>Ga0209755_10009222_pt1 | contig 10439 bp, 4 predicted proteins | sample TergutCo191P1_FD_187301 | JGI IMG/M metagenome (GOLD analysis project Ga0209755, IMG submission 187301) | Cornitermes sp. P1 segment gut microbial communities from Petit-Saut dam, French Guiana - Co191P1 (SPAdes) (version 2) | ecosystem: Host-associated > Arthropoda: Insects > Digestive system >...
ATCAAAAACATGCTGACCAGGGCATAAACCATGTCTCTGCCGATTGTACCAAGGCCGAAAGTCACGCGGTTGCGTATGGGGGTGTTTTCCATAATTAAGGATTATAGCACAAAACAGGCAAGACAGAACAATAATAGTATACGCCAATTATTTTGAATGTGGCACATGGCTTTTCATGAGGCAACAGCAATTTTACATTTAACCCGAATTCCCATCTTTGGTTGCATAATTCGCTAAGTGAAAGGCGTATGAAGCGAAAACCAGAGGGAAAAAGAACTGCTCGGAGCGATTTTGAATGCAATTTCAAGTGAAAAATGAAGGGCACAATATTGAAAAGAAAGCGCCTACGGTTTTTTTGCGATTTAGGGCCTATATTTAGATCCTTTATGTTAAAAATGTGGGAAAACGCCTTCGGCATTAGAGTCTAAAAAATGAGACTGGTGGTTAAATGTAAAACTGCTGTGAGGCAACGCGCCAGGTTGACAAAATGTGCTACATAAGCACATACTAGCAATACTAGTCACTGATAGGTTTTGAACTGCTGTGAGCCACAGGTCTTAGAACTTTCATGTTTATAGCATTCAGTTACTTGCTTGTTTATTCTGCTCGGAGGCTATTTTCAGTTAGTCGGTGTGCAGATAAGGAGGCAAGCTATGTCAGGTGCAAATAATACTACATGTCCCGAAAGAGATACATACGCAATTGATTTTATTCTTAATTCATATGGCGTAACCCCCCTTGATGACAAGAAAAATAAGTTTATGGCAAAATACATGGCGAAATATGTAGATAAAGCCATGCATATTGCAGATGACATGATTGAAAAAGGTAAAAAGGAAGCTGCAGAACAGGATAAAGATAAATCGAAATTAAACTGGACAACGGAATACAACAGCATCATTGTATTTACGGGCGACAGAGGTAGCGGTAAAAGCACTGTCATGCGTACTTTTATCAAAAAGATCAAAAAAATCCAAAATGATAAAGCTGGCGGTAAAAATGAGGGAGAAAAAGATGAGTCGGTACATGTGCTGCCTGTTATCGATCCTACTTTATTTGCTGGTGACGAGAGACTTGTGGGTGCCATAGTGTCCCATATTTTTAATAGGGTAAAAGAAGCCACAGAAAATCACAAAAAACATTTCGAGCCTAAAAAAACGCGAGAAGTATATGAAAGCTGTGATGATGTACATGCTGCCTTGAGGGTTGTTTATACTGGCGTGAAAGAGGCTGTTAAAAATGAAACCGACAGCCTTGAGTCTCTGGACAAGCTGACTTCCTCGACACTGTTGCAAAGTAAATTGCGCGGTTTATTTAAGGCTTTTGCAAAGTGGGGCGGCCACAAGACGCTTATTATCCCCATAGATGATGTGGATATGAAAGTATCGGGCAATTATGACATGCTTGAGGAAATCAGGAGCTATTTGTTTAGCCCGCATGTTTTAGTTGTTATGGCCGTTAAGTTTGAGCAATTAACGGATTCGATAGAGCAGTATTTTACAAAGCAATTGAAGGGTCTGCCCTCTGCGTCAAATGCCTTGGATGCGCAACCAGCAGAAATGGCTTCCAAATACCTGTTGAAGCTAATTCCTGCATCAAGAAGAGTTGCCCTTCATGATTTACGCCCAGAGACTTTGCCTTATTACAAGGTTAGGCTTATTGATCAGGGATCTGGTGACGATGAAAAAACAGAACCCAAACGTATTGTCGATATGTTCCTGGAATTGGTTTTTGAAAAAACTGGAATTGTATTAGTAAAAACCCTTGATGACTCTCATGGGCTGATTCCAGCTAACATGCGTGCGTTGCATCATATGTTCAGTATGCTGCATGCGCTAAAACCTGTTTTGAGTCGAAATAGGAGATTTAAGGAATGTGGAGAAGGGTGTACTGAAAAAGAGCAATGTGATGCTATCAGGGATAAAAACAGGGATCATTACTGCCTTATAAACCTGGAACAAAATCTAAACAGAATTGAGGAATGGGTTTTGGATAGTGCATGTTCAAATTCTGTTCCACGTGGGCTGGCACGTATTGCCAGCACATTTGCAGTGCATTCGACAGAAGGCCTCCATGCCTATTTAGTAAAGGAACTGGACAATTATTCTGCCAAAAGTAGTATACAAAGTATTGTTGACGGAAAAATCACACAAAAGGGGCTGTTTAGTGAGGATCCTGTAATAAAAACGATGTTAGCACCAGACGCATTGCCGGAAAACATCAGCATAGGTGATGCGTTGTATGTATTAAACACCCTGGAAAGGCTTAACCAAAATGAAGGGATACGCCATTTTGTGGCAATCATGAAAATGTTGTATTCCATACGCATGACAAGGGCAACGTATCTTCACTGGGCAAAAAAAACAAGGGAAGACGAATACAAGCCATTGCATAGTCTTCTCAATGGTTTGGTATATAATCAAAATCTGCGCCTGACATATGATGTCTATGAACGAGGAATTAATGTTGAGGTTGACTGCAGCAAGATAGCGGAAAAAATAATGCCTGGCGCTGAAGATTTGGATAAAAAGGAAAAAGTCGTAGCATGGCGATTATGGTTTTTCGTTGGCGTGGGGCGTATAAGGGGTAGAGATATTCATACAATAAGGCGCGCGCGCGCTTCCGACCGTCAACCTGTACAATATAATATGACTCAATTGAGGAATTTAAATGAAGGTGATCCTCTGTTTGTGCAGTTCAATTATTTGGCAATAATCAACAATTTGTTAACCGCAAAACACGAACGCAACGAATTCATTGAACGTGTAAAATATGTATTTCCATCAAAAAAAAACCAAGAGCTATTATCTGAAAATTTTTTTGTTAAGGATATTGATAAGAATGAATGCTGGAGTCGCTATAATATGTTCAAGCTCTTCTCTTTGTCATGCATTGATGTGCTTGATGCGCTTATAATGCGCATGAACCGCATGGCGGATATTCGTATAACAAATCAAGAAGACATTACCCTTAGGAAAGCTGACGAGTTAATATGGGGAGCTGGTGATTTTAATGATGCACTAGGCAATGCATTGGAAGATACATATAAGCGTACATGCATGGGGAATAATGAGGAAATACAGAAGTACAACCTAATATTAAAAAACGGCCCTTTCTCTACGATAACAAATGATAATACAAATATTCTCATAGACGTATGGGGTACGTAAAATGGATATGAAATACTCCATTGGACTCAATGTTCTGTTGAAGCATCTGGCAATTCAACCGCTTTTGGATTGTACAAAGCAACGTGTAGGTTTGGAAGATATTGAGGGAATTTTCCCGCTTCAGAATTTTGCTTTAAGTTGCCAAGAAGAATATCCAAAATACTCATACAATGAATGTGAAAATATTTATCGAATGTTTCGTGGTACACAGGATCCCTGGAAAAAAAATGAAGAAAGAAAAAACATCTTCGATTTGTTCCAGAAAATTGCGAACGAAGCGCTAGTGCTGGAGAGCAATGAGGTCTACTGTAAGCATTCGGAACTGGTATCCTGGAGAGATACTGTCCATTCAGCGGGGCAGTCTGTTTTTATTTGCGCATTCTTGGCATATGAAGATGTCAACCGCAGAAACACGCGTGTCGATTTTGCCTTTTCGCCCTGTGCGCCATCTGACAATACACGTTTGCGTAACATGCTTTCTTTGGGCATGGCGGAAAACCATTTTCATTTAAAGGGCAGTGCGCCCGCTTTTTTGATGTCTTGGATTTGCCTAATGAACCATATTGCTGGGCGAAACACAAAAGATGGGTTTGCCAATGAATTAATGAAGACGTCTTTTTTCCCCGTTCCTGCCGAGGATAGCAAACTAACCCTTTGCGAAAGCACTCAAATTGCGGCGCTTATACGGCTTAGGCTAAACAAATGGCTGGATGGTGCCTTCTGTAAGAATGACAAGAAAAATGACAAAAGTTTGAATAAAACTCTCTATCAGCTAAGCCAAACGTCCCACACTTGGGTTTCGGATACTCAGAGAGAAATTAATGCCGAACGAATGTTCAATGGGTTTGGCAAGCTGGATTATGCCAGCAATGTAGAGGATAAAACAAAACCATACGCGCCCATCTCAGGCGAGCACCGCTTTTTGTATAGAATGTTCCATGCCATATACAGTGATAGCCGCCCTGATGTGCAAAAAACGCACATTCCGTTTTTTGTGTACTTGATGGCATATATACGGCTGCGGGCGGAGCTTGTCCAAATAAACAAGGTTATTGGATTTCAAAATTTTAATGACTACCAAAGGCGTAAAGAAATTTTTTTGAATGAGTTCCAAAAATACAAAAATGCCTATATTAAGATGGCATTGGATTCAGCTTTGCATCACAAGTTTATTAAGAGTCTGGAAGTACGGTTTTATCCAAGTTTAAAGTATGTTGATTTTTTTAATAAAGCAAAGGATTACTGGTATATGTCATCCAGCAAAGAAAAAAAGATTTACAAGCTTATGGAAAATATGCAAAAAGCCTTGCGAAAAAATCGACTGGAAAATGTCTTAAAGAAAATAAGCACTGAAGGAGATTTGGACGCCAAGAACGAGCGGCAATTGTTTTTCGTTACGTTCCTTGTAAAACAACAGGATAAGTCTTTGCAAAAAAATAGCAGGAAGAAATTAAAGGAATATTCGCCCATCAAAAGCCGGCACTACGTATTGCAGCGAGGTGAATACGCCCACCAAATTAAAAATGTAATACGCCTGCGCCAATCACGCGAGAGCTTTGCGCAATACCTATATGGCATAGATGCCTGCGACCATGAATTTCATGCACGCCCGGAAGTGTTTGCATATCTCTTTAGAAAAGCACGGTACGCCTCGTCCCATATCCCATCATACTCGGTGATTTTAAACAAACCATTGGCAAAGCTGCGCATCACGTATCATGTTGGCGAAGATTTTTTTGACATTGTAAGCGGGTTGCGTGCCATTGACGAAGCCATTACCTTTTTGGAACTCTCCCATGGGGACAGATTGGGCCATGCCTTGGCGTTGGGTATTGAACCGGCAGAGTTTTACGCGCTAAAGGGCCGCCGCTTGTTTCTGTCGCGCCAGGAATTGCTGGACAACTTGGCATGGTTGTCTCACAATCTTAAAAAATACGGTTTATTTGATAGCGAACTTGAATCGTGGATTCAGGAAAAAATTAAGATGTATTTTCAAGGGCTTTATCGTGACGCAATCCCTTTTTCAAAAAAATACCATACGGTCAGCACACATGTTTATTTTAACGCATGGCGTCTTCGTGGCGATAACCCTAAATATTATCACGAAATCGATGAAGAAAAAATATTTTTACGAAAACTAAAGCTCGCTCAGCCATGGGAATTGCTTCAAGGCGAACATTATAAACGTATACGCGAAGAAGATTCGCAGGCCCGCCAACTGATGCATCACTACCATTATAATCAAAAAATCCGTATAAAAGGCGAGGAAATTGTAGAATTGGAGATTTGCAAAGGTTATGCCGAAATTATCCGGGCTTTACAAGACGCAATGTTGAAAGATGTGTGTAATCGAGGATTAGGCATAGAAACGAACCCTTCCTCCAATTATTTGATTGGTACGTTCCGGCAGTACGACAAGCACCCCATTATGCGGTTTTACAACCGCTGGCTTAATCCTTCATCAACATCGCCCCAGGCATTTGTGTCCATTAACACCGACGATCAGGGGGTATTTGATACCGATCTTGAAAACGAATATGCGCTTATGGCAAGCGCGCTTGAAAACGCCAAGGATGAAAATGGACACCATCTTTACAATGCAGCGGATATTGTCAATTGGCTGGACGATATACGCAAAATGGGATTGGAGCAAAGTTTTATGTTGACCCACAAGTACTTGACGGAGGGGAGATAGATATGGAGATGGATAATAAGGATGAGGTGAATCTTGGAGAAGGTATTCGAGCTATTCAGGAAAAGGACGTACCCTGGGATACGGTTCTATTCAGGAAAGATAACTATGACGAGTTTTTGATACAGTCCCTCAAAAAAGATATGGAATCTTATCAGAAGAAAGAAATAAAAAACATAGAAACGCTTCGTTTTGAGAACATTGAATTTAAAAGAGAGGACGACTACTCAAGACTGGAAATTTTTGCGAAAGTTAATTGCTTGCAATTTGTTGGTTGCAAAACCTGTTCGAACGAAACCTTGAACGATTCAGTTTTGAGTAAAATATGTAAAAATCTTGCAAAAGTAAATAAACTGCATTTTGAAAACGAAATGGACAAATTTTTGACTGTTGATCCTAAAGAAGAAAAGATCAGTACCGTTAAAACGCTTTGTTTTAAGCGTATCGATTTTAAAAAAGAGGATGACTACTCAAGACTGAAAATTTTTGCGAAAGTTAATTGCTTGCAATTTCTTGATTGCCTGACCTATTCAAGCGAATCTGCATGCGATTCTGTTTTAAGCAAAATAAGTAAAGCTCTTGCAGGAATAAAAGAACTGCACTTTGAAAACGCCAGGGTTGTATATATGTGTAATGTTGATACTAATACGTTCAAGAGCCTTAAAACCCTTAAGTTAAAAAAGGTTGGTTCGCTCGCATGGAAGGAACATGATGATTTAAAATTAGAACATCTTTCCCTGGACAACGTTTCAATTAATGCATATATCGTTAAAGAAATCTCTAAAATTAACTCATTAGTAGAACTTGAATTGTCCGCAGTTTATCATGGTAATGATGCAAACGAAGTTTTGAGTAAATTAAGTGAAATAAAAAAATTGACAACCCTTAAACTCAGTAAAATGCCAATTGGCAAACAACCCGAATGGATTGCAAAATTGACAGAATTGAAAACCCTGGAACTTTCGAACCTTAAAATTGGAAATTTTATCATAGTAAACGGTAATCCAAATTTAGATAATTTGGTTCTAGACAACAACCCCATCACCACGATAGATATATCCTCATTAAAAAAAATAAATAAACTGAGCATCGCCAACACCAACGTAACGAAACTGCCAAGTATTGATAGCTCTATCATGGAATTAAACTGCTCTGGATGCAAGAAAATGGATTGGGAAAATTTCGAAAAAAACGACGGCAAAAAATCATATCTTGAGATGTTTGGGAATTTGATAAAGCTGAACATTTCGCATAATGACATAAAGAAAATCCCAAAAAAATTGTTTGGAAGTGATGAAAATATTCAATTAGGATCTTTGGAGTGGCTAAATATCTCGGATACGGAATTTAAAGAACTGCCTTTTCAGGATCAGGATAAGGAGATACCAAATCTAAGATGTCTTATTGCGGAAAATATGCGTATTGAACAATTCCCGGACAAAATTCTAAGAGATGATAAATGGAGTCTCCACTATAAAAATTATAATGCTGAGCGTATATATAAAAGGTTCGCCAGACAAGAAAAAAACATCAAACGCGCCTATCTTCGTGGAACTATGGCAAAAGGCATTTCTCCGCATTTCTTTACTGGCGGGTACAAAATTACCCGAACAGAATTTTGGAGCTATGATCACGAACCAGGACATCAGGCTACGATTGTATTTCTTGGAGAAAAAAATCAAAAAACCAGAGTTATTTGCAGCCTGTTTGATGTTTCCATAAGTGATTTAATTGTGTGTGGCGACAATGGGCAAACGCTGGTCAACACAAAAGCACAGTTGCAAGTTGCGGATCCGAACAATATAAAACTGGATGTTGATGGAAAAAAAGAAAGGCTGGCTTCTGATACGGAACTCAAAATTTGGACGTTGTCGCAAGGATCGGAATATCGAAGTGGGCACGGCATGTTTATGCCGAACAACGCGCTTTATGTAATTGTCGTTGACGCAGAAAGTGAGCTTGACTTGCAGCGTAAAGCCGATTTTTGGTTTCGCTTCGTCAGATATAGTGTTGGTTCGGCGGATATTTTGTTTCTATTGTTAAAAAAAACGGGCAACGATGTGGAAGCGATTAATTTAGAAAAATACAAAAGGGACTCTCATTGCCATGTTCATAGTGAACTTGCGTATATGACATCTGATGAAAATGATGATCTTGCCCTGGACAAAGCACGGGGTATTCTAACACATGCGATTCAAAGGTTACCATCCTATAGAGGCAAGGTCATTGTTGGCTGGAAGCGTGCGCTTAGGCATATCAGCGAAATTTTAGAAGCTCGGCCTAGTTTGTCTTATATATGCAAGGAAAAGGGCGATGTTAGAGATGGACGGCAGGAATTCTTAAATTTCGATCATATTTGCAATGTAAATTTCATGGAAAAAAAACCTAGTGCTGAAATGAAGGAGGTGTTCCGAACTTTGCTGACGGACGCAGGTATTTGCTACGATGATGGTGATGGCAATTTGTATAGTCTTGCCTGGATTTCCTGCTTTGTTTATGCCACAATGAAATATGCGGCAGAAAAACATGGAGAGATAACGATACAGGAATTAAAAATGTATTTGCTAGAAAATGTTGAACAATATGATTATTTTGATTCAGATATAAAAAAATTACTAGAAACGCTAGCTGCTTCCCCCCATTGCCCGAAAAAAAACCAGCTGGCAAAAATGAGAGCGCCAATGTGCATTAGGTTGAAATCTGGTGCGTATCTGTTTCCACAGTTTGCGTACATATGCGAAAGGCAATACGGTCCCTTAGAGGACAAATCGCATAAGGAAATAAGCAAACAGAAAGAATGGACAAAAAAATGGAGTGAACGTTTAACAAAATTTAGAAACAGCAGGTATGTTAACCGTTATATTATTGATATGCCTTTGCTTTCTGATGGACTGTTGGTAGATATTACTTGCAGATTACTGGAAATCCTGCGTGATGTTAACGAAAAGCAGCTTGATGCTAACAAAATGCAGCTTGATGTTCGCGAAAAGGTTGTAGAAATCGAGCGCGCAATCGGTGCAGATGGCCTAATGGCTCATTTTGTACTAGGGTACGAGGACTTATTTCACGAGTATTGTCTGCTTGTGGATGGCGTTCCTTCTGCGCCTGGTCGCTTGCAAATTCTTGTAGGTAAATATTCAGAAAAAAAGCCCGATGAAAATAGTCCTGTTACATCAGATACGTCAGAGCTGCCGGGTGATTTGGTAATAATACGTGACTTAGCATTTCGTGCGTTCTTTGATGCGATTAAGGAAAATGCCCATCTTATGATTAACATGCGAACTTACTTGGCACTTCCCAATTACTATCTGCCGACACAATATGGCACATTGCATTGGCCGCTTGCCTTGCGGGACATTTACTACTGCAAAAAATATGGGAAAGATACCTTTGACTATTTGGAGGGTTCGTTGTCTATGGACATATTAGGGAAATTTATCCCTGAGCCCTTTGAAGCAACACTGGAAAAAGCCTTAAATTTGAATTTGTCTTATAAGGGTCGAATTTCTAGTTTTACCGGAGAGTAATAGCTAAAACGCTCAGCCTCCAATGTAGTTGTATCCGTAAAATCTACAACGGTAAGTTGGTATACACTTCAAGTCAAAAAATGTGAGCAGAAGATTGACATAATAGCATTTGACGATACCAAAGCGATTTTTTGTGAATGCAAATAGACAAGCGAGTCCAAATCTGGGTATATGGACGAATGTGAAGAAAATACGTTTAATAAATAATGTTAAACTTGTAGAATACAAGAACATGCTAAAATGAAAGCAGGAGGCCGTCGTTATGGAAGCATTGCGCAAAGAAGCAGAACACTACACTTACGCAGACTACTGCAAGTGGGACGATGACGAGCGTTGGGAGCTTATAAACGGTGAGGCTTATGCGATGGCTCCTGCTCCCGCGTGGGAACATCAGGATGTAAGCGGTAATTTGTTTCTGCAACTGCGGCAATTCCTGGACGGAAAACCGTGCAAGGTGTTCGCGGCGCCGTTTGATGTGCGCCTGAACGCCGACAGTTACGACGACACAGTGGTGCAACCAGACATCGTAGTCATTTGCGACCGCGCAAAACTAAGCGGCACCGGCTGCGTGGGTGCCCCGGACATGGTTATAGAAATACTGTCGCCGTCAACGACACGGCACGATACCCACACGAAGTTTCGGCTATACCAAGAGTTTGGCGTGCGTGAATACTGGATAGTGAACCCGGATGCCAAGACGCTGACGGTCCATGTGTTGGAAAACGGGAAATACTACACTTCAACTTACACCGACACTGACATCGCGCCTGTGCATGTGCTGGAAGGTTGCGAGATAGTATTGGAGAAAGTGTTCGCCGGATAGGGCAATAGGAGGAGATAATTTTATATGCCAGATGACATCAGATGGGTTCAACGCTTTAGCAGTTATACAAAAGCATTCGCTACGCTTGAAAGATCTGTGATTACTGCGCAAGAAAGAAATTTAAATGAAATGGAAGAACAGGGTTTTGTTCAGAGTTTTGAATTTACTTTTGAACTTTCGTGGAAACTATTAAAAGATTATTTGGAATCAAAGGGCTTCAAAGATTT
>Ga0209755_10009223_pt1 | contig 10439 bp, 11 predicted proteins | sample TergutCo191P1_FD_187301 | JGI IMG/M metagenome (GOLD analysis project Ga0209755, IMG submission 187301) | Cornitermes sp. P1 segment gut microbial communities from Petit-Saut dam, French Guiana - Co191P1 (SPAdes) (version 2) | ecosystem: Host-associated > Arthropoda: Insects > Digestive system...
TGGAAACTTCCTATGTAATCTGACCAAAGTACTACAATTACAAGTGTAAACTTGTAGATTAGGCATGAAAAAAACTCAGTGTTTGTTGTGTTTGAAGTGGGAAAATATTTAAAATAAAACATTCATCAGTGATTTGCCAGCAGTCACCACTTTCATGCTATTTATTTGGAAGCATGAAACAGCAGCATTCACAAACTGAAAACCTGAGGCAAAAACAGACAGTATGCTCTACGTACACTTCCCATCATGTTGGATTCTGTTATACATAAATTCCTTGCAGCCAAACAACTCTTTGGTTGTAGAGTCCAAAGGTCTAAGACTGCTAATACAACAGACACACCAATGGCAACATTTTCTTGTTAAGTTTATTCCCATTTACACCATCACAACCTACTTAAGTACCCTATTACATCTGTTCCTTAACTCCTTCATGTTCCATGTGGAGACTTCCCAAATTGTATCCCCATCAAATTCTGTGTCCATTTCTCACTTTCTCCATCCTAGCTACAGGTCTATAGAAGACGTAAATGACCACTGTAAATCATAAAATTCCTAATCATGCGATATCCCAAAATGTCTACTTACTTCACCACACTTGTTAATATAGGAATTACTGTTACTGTTTTGTGTGTCTTACAAACCAGAAGATAAATGTGCCCTAAAACATGGGACTATTAGATGGCTGGCAACAGCTGTTTCAAGTCAAGAACAAATATAATCCCTTATGAAACAAGTGCAGGTCTTTAAAAGTAGTTTGAAGTAAAAATGAAGTGGATTATAGTCAATTTCAATCAATCAATCAATCAATCAATCAATCAATCCACTTCCAAGGCATTCACAAAAACAAATCCCTAGCAAGTAATTTCATAGTACACAAAAGTGGAATCTAAACATAAAATCAAGTACGTGTAATGCCTTATTCTGATCATATACAACACCTTACAGTCCCTAGTACCCTCTCATGGCTTCAGTCCTCCATTAAAATATAGGTCCACTCCACCAAACTTAATTCTCAAAATCACCCCCTACCTTAGGGGGTGACAAAATATGCAGAAACCCCACTCTGAATGGATTATATGCCCTTGTCTACATGGGCAGAGGTAAGACAGGTAACACACAATGTATCTGGGGTCATAAACATGTACCTGGAAACACCACATATCCAACAACCAAATTACAACTGCATTCAAATCACCTGTCATAACATGGCAAAAGTACTCCTAACACCCACTGTTCACAAGTTGGGAAGAACCGCAACAATCCTGCCTATACTTTTTGGACAATTTCAAACTTACCAGTCTGTGAATGTATTATGCCTCCCTGATGGTACAGGTCCATCCAATTCTTCATCAAACTGAAAGTCCAATTCCTCTCTTTCTTCAAAGTGTTCTCGCTCTTTCTTTTCTTCTGATTTTTCTTTTGGGGGTGGTTTTACTCTTCGTTTAACCTGGAATTCAACAAGCAGTAGCCAGTAACAGTTACAGCAAAAATAGTAACATTACCACTATCAAAGAAGCCCATTCTAACTTCGATTTAGATCCTTCCCTTGGACTTTGTAAAAATAAAAACCACAGTAAAATGGTAAGAAATGCTGCATGATAGACAACACGAATACAAACCTCATGACCACAAGAGGTAGGCTACCTGGAGTCCATTCTGTACTAAACTCCACACAGTACACAGCATGACAGACAACTGTCTGAATTTGTGAAGGACCCTGTACACCAAATATATTTATGCTTACCTCTCTCCAGATATCATCATCCTCTTCATCACAGTGTCTACTGACATGTGGCTGTGAACCATCCTTCTGGATTGGTACTCCAATGTCCTCTGGACACTCCAGACTTTCTTCACAACTGCTTGTAGATGGCTGTCTCTCACTTTTATGGGAGTCAGTTGTTGTCTTGTAAGTTTCTACAAAATCATTATTTAATTTCAAGTTAACAAACTTTCCCCTCACACTTGCTTTTCAGAACTCTATAACTGTAACTATGTCACCTTTAACTTCCAAGTCCCATAAAAAGCATGCCAACCCTTTTTTAAGCAGTAAGATACACATAAAGGAGAAATCTAAAGCCAAGCCATTAGTATTTAACACTTTCAATGTCACATCCTTTTATAAAAGAATGCCACTGGTGCTACAGTCAAGTAAATAAACAACATGAATGTTACTAGTTCTTATAATGATGCCTTCCAGACTGTTCATCCTACATGCTGTCAAATGACATGATCAGTAAATAATGACTTGGAAAGAATGTGAAAGTAAATGATCATACCCTCTCTTGACGTACACTCTGTCCAACAAAAATCAAGCAGCTTGAAACTGACAAAGCCCCAAAACGGAAGTGTCATAATGTACAGCTGCCATCACAATTCTAGCCATTCGTGGCGTTTCTCTGTCTTCCATTCATTGCACTCATTCATGCCCCATTTATATCAACAACAAACACCAATACATTTGCCTAATTTTAAGTTAAAACATGACTTAATGTTCATTAATAGTCTGAGCTGGCTGCAGAGGATTGATAATGCTACAGGTCCGATCCTTAAGGTATTCACTTCTAGCCAAGTATATTAAAGCACAATTCCAGAACCAGGATGGGACTCAAGACCACATCTGAATGGAGACTGACAGTCACTGGGTTGATCCGGCACCTGTTATGAGGATAGAAAATGGAAGGGACTAAGGACCACACCTGGCTGGAAGCTATGACAGTCACTCTGTTGATCGTGCACCTGTCATGAGGATAGGAGATGGAAGGAACTCAAGACCACATCCACCGGTGGCCCTGACAGTCACTGTGTTGACCCTTCACCTGTTACAATGAGAGATAGATGGGAATTACGATCACATTTGGTCACAGGTTCTGATACAGCAGGGTTGAACCTTTCTATGAGCAGAAGAATGGTTTTCAGATAACTAGTTACTGAAGTGCAGCTTGCTCAGAGTCACTTCAGTAGCTATCAGTCATTTCACATCAGTTGGTGAAAGAGGACAATACATATCATCATTGCAAGCATTGCATTCATACCAAAGAATGAACATGGATCACTAAATGTTGGCTCAGTTCAATAGTCAAGACAAAAATTTCCTTACCAGAGAAATTATAACTGTCAAAGACAATGTAGGCATAAACAGTCTACAGTCGACACCAGTGATCCCTATGGTTCAAGGTGAGGAGTCAACAGCAGACACCAATGACCACCACGATACAAAGTAAAAGGGTGCACCATAGATGCCACAGACCACCAGGGCACACAGTAAAGGGTCCACAGCAGAAAACTGTAACTGCCATGCAGCAAGGAAGTGGGTCCACAAAGTTATAAATGACTAGCAAGGTACAAGCTTTCACACTAAGACAGTAAACAGAACCATGGTTGCAGTTAGATGGTCCACAACAGAAACCAATGACCACCACTGTGCACAATAAACAGTACACAACACAGACACCAGTAACCACTGTGCATGGTAAAGGGTTCACAGCCAACAATAATGAACACCATGGTGAAAGGTAATATCCACAACAGCAACTGATGCAAGATAAAAGGATCCACAGTAGACACCATGACAAAAGGTACAAAGTGTCCACATAAGAGAGTAACTGCCATAGCACAATGTGAACAGTATGTAGCACACTACACTAACAATCAGGTAGTGAAATGTTCAAGATCATTTCAGTTTGAAATTCAGGCACCTGAATATCAAGAGTATATGCTTAACATGAAACCCACATACCTTCATGGCGAATTTCCAGTTCCTCACACTGCTGTTCACTGTCACTCCTCTCTGTCTCTGCTGAATTCCTGTGGCCATTTTCACCCTGGAATCTCACAGTCACAGGGACAAATTCAGGAACATCTGGATTCAAGTTTTCTCCTACATGATGTAACTCAAGGCCGTTCTGGAGTTCAGCTACATCAGCTGTTAACAGCGGATCTGACGGATGTGGTAATAAGTGAATGTTTGCTGGAAGAGGTGGTGGAGGAATCTGATGAGTGGGCACACTTGGAGGGAGTGCAAAGTCAGCAGCACCCCCCAATCCTTGACCAGGAACAATCATCCCAACACCAAGATGCTGGCCTGTGCTGAGAAACTGTTTGCTGGGTTCAATTATTGGCCACCTTGTTGGATCTATCTTAGTTCGGACCTGTAATATATAACAAATACATTGTCACATAAATAAGAAATTTCAATAAGGAAAACAATTACGGTGTGCTAGAGTACTTTAGTAAGACATAAAACGTGAAGTCATTCCTATGCTCAATTCCGAACTGTACCACACAGGTCCAGCTGCATACACACACAAATGTCTGCCTTATTTTTAAAATCTGCCTTCCATACTATAAATGTCTAGAAATCTTCATGGCATTTTTAACTCTCCACAATCCTTCCACAAGCCCAAGTGATGTGCAACACTTGTCCTTAGTGTCTATCCTGTAAAATGGTAATGGAGATGCAGATCAGCAACTCAGACTCACAATCAAACACTTTCAATCAACAGTTCCTAGGTCTGTCATCTTCACTGAGAGTTAAATAAAACAATCATCAACTTTCAAGTCCAGAAACAAACATAAAGTTTGGATTTGCCATATATTCTCAGACATACCTTGAAATCATTCAATTCGAGCACCTCAGAGTCCTTTATAGCATCAATCACAACCTCATACTCTGTTGACAATGCCTGGACTCGATGGAATGTTGCTATAAGATTAATCGGTAAATAGCCTTCACTATCCATCTTGCGACGGAGGAAGAAGTCCCGTAGCAAGTTCTCTTCACTGAAATAGTACTCTCTACAACCACAAAAAGAGAACACATATATCGCTCTTTAACATTTTGTCTAAACTGTTCTCAAGCTTTGAAGTTTTGTGGGTACAACAAAGTATGTCATTACTTGTTTAAAACACTTAAGTCTTCTGGCATGTTACATCATGTCACCTAGTAAATAATTACTGATATTGCGATGGACTTCAGTGACCTTGTCAATAAGGTCAAGTCCAGAAGACTAAAATCTTCAGCCACATTGCTGTGAAAACCAAAGATCACACATACTTAATTGAACACCTGCTCATAAACCAACACAAAAATACAGCATTCAAGACAGTCATCCATGTTCCTATCATTTCTTCCAAATTACTTCTTCCAGAAGCAGTAGAACAAAACATAATTTTCCTAATACACACTGTTCAATGGAAGATATTTTTAAAAATCAGTGATGTGCACTCCTTTAAATCAAATAATTGTTTTTACTAGACCAGAGGCTGAATTAGGACCAAAGAGAAAACACCAACAGCACCCAGGTAGTACACTAACCATGTCTAATCATCACATGGCCCACACACGATTTTAAAGGGAGATTGTGTGCCAAGTCTAAGAACTTGCAGACTTCATCGTACATGATATCAACAACCCATGTAGCCACAACCAGAATACTCACTATCATAAAAACGTAAACACTTAACATTTTTTCACCCTCATTAATAAAACCAAATACAGCTTCCATTTTACATTTCTCTCCTGAAGTAACATGCCAAATCTCATATTCAGACAAATGAAAACAGCCAAATTACTGTTTTTCAAAACAGACAATGTGTTACAAAATGAACTACAATGACATCAATGACACTGGCGGCACAGCCTACAATGCCACCACAGTGACAAATGCCACCTCTGCCGCCGCCGCCGCCACCACCACCACCACCACCACCACCACTCCTTTACATTCGTCAGTGTGTTTCTGCACACAGTTTGATGGGTATTCTCAACCAATCTGTTCCACACCACTACAGCATCATATACTTAGTCCTTCTGTTTAGCCTTATCTAAAGTTACATCATAGGCAAATATCTATATTGGTCTGGAAGTTAAACTAGCAATATTCTTTCCAGTACACATGTTCTGTCTAAACACCAGCATACAGCAAGCACCTTATTCAGATCAATCCCAGCCCCCTTTGGTTTCCTCAGAAAAGTCACAAATGTTAACCCACACATTCCCCCAGTATGAAATCATCCTCACTAATACAGCTTGCTCAGTAGTAATTTTAACAGTCACCATTCCCATATCAGACGGGAAAAGAAGATAATCTGTTCAACATCACTGCAAGCATTATACACTCTACAGGGAGAAAGAGAGGGGAGAGAAAGAGATATACACACATGCCTGCATATGCACGCACTACATTCTAGACATATTCCATCCCTCCATCAACACAGTCCTTTGTTGTATAATGAAACAGATACTAACAACATTAAGATTTTTGTAGAAAAAGAATTTTCTCCTTTTCCTCGTACTGTGAGTTCACACAGGTGCTTTACCGAATTTTACATTTTTTATTCCATGCATTATGATTCAATTGCCACAACATAAACCAATAAATACACAAAATTCATCAGAATTACAATAATGTTTATACAATATGTCAACTCCTGCGTGTTGCAGGCCTCACTGGCCCATCATCAACAGCTGTTTTATGCAATTGTGCACTCCCTGATGACAGGCCAATGACGCCCATAACGTGCAGGAGTTGACATATAATATTATTGTAATTCTAATGAATCATGTGCATTTATTGGTTTATACTGTGGCAGGTGGTTTACCATCAACTTCAGCACCATGTTATGCACGAAATAATCAATACATACCAATGATGCTAATTAAAAAATACAGGCAACAAAATATGCTCTCACATCCTCCCACCACATAGCTGCAAATCTAATGAGTTAAATGAAATTGCTAATAAAAATGTTAGTTGTATGAAAGAAATTAAGGTGCAACACAAATAAATTTTAATTCCTATACGAAAAAACAGAAGACAGTTAATAAGTAGTCTCAATGAGATCCATCTTCAAACTTTAATGCCACACTATGGTTCATGCAGGTCCAGGACTGCATATTTTAAATACAAATATCATTAACACACTCCTACATTAAAATCTAGATGCCAGCACAACAGTAGTGAAGGATTTAAATTTCTTAACTCTAAAGATTAAAAGTGCTGGCACTGAAAATTTTCTTTTCTGAACCCAAGACAGTCAAGTAACCAAAAAAAAAAAACTCTTCCACATCAGTGGCACAAATTTCGAAGTGTGGGAACTGAAATACGAGGGGAAGCTGATAAATCCTTTGCCCGACCTACTTCCCGACGTCGGACGGAATCGATAGTGTTGTTGGAAAGAGGGGTCTGTTCATGTGTTGAATTGCAAGTCTTTTCTTGTTACAGAGGCTGAGAGGAAGCATGTCAGGCAATGTGTGAGATTTCAACAACATGGAGACGTAAGCTGTCATCAAGTTTTTCTTCCTGTAAGGCACGGTGCAAAAGGGAATTCATGCAATTCTGAGACAAACAATAGGGGAACAGTGTTACAGAGGCTGAAAGGAACAAAGTCAGGCAACACGCGCGATTTCAACAGCATGTAGACGTAAGCTGTCCAAGTTTTTTTCCCTGCAAGACTAGGCGCCAAAGGAAATTGATGCCATTCTGAGACAAACACTAGGGGAACATGCACCATCACATGCGATTGTCAAAAACTGGGTGGCCCATTTGAAACATGGTCATTTTTCCACCTGTGATGCGCCTCATCATGGATGACACAAAACAGTGACAACCCCAGAGATTATTGATCAAATTCATAAGGTAATCTTGGAAGACCATTGGATTTCGGCTAAATGAATAGCTGAGAAACTGGGCATCTCATGTGAGTCGATTGGATCCATCATTCATGAAGATTTGGACATGTGGAAGCTCTTCGCGAAGTGGGTCCCGAAATGCTTGAACGTCAATGGTGCCAGTCGTCTGAGCAACTTTTGGAATTTTTTCGGCATGATCCAAATGATTTCCTGTCACGATTGGTGACCATGGACAAAATATGGTTATATCACTATGACCCAGAGACAAAGCAATAATCAATGGAGTGGCAGCAAAGCGGCTCACCCAGCCCCAAAAACTTCAGAGTGCAAAAATCCGCTGGAAAAGTTCTTGCTTCGAATTTTTGGGATCAAGACAGCATCCTCCTCATTGATTATCTTCCAAAGGGCCAAACTATCAACGCAGAGTATTACTCATCTCTGCTGGTGCAATTAAAGGACATTTTGAAGGAAAAACCCCACAGGAAGGTCACCAAGTGGGTCTTGTTCTTGCACAACAATGACCTGGCTCACTGGGCAATTGCAACCCAGAAGAAACTGGCCTACCTAGGCTTCCAATGTCTTGATCACCCACCCTATTCTCCGGGTCTGGCCCCATCGGACTACCACCTGTTCACTGGACTGAAAAAACAATAGAAAGGTTGCCAGTTTTCGTCCTACACGAAGGTCATTACCGCCACGAACACCTGGTTGGACGGGCCCCCTTCTGAATTTTTTTTGAGTGACTTGCAAAAGTTAGAGCAATGGGCTAAAAAGTGTGTTGAGCCTCATGGGAAGTATGTTGAATAAATCCTGAGTTTGGTCACTGTGGCTTGTTTCCTTCCTGATCAGGCTAAGGACTTATCAGCAACCCCTCACTCAATGCTCCTGCCATCATAATTTGTGAGCGCACAAGAAAAGCCAGTCAAGACAGTGTAGCCATACAAGCCTTGGGTTCAAATCCCAGGCTGAATTAGAGGATGATAGTAATAACCGCATTTTGTGTAGCTTTCCTAAGGACATGATCTGACTATTGGGGTATTAATGGATAAGCCTCTACCTGATAATTTTCTGTTGTTCAGTATGCAGCAGGTAACTGCCATATGCAGACATGTTAATGGTATTTCAGGGTACAGCGTCCTGTCATAAACCAATTACTGTAGTGAATTTACTGTTAAGTACAAATTTAGAAAGTATTTGGAGAGGTATGTCAGAAGCTGCAGTGACTTATATGGAGGGTTCAGAACACACCATCACTGAAGCTCAGAAGGTCACAATATCAAAGAAATCTTATCTTACGCCTGCCATGGAATTCAGTCCTTCACTTTTGTTTGCAACTGCATGATGTACAGCAAAACACCAAATTTAAGTCAACATCATTATTATTTGTCATGAAATGGTGCACTGATCTTGTAGTGGGAAAAAACATATCACTGAAAATCCATGCCATTCTATGTGCTATCCATGTGTAATGCCTGTCACAACTAAATAACACGCCAATTTCCATGAGAAACTCATGCTTTAGCTGACAACTACTAACACCTAGCAGTTCTTTCATGATCTCCACTTCTATTCACCTATCCATATGTCGGTGCCCAAACCTTAAAAACTTGTAACAACTAGGTGGTGGTGCAACGGCAGATTTTCTGCAACGATAATCAGTACAAGACACACACCTAAAAATCAATGGTTGGTTAAAGTTACAAAAGAGATAATTAATATCAGGAACATTATGACATTTTTTCAAGACATTACTTACTAGAAAAGTAAGAATAAATCCTATGTTGAATAATTTAATTCAATACACATTTTTAAAGCTAAAGTAAACTTTCACAAATAATAAATTATGCAATTCAAACACTTCAATATTTATTAACATTGGTGTGAAAAACTCTGAATTACTGTTTGCTTGACGCACTGTGTTACACAGTCAACTTCAATCAGAATTTTGAATCACTTCTCCTTCAAATACAAGTTTATTCTGCAACAGCAAAGTTGTTTTATCTGTCCTCTACAAATATGAGGTTAATCCACAAAGTAAATTGCTCACAGCAGTCACACACTTCCTGTGAAGGTCAGTAGTCCTCTGTACCTATTATGCAACATGCAGTATTGTGTCATAATTACTGTCCTATTCGCTGCAGGCGTTAAAAGATGAACAAAAAAATTGAAAAACCCACTACCTGTGCAATGTCCTGATATTATTTTTAAATGCTATATGTGTTTGTCCAAATTAAATTCACAAGCAGATTTTTGAAGTGTACAGTAACAGTGCGATAAACAAACAGCACCTGTTGAAATTGCGTAGGTCACTCAAAGGCGGCAAGACAATGTGTGACTGCATGCCGTCGTATGTAGATGCACACTACTTGAACAGTTCAAGTTGGAAATTTTTGAGTACCATCCGTACGGTCCTGACTTCTTTCTTGACCTCAAAAAAATTTTTGGCCAGCCACTCTTAGGACAACAGATGTGTAGGACTGGCCGAAATGCATGGCATCAATATTTTTACTGGTCCCACAATATTACATGTGCCTTAATTTACATGGTAACTATGTGGAAAAGTAATTTAATGAAGGTACCAACATGGGGTAATAAAGATATTTTTTTAACCATTTTTTCAATGCTTTTTGCATGAAATCAATTCTTACTTTTTGAACACACTAAATAGCTACACACTTCCCAAAATTGTAAGCCACAACTGTATGTCTCCATTTCTTTTCATTTACTTAATTAATTACCTACTTACTTAATTATTTATTCATTCATTCATGCATACATTCAGTTTTGTACTTTTCAAAGAAGGTGC
>Ga0209755_10009224_pt1 | contig 10439 bp, 7 predicted proteins | sample TergutCo191P1_FD_187301 | JGI IMG/M metagenome (GOLD analysis project Ga0209755, IMG submission 187301) | Cornitermes sp. P1 segment gut microbial communities from Petit-Saut dam, French Guiana - Co191P1 (SPAdes) (version 2) | ecosystem: Host-associated > Arthropoda: Insects > Digestive system >...
ATCCAATATCTATCTATATTTCAGTGCACTGTGGGATCCCAAATGCTTACAGATTATATTACAGGAATGTAAAATACATAAGTTTGTATGTATTGAAATTTATGAGATGATCTCAGCATTAAAAGGTTAACAAGTATCTGAGGTGGTGGTATATTAAAATCAGTTGTCTATAAAAGAAAATAAAACTTAGTTTTACTTTTAGTTTTTAGAATGTGAACTTTTTTAGGGCGTGTTCTTCATTTTTTCAGTGATATGAGGAACTGGTGTTTATCTCTCTTCGATGGCGAGGAGACAAGATGACATTTCACTTCCCATGAAATTAGTTATTTCTTGGTGGCAATGTCGTGTGTTCTTGCAGACTAAGTGGTCTGTGTCGATCTTTTCATGTGGATGGGTTGAGTTCGCTGTCTTGTACTTGGGTGAGTAGATTATTGTTTCATAGCGTTGTATTGACTTTGTAGACCTGAAGAGAGATAAGCACCAATTCCTCATATCACCGAAAAAACGAAGAACACACCCTTAAAAAGTTCACATTCTGAAAACTAAAAGTAAAACCAAGTTTTTATACAGTCTTTTATACACAGCTGGTTTTAATATAACACCATCTCAGATAATTGTTAACCTTTTAATGCTGAGATCGTCTCACAGATTTCAATACATACAAACTTATGTATTTTACATTCCTGTAATATAATCTGTAAGCATTTGGGATCCCACAGTGCACTGAAATATAGATAGATATTGGATCTGTTTTCTCAGAGGGCCTGAATATGACCTAATAAAGGTCGAAACATGTCACCCTAACAATATACTACTTTTATTGTATATAAAATAAAGTGTTGTGTTATTGTCTGATACGTTTGTATCTATATGTTATAACACTTCGGGATGGAAAACATTAAAATTAAATTCGCTGAAGGGTTGATTGGTTGTTGTGATGTAGCAGCTAGTAGCTTGATACCGTAATGTCTCTTCCTATGTTTGGTGTAATCGAAGCAGTGGTATGGGGGTTACCCTAATGATTCTCATATGTTGCAATGACATTAAAGTGACACAAAATTCGTCACTTGCATGAATTCAGTTAAAACAAGTGAGCTCGCAAATTTCTACCCTAGATGACTGACAGCTGTGGCCAGTGCATGGTTTCAAATTATGTGGAAGATTCACGACTTATTTAAATTGATGTTTTTAAAGTGCAAGTGACTTTTTTTTTGTGTTTCATGGAGCAGAGTTTTATGTACATAAAGAAATTGGTGAGTATATGTTGATGGTTGTCAACTGTGAGGTAAGAATTCATTTGTCAAATTTGTATTGTGATTACACCATAAACTGTGTGTAGGATTAAGCTAACCACAGTGCACCAAATCCATTAAATAAGAGTCATGAGATCTCTCAACCATATTCACAGGCACATTCTTCCACTGAGTAAAAAGTATAATTTATGTTTGCCGTGGAATGGTTTATTATGAGTATGTCAGTAGGCTGCTAACCACTATGGCAGCATGTAGCATGAAGCAAAGGCCCGAACACAAGTAGTCGCAGTAACTACCACAACTGAACAGGTTACTCCAAGAAGTCTGGTCACTGTAATACTGTAACTGCTGGTACTATTACTGCTATAAATCTACTATGACAACTAGTGAAAGTAAAGCAATCCGATTACAGGCCTGGACAGGCCCTGAGGTTTTCAGGAGGTTAAGGCTACCAGAATTTAAGACAATCAGCACAAGAAGGTGGTATGCACCGGCTGCATTTAACCCCTAGGAAATATACCTGGTACTCATTTCTGTTAGTAGCTGAGACCTCAGGATTATGTAAAAATATTCCATTGATACCATCGGGAATTGAACCTGCAACCTTTCAGCTTGTGACAGTTCCTCAACCAACTGCACCACCGCATACCCCATGACAGCTAGTACTACTAAATAATAATCTGAACTAGTGCAGAAGAGCAAACTCACCATGTTTGGCAATGTTGATGACAGTAGCTCAGACAGTGAGTGTCACCAACTCCTCCCTTCATGCTGTTGTTGGGTTTGATGGGATTGATCCAAGACCACTAAGCAAAATGAGCTGCTAAGATGCCTAATAATCACTTGGTATCCACCATGATGAATTTGTCTTTTTGTGCTATGGTTGTTCAGAATTTCAGTGTTCCTGAATTCAATGATGTTATCACATTTTTAGTTAATCTATTTCCAACATACAACATGAGATGAAACCTTTTTCAATGACAGCTCAATGGTGTTATAACTTGACAGTCATATAGAAAATCAAGGATGTATGTGTGTCCATAATTCCCGCAAAGCAGAGCTGCAGATAACCATGAAACTCAGTAGCTTACAGCATTGTATGTCGCCATTCACGATAACTTTAATGAAAATTGCTTTTCCCCACCATCTGTTGTGGAATATATGTACCAGTTGCGTATGCTGGATATGTAGATGTCTACAGCAAATTGTACTCATGCTACCATTGAACTTGTGTGTTGTAGGCCCTTTATCTGGGGATGCACCCCATGTATCTACTGATAAGTATTCTCTTTATACCAGGATATCATAAGATATTCACTATGTAGTAAAACCTCTCTCTGACAAGTGGGTCCCTGTCACCTCAGTGTGGCGAGTCCTTAGGTTGCTGATGGAGGAACGGCCTCCAATTTGGAGGGTAGCTACGAATATATCGAATAAGCAGTTGCGAACGGCCGACAAGGGGTGGTCCTCCAGCATGGATATTGGGCAAGATGCTAACAGTTCCTCACCGTACAAATGTATCATGAACCCTTTACAAGGAAAGCCCTGGACCTGGACTGTAACTTTGATATGACCAAAGCAAGGGAGGAATGTAGGCTGAGAGTGTTTGAGAATAGGGTATTGAGAATATTTGGGCCTAATAGGGATGAGGTAACAGAGGAGTGAAGAAAATTACATAATAGGAAGCTTGATGGTCTGTACTCCTCACCCAGTATTGTTCAGGTGATTAAATGGAGAAGAATGAGATGGACAGGGCATGTTGCGTGTATTGGGGAGATGCATATACAGGTTTTTGGTGGAGAAACCTGAGGGAAAGAGACCACATAGAAGAACCAGGTGTAGATGGGAGGATATTAAGCTGGATCTACAGGAAGTGGAATGTCGGTGCATGGACTGGATAGAGTTGATTCAGGACAGTGACAGTGACTTTGCGTTCCGCGTTTATTACGTGCAGCTGTACTTGCACCGCTTCCACCTTTGTCTTTCGGTATTATTGTTCACTTATTGCTCCTATTTGTATATACTGCAAAATATAAAACGATGAGGGCCTGAATGTGAATAAAAATTAAGTTTTTTATAGACAAAGTATGGATCAGTGGCACCACAGAGTACTGACCACGGATGAGAGCTATGTAATGTGATGCAAATTATGACCCAATGGAAAGCGTCAAACGCCAAAGAATGGCGGTAGTGGGAAAGATGTTTAGGGTGCCTAACATTGTTGGCCAGTATCGTAACATTCTGTTGAACAGGTAAAGTGTAAAGTTAGGGTGTGTGTTAATACAGTCTTAGAGAAATATCTGTGTATTGTGACAATGAAGTGTTGTGTTTCTGGTGATTTGTGTAGAATTCAATGATTCCTAACCTATCTACTGTTAGCGATCGTTGATTGTGACACAATGAATACGTAGTATGATTTATTGTTTGCCTACTTATCCGGGTGACAGTTATTTCAGTTAATTGGTTATTTAAGTATCGTATGGATTTTTGGCTCTGAGCTGCTGAGAGAATTTTATAACCTAAATTTTATGTCAACTTGTATGTCACATTGGAAGCCTAATACTACGCTTAAAAAACAGCATGCTGTTAATATGCAAACTAGTAAATACTGTTTATAGAAGTCCGTATTATGTTGATGGTAGTCAAGGCCTTTACTAAAGAATTCCGTAAAATATTACGCTATCGTATGTGTTTGACAGACGTGCTGTGTTGCATGAAAGTGATGTAATTGTGAAGTACAAATTTTATTTTTAGGAATACTTCATCATTATACCAGCAAAATGCGGGGCTTAAGAAATCAGTCGAAGAGAAATTGGGGCTGCCACAGAGACCTAAGAAGCCGCTTACACCGTATTTTCGTTTTATGGCCCAGATACGACCAGTTTTAATTCAGAAGAATCCTCAAGCAAAAGTAACTGGTAGGTCTTCTTCCAGAATTTTGGAAATGAAGATTTTACAGTGTTTTATATTATTATGACTTTTGGATTCTTGACAGATATTGTGAAACTAACTGCACAAGAATGGGAAAAAGCAGACATCACAGTGCGGGAACAGCTGCAGGCTGATTATAAACAAGAGATGGTTGATTTTTTGACGGCACAAGTCAAATATGACCAAATGTTAACAAGTGAGCAGCGTGAAGAAATAAAGAAAGTAAAAAAGGACATGGCAGAATCAAAAGAGAAGAGAGTATTAAAAAAGGTAATATGTGTGTGTGTTTTGGAAGAGAAAATACATACATATGTAAGAGCTGTGCAACCATTGAGGTATATAGAATTTTTTAGTACACTGAAGTGAGGTTTTCTATTTTCAGTCTTCATTTTTTATAAACATAGCATTATTAAGTAGGGCAAGGGAAAAGCTACCTAAAAATTGTTGTAATGAGACCACGTGTTTTTATCCTCAAGGTGATAATAATCTGGTAGTGTCACAAGCCATTAATTATGCTAACATGTATTAATCTGAGATATTCTTCTGACAAGAATAAAAAAATAGCATCATATGATGTATGTGTCTTTTAAAAACATATGTTGATTAAAATGTTGTAAGTAATATCATTATATTGTGTAAAAACACGCATCTTCACTTCTGTTATTCAGGAGATATTAAATCTGGAAGAACTTCTATTTGTTACTTTGATGGCAGGTTCTTCTGAATGAAACGTATAACAAAATATTTGTCTGTACAGAAAATGAAAGAGTTGGGGAGGCCCAAAAGACCACTTTCACCATTCTTGCAGTTCATGAATGAAAATAAGGATGGACGTGGAACTCAGTCTTTCAGAGTAAGTTTATAAACAGCACACAAAGTTGACTCTAAGATTTATATAAATATGGGACTTTTTTGTGTACATATGTGTATGATGCCTACATCTGTTGATCATACGCCTTCTTAATACATACCAAGGAAAGTCAAAAAGTAGGGTTCCCAATTTTGTTCTCATGACAAGGATGAGCATGGCTGTCTGTGACTCTGTTTTACTTTAGTGCATTATTTCTACTACCAGGTGGTGAGCCTCTTCACTAGTGCATACACAACGCCCTTCTCAGTTGCAGGTGAACTATGTTTACTGTCCTGAAAAAATGGACAATAGAAAAGTATGATTTGTAATTTGTTTTCCATGGGCACAATACATCCAGCCCCAGGGAATGCACTGTAAGCTGTAAGAGTCCATGAACAAGCAGGAATCCATAACGGGGAAATGCCCCAGTTATTCTGTAAAAAAAATTCAAGACAAATCCTTGAAAGGTGCTGGCAGTCATCTTCTGGACCTGGGAGGAATCACTGGGTGCATTTCAGTCCTGATGGTGCAGTTGTTTTGAGGGCATATTAACTTGATTAAAAGGTGTTTGGTGCAATTGACCTGGTTTGCTCTTAAAAGGAATATTGCAGTTGCATGATAGTGCCTTGATGACATGTTGCTCACACCACAGTGAACACTTGGCACTGGGAGATTCTTCCCCTTCCTCCCTTTAGTCCTGATTTAGCACCATTGGACTTCTGTCTTTTCCACAAAATGGAGAAGCACTTTCAGTGTAATCTTTCCCGACTGATGAAGACATCAGAGTGGAGGTCAAGTTTTAGTTTTATTTGCAGGACATCATTTCACCACAAAGGCTCTGACTCTTTAATTTAGTTATATGATGATTGTCTCTACAGATATGGTGACTGTGTTGAAAAATGGACTGTGTATGTGCCTATATCTGACCCATGTGTTAGTTACTGTAAACTGTTTATATTCCAAATAAAATTTGGGAACCTTATGTACTGACTTACCCTTTCCCTTACAAGTGGTAGACCCAGTATTTTTGGGGACAAAACAGCAAACTATTTTGTATCAAATATACTACTTACTTTTTACAGTGTATTTCAGAGGTTGTACAATTCAATGTGGAGCCCTGTCATGGAATCTGCATTGACAGTCTGTGTTATATACTGTGACTTGTCTTCAAGCATGTGCTGGAAATGACTTTTAACTTTCCCACAGGCATGTTACTTGGTGGACATGAAGATGGCTTAATTATTCAGTCTCCAGAAATGCAATGTAAGGTGGCCATGAATTACTGGGAGTGTGGGTGGTTATGTCTTTCTGCTGGAAGTATCCATATTCTTCGTGCTCATTACTTAACTTATTGAGTATTTTTATGGCCATTTAAGCAAGACTGCATCTGTAAAATTAATTAGCCATGGGTCGACTTCATATCACTACTTACTGCTTCTTGAAATGAGTTCCAAGACTGTAGTCTTGCAACACATTTGCTAAAAGACTATTGGTCAAATTTCTTCCTTATGTAGGTTTTGACAGTAAACAGTGTGTCATACTCTTGCCCAATAATTTACTTCTTTTGCTCACAGCTTATGAAACTTTGCTATTCTGGTCTAGATGTATGAATAAATCCTAATTTGTACTTAAAGTGATCAAACTGTTGTGAATGAGTCTTTACAGCCAACACTCTAGTAGAATGCGTGGGTTCTACATTGACCCGGATGCACTGTGCATCTGTATTATAAAACAAAAACATTCAACATTAAGCACCCAAATGAATTTGAGGCCTCTGATATGAATGTGCTGTGATTTTCCTCTTGTAGTAGTACAGGTGAAATGCCGAATTAGAAATACGTGAATTGCTGAATTAGCAATGTTTGAATGTGCCTGGGGTATAATATTTTTTCAAACATTACAGATCAACTTGGTTCCCTAATGAAATTTATCTGAAATAGACTTTATTTCTTTCTCATATTGTTTCCAAAAGAGTGAAAATTAAATGAATGAATCTGTCATTTTATTCTTTCTATATAGTCGTGAAGTTTAATCCACTGTGTGTTTCTTTTTTAGAAGTACTTGATGAATATCAGTATTAATTGGTAATGGGGAATGTACACTAAAAGCTGTTGCGCATATATTCAGTATGTATCAGTCCAGTGTAACCCCTTAAAGCAGAAGTCAGACTTCATGGATCTCATTAAGAACTATTCTTAAATTGCAGGTTTATTGAAACAGCATTAGCTCTTTTAAGAACAGGTTTTTCATACAGTGAATGTTTAATGAATTATGAGAAAATATAATTTTTGACAATGCCAAATGTTATTTATTTATCATTTCTTTTGTATCAGTGTGTTTTTCTCAGAAATAAATTAATACATTTGGGGAGATATGTAAAACTGCAGTAAGTTGGCTTAGAACATTTGTAATCTCATCATTGGGACACACTTTGCCATTTTTGCTGTGATAGCCATGAAGTCTTCTATAACAATTGGCGAACTTTTGGAATAACTCAGTGACTGTTTTCTGCTCAAGGAAGACCCTGTGGTATGGAGAATTAGTAATGTTTTATTTTCTGTGCAGGATTGGCAGTTGTACATGGGAAACAAGTGGGAAAAGCTGTCAGAACAGCAAAAATCTAAGTATTTGACTCATTATAGAAAAGCGCTGGAAGAATATAAACATGATATGCAAGTTTGGGAGGAAAAAATGATTCGGCTTGGAAACATCGATGTGGTGCGCAACGAAGCGTTGATTGAGCCAAAGGAACACATTGGCAGAGTATCTCGCAGACCTAGAGGAAGTGCTAGAGGACGTAAAGAATAGGAAATACTGTGTCCCGGTCCAAACATTCTGTCTTTGTGCCCAGGTTTAGATGGAGATATGCTAAGACGTGAAACTAAAGTGTTATCTGAAGAAAATGGAAAGATTGTGGGTCGGGACACGGGTGTTTCAGAGTTGAGTGTTTTCAAAGAGATCCCAGCCACAATGCATAGAGAGACCAGTAATGAAGTAGTAACCTCAGAAGATGTTGAAGCAACAGGAAGTAGTGTCAAGGAGAAGATCAAAACTAGCATGTTAGACAATGTTACTGACAAAAATGAGAAATTTAAAACTATAGTGACTGGAAAGTGGAGGCATATTAGAAGTAAGTTTCCAAATGGTTTTCAAAAGCATGTCGTGTTCACATGTGGTGTTTTTATATTTATTGTGTGGTGCCTTAGATTTGCTATGTAATTCCAGATTTTAGACAGTGTACAGGAATCACAACATGTAAGTATAGGGCAATGAGTGACAATGATGTACTTATATTATCATAAGTATGTTTTTGTTAGTGATCTAAAAAAGCATGGACATTTATAATACTAATATTGTAAATTGTGTAATACTTGTAGAAACAGGTAATTTGCTTTTCTTTGCATGTCTGTGCCATGGATTGCCCTGCAACACATGCAAACCTTGCAGACCAACGTAACTCCTCTGTGCAGGTATGTTCACCAGTATAGAAATGTTGTTACACATGTATCATTGTGAAGATTGTCTTCTAGGAGTGATGCTGTGTATTGTGGTAACTGGCTACCAGACTGCACAATGTCATGTCTCACAAGACAGCAATTTTGGTAGTCGCCACCATGCACAACAGTTCCTGTGTGGTGCAACATGGCAGTTCACAAGTAATGGGCCACAACCACATGACATTGTTCAGTTCAATACATGAATCTACATCTGTGAAATGTAATTAGTTTGTTCAGATCTGGACCAGATTATTTAACATATTATATAGTGGATGGATCCACAGTGTCAAATGGTGTAGTGCTAATGATGGCAAAGCATTTCTTTTGTGAAATGCAACAGTACATTTGAATGCAACTTCTTTTCATAACACACACAAATAAAAACACTTAAAACATTTTGTGGAACTTGTGTCAAGGTACAATAATTTTTTATATACATTTGTTCTCTTGTGTAAGCAAATAAGTGTGTGTTGTTTTTGATGTTCTAAATTTCTTTGTGCAATATTTGAAACATTTACACACCTTGTCACATCTTGGTACTAGCAACTTTTCTCTGTGTGTTCGTGCATGTGTGTGAGTGTAGGGGGAGGAAACTGGTTTGATCTATAAATGTGTTGATTCTGAATCTGACATCTTGAGGCAGTACCATTTAAGACAGACTAAGGCACGTGTGCTCCATGTGGGCATGAATTCTTGCATTATTCGGATGGTAGCATTGCATGAATGTCAGTGATGAGAGTATATGCTGTCGTGCATTGATGATGTTACTTGGATGGATTGTGATGTAAGCTTCCAATTCTCTTCCATTCTCACATAGACACTCCTTTGTAATCTGTTATGCTCTTTCAGTATTGTTTTGTGGGGGCCTAGGTACAATCTGAAGCCACTCTGTGTGGGATTTATGGTGTGCAGAGTGACAATTGGACAGATTTTTCTCCAAGTACATCAGTTCCCCCACTCCCCTGTCATTATTGCACAATGCTCCATATTCATATTTCATTTTTCTGCCACCAACACCACATGATCTTGGCAGTTGACAGCATCTTCCATCACATCTCCAGTTAGTCATTCACATTGTGGCGTATTGGGGTGTACCTCCCTGCAGTCCAGTGGACACACCTTTATAATTCTGAAAATGTCAGCCATTTACCAGCTTGCCAGCAATTGTTTCTTTAGTTCTCAGAACTGGACATAAAAATATGTTGGAAATGTGAGTATTTACTTCACAACATTACTTAGTCATGACTGTGATGAAGGTGTTCAAAATTTTAACCACCATTCGCAAATACATGGACCCATCCTATAAAATGTGTGTGTTCAAAGTTCTTGTCATTTCATGTTCTTGTGGTACAGTCTTACTATTAAAACCCCTAAATGAAGCACTGGCCAGTTTCCCCTATACAATCTGGTATAGTCCTGGTCTTCCTAACAGCAACAGCTAAACATGTTTTATGTGTATAATGTCCTAGGTTTATTCATTGCAGATTTAACAGGTAGCACTTGGGTTTCCTTCCAAAATAGGATAAATTAAATTTTTTTAATAAAGTCACAGCATTTGGCTGCAGTTTAACCCACATTTGATCTTGGTTTCCTTCACTTACTTTTAATACTCAGTGTATCTTCCTCTTGTCAGAAAATCACTACTTTTACCCCTGTTGTGTGGGCCAGGTAGCTCAGTTGGTTACGGGCTGGATAGTCCGGGGATCGAATCCCGGTGGGGGTGAGATTTTCTGCACCTGTCCAGACCAGCCCTGGGGCCCACCCAGCCTCCTGTACAATGGGTACCGGGTCCTTCCTGGGGTAAAGAGTGGCTGGTGCGTGACGCTGACCCCCCCACTCCCTTCTAGTGCTGTGGTCAAGAAACAGTAGAGCTGTACCTTTACTCCACCTATGGGCTGTATGGCCTGT
>Ga0209755_10009225_pt1 | contig 10438 bp, 8 predicted proteins | sample TergutCo191P1_FD_187301 | JGI IMG/M metagenome (GOLD analysis project Ga0209755, IMG submission 187301) | Cornitermes sp. P1 segment gut microbial communities from Petit-Saut dam, French Guiana - Co191P1 (SPAdes) (version 2) | ecosystem: Host-associated > Arthropoda: Insects > Digestive system >...
ATAAGAAACAATTCAAGCAGTGATGTATTTGTAAACATAAAATTCTGGTATGGACCAGGAAGTAATCTTGCATCTGAAACTAGATGGCACCAAACGATTTCTGGTATACGGTTATCCATTCTGGATAGTTTGGCGTTAGGTGGAACTAATATAATACGACCAAACCAAGAAATTGGTATAATTGACTTCAATGCTGGCTTTGGATATTTTGATAAAATAGTTGCCATACCAATTATGGACAAATTGAATGCCATATTTAAACGATTTGAGATTATTCGCTATGATGGAAAAACGATAATGACGCTAGAAGATATCAAAGAATTTGAACTGGAAAAAACAATCCCCTGGAGAGGTTTTGTGCTGTATATGCTACAGATATTTGATTGCAATATGGGCACGCAAGAGTGATAGAAAGCGTGGAGGTCAAAAAGCGCAAAGTACCATGAAAACAGATGGTTGGCGTTACTTGCCCATGAAGTCCATCATCAGCAACAGTATCAGTTGTTTAGACGATGGCATATCCAAACTATGGAGGATGTGTTTGAGCAACTTGTAAAAGAAGCAATGTTGCGGCGGGAACGCTGCGTACCATTACCCAAAGCATAGCGTTTATGGCGGATGCGATAACCCCTTTCCCGCCGAGGGCGGGGCGGACATGGAGACGGTAAACAACCTGAAATCAAGGGCAGCCGGAGTATTTAAAAGCTTGCAAAGAGCAGTAACCGCCGAAGACTTTGAATGGCTTGCGCGGGAAGCCTCTGCGTCTGTGGGCAGACCATGGTGCCTTAAAAAGATGAATACCCAGGGCGAAGTTGTCATTATCATTATTCCGGTTATACCGACCGGTAAAACGCTTGCCCACAAACTGGTTCCATCCCGCGAACTGATACGCCGGGTAAGCGGCTATCTGGAAGACCGCAATCTTGTGGGAACAAAAATCCGCGTGCAGGGGCCTGTTTACCGGGTTTTCAGCATTAAATTGACCGTGGTATTCCGCGACATACTGGATGTGGAACGGATGAAAAAGAATATTGAAGGCACATTGCGGTCATTTTGCCATGCCATAAACGGCGGGGAAGAAGGAGGCGGATGGGAGTTCGGAAAAGCTGTTACGGCAGGGGCGGTTTTAAAGCAGCTTGAACGGGTGCAGGGTATTCTTTCCGTTGACGAAGTGCGGCTTCAGGATATGGACGCCGGAATAACGGTAGAGAAACTTGTTGTAAAAGAAGATGAAATTCCCTATTTGGAAGAAGTCCAGATAGAAAACCGGAGAGCCGTAGAATGAACCAGTCGGCTGTATTAAAAGCAAGTTATGAAGCGGTTTACAAAATCCTTTCGGACTTGGCAATAAAAACAAAACTATTCCGCATGGGCGCAGGAGGAGCGTTGGAAGCCCCCAAAGACGAAGCGCAACCGAGCGTGTGCCTGGGGGTTTCAGATGTAAGCCAGTTGTTTATTGATAAAAATGGCCAAACCGTTGAGATGGACGAAATGATGTTTGAAGCGCCAACGCAGGTTGGGTGTATGCTGTATCTGACCATTATTTCAAAATACTATCCTCACCTTCTGGAGACAGCAGGCGCGTTGATCCAATATTTCAAGGATAATAACAGTATTCTTTTGGAAGATTACAAGTGGCATGGGGAAGAGGGAAAAGTAATAATAGAACCTGTGGTTCGTGATCTGGATCCGCACAAAGACCCCTTGTTTTATCAAGAAATGCCCGCTATAACGATTAAATACCATACCGTATAGAGATGGGGATTAATTCACAGAAGGGAGCCCCCTTTAAGCGGGCTAAAGAAAGGTCAATTACCGGGAACATTATTGATAAATAATGTTTTTGCCGCCGGCCTTGCCGCATATCATGCGCAAGCGGTGCTGATAGATAGTAAAGGATGGTAGTATGCACAGAAACAGGCGTCTTGTTCCCATTTGCATAATGTACCTGAACGGTATCCGGCTGAACACAGCCTGCGATGGCGCGTTCCGCGGCATCCGTGTATTGGATGCGCTAGGCAAGGTTGGGCAATGTATTATTACCTTTGACTTTGCAGAGCTTGGCAAGGAAAACCGCCTGGAGTTTGCAGACTCCTATGCCTGCGAGCTTTCTGTCCACCTTGGCTACAAAGACGATACCAGAGAAGTCTTTCGCGGCATAATCACCGCTACCGGGGTAGAGCACACACGGTACGGCTCCAAATTTCTGGTAACGGCATCGTCTTATCTGTCGTTGCTGGAGCACGGCAGACGCACCCGCACCTTTGAACATATCACCCCCTCCCAGGCAATAAAAAGAACGCTGGAACGCTATGACTTGCAGGTGGTGGACTGTGAACCGTTTGGCCCGGTAATCCCCTACTGGCAAAGTCAGGAAAAAACAGATTTACGCACCATTACCGATATTGCCAAAAGTTACGGCCGGGATATTTACTGCTTTGGAAAGAACGTATATGTCAAACGGCTAATGACCATGCACCAGGACGAGCATATCTACGAATGGGGCAAAAGCCTTATCGAGCTAGAGGTGGACGAAAGCGTAAAAGAACAGGTGTGCGCCGTATGCGTACTTGGGTGGAACATTCTTGAAAGCAAGCCAGTACGCGGAATGGTGAAGATAGCCGATTTGGAGCAGAAGATGGGCGGGCGGCAGGTATGGACAGAGTTGATGGCGAACAAGAACGATGAGAGTGTAAACCAGACCTATTACGTGTATGACCACATGGTAAAGGATATAGCGCAGGCGAAGGAACGAGCCGATGCGATATTGCGTGAAAAGAGCTTTAAGTACATGCGGGCAGAGGGAGTTGGGGAAGGAAACCACCGGCTTGCGACCGGCTCGACTGTGACGCTGAAATATGTTAGCAAGGCATGTGACGGAGAGTATATAGCGTATGCGGTGATACACAACTTTAACCTGGAGGATGGGTACACGACCAAGTTTGGTTTGAAGCGGAACATGGCGAACGATGATTTAAAAAGGAAGGTTCGGCATGTTGATATGTATGCGGACAGGTACGCAAAGGCTAACGCAACAACGGCTGGTTCGCAGAAGTCCGATGCGTATAAAGAAAAATACGAAGAGGAAGATGAGGATGGCCCTGAGTTCAGGAGCTTGAAATGGAAGAAGGGCGGGAAAGAAATTGCCGAAGCGTTGGTTGATGACAAGATAAGCCTTTACTGCGATGTGAAGAATATAGCCGATGGGGAGACAGTGAAGTTCAGTATATTTGAGCAGGGGGAGAACAAAGACGACCCGATAGACGAAGTTGAGGGCGAGGTGAAAAACGGCGAGGTGGAAGTGCCGTGGGAGGTTGTGTACAAGGGCGGGGAAGGCAGCAACTGTGCCGAAGAGCTTGAGGAACAGGGCTGGACAGTGCCGGATTATTGCTTTGTTGTGGAATATGCTGGAGTTGAAAGCCATCAGGGGAAGGCGCTGGAGGTTAAAGGTTATTTGAATTTCGATTTAATTAACGATAAATCAGAAGAACTGCAAAAAGAACATGAATATACAGTATTGACTCGTGATGGTGAAGTTATATTTGGGAAAACAGATGAAAACGGTTATATTAAACTTAATGGTTTAAAGTTTGGAGATTTTGTGATCATAAGTAAAGGAGAAGATAATGGCAACAAGAGCTATTAGTACAACTGAAAGATTTAATCTTTCAGGGCATCCTTTGGGTAGGTTATTAGAAGGACGTTATTATACAGCCATTATTCTTGCTCCTTATATTATCAACCGCTATCTTGATACATATGGAGATGAAAGTGTTCGGCGGCACGTAAGACTATGTTGCCATAGACAAGACATATATAACTATTTAGCAGATAGAATTGTATCGTTAAACGTTACGAGAATAAATGACCGTTATGAAAGAATACCATTCTGTTTTCGGTACGGCGACACTATTACAATTCCAACCGTCTTTGAATTTTTTAGCTCCGTTTTTCCAACAATCAGAATAACAGAAGCCTGCCGAGGTACAATAAGAACCAACCCGCAATGGGGGGTATTAGACCGTTTTCACAATATCATGGAACTTGAGGAGATTGTTTGTAACACTGACAGTGTTGTTGAATTTAACACTCTTTCAGAAGCATCAAAGGGAATGATACGACAAGCGCTTCACGATTTTAGAATATACACATCTCCAGATATTTATGCGGGTGAAGATGAGCCAAACCAAGATGAATTAAACGATTCAGATGAACACTATATACCAAGAGCAATAAGAGTTTTCCAAAACGAATATCGGAGGCTCAATCCTGCTACTACTGCTAATGACGCTCGTTTTGGTCGTATAAATAGCGAAACATTATTGGAGATGAATGAAGCATTACAGTTGACGGCAACGGGTACACCCAGTTGGCAACGGTCAGTGCCTTATGAGAGGGTAACTGTTCTTGCTAATGGCAATGATACAAGACGATATTTCCCTCGCTTGGGTGTTATACCAGTTACACCCAAGTTTAATATGTCTGGTGTAACAGGAGAGCTAGGTAATAGCATTAACTTTACTAGTGGAGAATGGGGCTCAGATCCGGTTCCTAGACTAATGAGTGCTGATGGTGTTCAACTTGATATGGCAACTGCTGGCTGTGCTGTTGCGTTTACTGCTAATATGGCATATACGCATATAAAACGATTGGTAGCCATACGAGGCGAGGAATTACAAGGTTTATCACCATACAATGATAATGGTGAACCAATAATAACCCCAGGGGTAATTGCAGAAAACGACAGAGCAGAGCCTCCACCTCATACCCTGAGTGCTCCTGTTTATTTTGATGGAGATGGAAATATATATTGGCATAGACCCATAGCCACATTGTTACACCCGTATGGGCTTTCTTTTCCATACTTTGATGCTTCTCCGCCTACGGCTTCATTTAATGACTGGCTTAATCCAGAAAACCAACAACGTTATGTTGCTATCTTAATTTTTATAAGGGGTAGCCATCCTGCTAGAACGGGGCAACATTGGGTTGGAGCAAATGAATTAGTTACATTCCCGCGCCATACTGTTATTACTGTAACTGCCTCTAATGGTGATATTGCAACAGAACCTCTTGCAACCGATACTCAGTACTTTAGAATTTCGCCAACTTCTATAAATGATCTTCGTAGAGGTGGAGCAGTCACGTCAACTGTTCGCAATAATCGAGGTGTACGTGGTTGGCAGTTTCGCCCAAATGCTGACAATCCACGGGACATCTATATTCCGCTTAGTGAGGTAATTGCATATAGGTCTTTTATTTTGCCGCAAGGAAATTAAAAGCATCAACTACACATTACTTTAGGAGTTTACTTTGAAAAACAGGCATTTACTTTTTATACCTGTTCTTAGTGTTGCACTGGTATTTTTTGTGTCCTCTTGCCTCAGAGATACGAGCGCACACGTAATTAGCGACGCGGATGGTGCTTATTTTTTTTTATTGCCCAATGGAGAAGGTAAACCAGGTTGTTATATTGTTTCTTCTTCTGAATATGCAGTATTTGAAAATACAATAATTACTTTCCCACCCCTGCAAGACAATGAACGCTTTGCGTTTTACATGCAAACACTAAACGAAAACAGGCTCTTTTGGCAAAAAATAACAATGTATGCACTGCGAAATAACGATGCGGAAGATATTACAGAACTTTTTACATGGGAGCCTGTGGCTGGAAATCGGCATGGGGGTATTCAATTCACTGAGGATTTAAAGAAATTCTTTTTTCAGGAATCAACTCCAACTTTCGGTCACCGTATATTTCATCTCTACTTTGCCAACGGTATTACAGGCGAAATAAGAAGGCTTTTCACAGATATGGGGCACACGCCTTGGCGTGTTTCAAAAGATGGGAGGTTCATCCTTTTTCAAAGGAGTGCTTTTAACACTGGATACGTAACACTTTTTCTTTTTTGTGTTGAAAATAAAGCTATAGCAGGCGAATTAAAATGGAGACCATATCTCACCTTATATATGCAACACTCTTTTATAAATGGCTGGGATATTAGACGTTTTGATTCTATTTTTAGAATATATGCACTTGGGGAGGCGGCTAGTATAGTCGCAGAGGCTGAATTGAACCCTTTAACAATGGAATTGCGAACACTATGGGATGAACGCTCTGAAATTGAGTTCCTAGCAGCGCCGTATGCCCATGAAGGGAGCTGGGTGGATGATGTTTTGTGGCAACAATGGAACCCAGACCCAAGTATCAGGTTGTATAGGTGAACTGTGACGAATAAGGTGTCTGCCATGATAAACGCATTTAAACTTTTTCTGCCTATTTTTGCGATGGCTTTCTTAGTTATATCTTGTTACAGAAACACATCAACGCCTGATCCAGTGGAAGTTGCATACGCTAAAGATGCCAGCGACGAACAATACGTACCATTTGAATCTGTTGAGTCAAACATCGATGAAATCATAAGATTTACTCCCCTACAAGATAATGAAAGATTCGCTTTTTCTACGCATATCGTTCCAACAGTTCCAGGCGTGCGTTATGATTCACAGATAACCGTATTTACATATGTTGATGCTCTAGAACCTGAAAGAATGTTCGATGAAGAATTCATGAACAATCCTCAAAACAACCAATTCTATGTTGCAATTCGTATCTTTGTCACTGGAGATCCCGAAACTGTTGCCAACCAGCATTGGGTCGGTGTGAATGAATTAGTAACGCGTAATGTTCGTACTACAATTATCGATCCTGATACTGGCGACACTACTACTACCGATATTCCTACATTATTTTACAGGATTTCACCGACATCAATACATGACAGGGGTAATTTTGGCAATAGAGTTCATCGCGGCTGGTGTTTTTGGCCTAACGCTACAGATCCACAGGACATTTATGTTCCACTCAGTGAAGTGGTTGAATACAGAATCTTCCAAATACCACAAGGTGAATAAAAAGATTTGATATGAAAAACACGTTTAAGATTTTTATGTTCATAGTTACAATGGCATTTTTGGTCATATCATGCCGGAGAAATATGCTTGTGCCTGCCATAGAGGTTGTGCCGCATGTAAATACTGATAGCGAACAAGATGTAGAACAGTACACCATAATGGAAGATCAAATAGAAAGATTTACCCCGCTAAATGACAATGAAAGATTTGCTTTTTTTCTGAGCAGTGTACAAGATGCTGAGCGCCGTTCTCGATGGGAAATGACACTTTACGCTGTAAACGCTGATGATACAGAGAACTTTTCAGAACTCTTTGCGCGGCGATCTGTGCATTGGGTGGATATTCAGCTTGCCAATGATTACAGAAAAGTTTTTTTCAGAGAGGCTCATTTTGTTGGAAATGCTATTAACTCCCCACAGATACATAATCTTTATGTAGCCGATGGGTACACAGGGGAAATACGGAGAGTGTTGTCAGATATGAATGTCAATAGTTGGCGTGTTTCAAACGACGGTAGATTTATCAGCTTTATAAGACCCGCACCATCTACATGTCATTACACTAATATCTATCTTTTTGATGTTGAAAATGAGGTAATCATTGGCGAATTTAAGTGGAGACCTAACCAGCCGGAAGGTGATATGATATGCATGTGGCGGATTCTGAGACATGACAATGTTTTCAGAATATTGGGGCTTATCGAATTTTACACAATACATGCGGTAGCCGAATTAAACCCTGCAACTATGGAATTAGAAACGCTGTGGGACACGCTTGAAATGTCCGGCTTGCCTTCTTTGCCCGTAATTCGCGTCCACGGTTTTGTTGACGATGTTGATCTTCAACATGCAAATATCCGATCGCGAAATTAACAGGTCAACGCGAAATGGTGGAATACAGAATTTTCAGAATACCACAAGGTAATTAAAGAGGCTGTCATGGGAAAAACAAAAAAAATATTTATCAGCGTACTTGTGATGGCAGTAATTACCTCAGTTATGTCATGCTGGAATAATGAAATCATACATTTTGAAGATGAGCTTACTCAGTCTGAGGAAGTCAACGGCAAGCAAGACCTGGTAGATGTTCCGCTCATTGAAATCACGTTTTATGGGGCTAGTTCAGCCGATGCTTCTAGTGGGTTAACAGACGATGGGATAACAAGATTTACCCCACTTAATGCAAATGAAAGACTTGGCTTTACGCAGCAAAGCGGAGAAGCAACATTTTATGCAGTGAACAATAATGATGTTGAGGATTTTTCCATTCTTTTTACATGGAAACGTGTACTATGGTCAAGCATTCAATTCTCAAGAGATTTTAAAAAGGGAATTTTCCTTGAGATAAATAATATTATAGAACATGGGGTTGTTACAGCTAGATTGCGGTATCTTTACAAGGTTAATGGTGTTACTGGTGAAGTAACAAGACGGCAGTTGACAATCATAGGAGATGAACCTGTGCGCGTTTCAAACGACGGTAGATTTGTCAGTTTCCTGCAAGGCTGGCAACGTTTCGATAACTCCATAAATATTTACCTTTTTGATATTAAAAAAGATGCTATCGTTGCCGAGTTTATATGGCACCCATGGGAAAACATAGATGATGCTCCTCGCCTAATGAGCCAAGTCGGACGTATTAACGGCTGGTCACTATTCAGATTTGACAATATTTTTAAAATATATGCTGAGATTGCAGGTGGTATTATTGCGTGGGCTGTTTTAGATCCGATAGCATTAACTTTGGAGCCGTTATGCGATAATCCATTAAGATTTTTTGAATCTACAGATGGACACTATAGTCTGGAAAATCCAATATGGTTTGATGATGTGGCATTTGGTGCTGGTAATCTTGATTCCATCTTACAGAGGTGAATATTTGGAGAAATGCAATCATAGCAGCTGATAATTTTGGCTTGTGGTGCTGGATTGAATGGGTAATGATAGAACCCATGAATGCAAACACAAAATTTATCCCGTAGTGTCAACTAATTCAAAATCGGCGATAAATATGCTATTATTGCAGAGTAAAGTGAGTGGGGTAATAGTTTACTTTTTTAGGGTGTGGTAAAACGTATGATAAAAATCAGGCGTCTTGTTCCCATTTGCATAATGTACCTGAACGGTATCCGGCTGAACACAGCCTGCGATGGCGCGTTCCGCGGCATCCGTGTATTGGACGCGCTGGGCAAGGTTGGGCAATGTATTATTACCTTTGACTTTGCAGAGCTTGGCAAGGAAAACCGCCTGGAGTTTGCAGACTCCTATGCCTGCGAGCTTTCTGTCCACCTTGGCTACAAAGACGATACCAGAGAAGTCTTTCGCGGCATAATCACCGCTACCGGGGTAGAGCACACACGGTACGGCTCCAAATTTCTGGTAACGGCATCGTCTTATCTGTCGTTGCTGGAGCACGGCAGACGCACCCGCACCTTTGAACATATCACCCCCTCCCAGGCAATAAAAAGAACGCTGGAACGCTATGACTTGCAGGTGGTGGACTGTGAACCGTTTGGCCCGGTAATCCCCTACTGGCAAAGTCAGGAAAAAACAGATTTACGCACCATTACCGATATTGCCAAAAGTTACGGCCGGGATATTTACTGCTTTGGAAAGAACGTATATGTCAAACGGCTAATGACCATGCACCAGGACGAGCATATCTACGAATGGGGCAAAAGCCTTATCGAGCTAGAGGTGGACGAAAGCGTAAAAGAACAGGTGTGCGCCGTATGCGTACTTGGGTGGAACATTCTTGAAAGCAAGCCAGTACGCGGAATGGTGAAGATAGCCGATTTGGAGCAGAAGATGGGCGGGCGGCAGGTATGGACAGAGTTGATGGCGAACAAGAACGATGAGAGTGTAAACCAGACCTATTACGTGTATGACCACATGGTAAAGGATATAGCGCAGGCGAAGGAACGAGCCGATGCGATATTGCGTGAAAAGAGCTTTAAGTACATGCGGGCAGAGGGAGTTGGGGAAGGAAACCACCGGCTTGCGACCGGCTCGACTGTGACGCTGAAATATGTTAGCAAGGCATGTGACGGAGAGTATATAGCGTATGCGGTGATACACAACTTTAACCTGGAGGATGGGTACACGACCAAGTTTGGTTTGAAGCGGAACATGGCGAACGATGATTTAAAAAGGAAGGTTCGGCATGTTGATATGTATGCGGACAGGTACGCAAAGGCTAACGCAACAACGGCTGGTTCGCAGAAGTCCGATGCGTATAAAGAAAAATACGAAGAGGAAGATGAGGATGGCCCTGAGTTCAGGAGCTTGAAATGGAAGAAGGGCGGGAAAGAAATTGCCGAAGCGTTGGTTGATGACAAGATAAGCCTTTACTGCGATGTGAAGAATATAGCCGATGGGGAGACAGTGAAGTTCAGTATATTTGAGCAGGGGGAGAACAAAGACGACCCGATAGACGAAGTTGAGGGCGAGGTGAAAAACGGCGAGGTGGAAGTGCCGTGGGAGGTTGTGTACAAGGGCGGGGAAGGCAGCAACTGTGCCGAAGA
>Ga0209755_10009226_pt1 | contig 10438 bp, 4 predicted proteins | sample TergutCo191P1_FD_187301 | JGI IMG/M metagenome (GOLD analysis project Ga0209755, IMG submission 187301) | Cornitermes sp. P1 segment gut microbial communities from Petit-Saut dam, French Guiana - Co191P1 (SPAdes) (version 2) | ecosystem: Host-associated > Arthropoda: Insects > Digestive system >...
GCCGAACCACACCGTAACACCAACACACATCGAACCAGAGCAATACAACACATGAAATAAATCCACAATAAGTCGCAAGCTCCTGAAGATGGATGTACTTACATTCGAAACATGTTGAGCAGTAAATGGTGAAATAATAAAGCAAGTGACATCAAGCTGATCTATCTTTATTCAACCTGCACATGTGTATTGGATGAAATAAGTAACTTCCGATGTCCATGAAATACAGAACTAAGAAGCTGTTACCTAACCACCCACACAATCTACTGTCCACCTACCATTCAGTATGATGAACCGCATAAATATTTAACAAGAGAGGCAATGTTCATACAACTTAACATCAAAACTCTTTCGCGTAACCATTTTGCCTAGAAAGGCAACACGTATTCTATATTCTAAGTGTGTGTCTACAGCCTTAATTATTCAGCATGTAAAGCGCAGGCGCCGTGTAATATTGTCATGTGACCTGTCGTGTTGGGCATATTTTCCCATTTTATCACATAAACAGCACGATTTTCAGGAAAACAAAGTTATTGAAAACGTGCTTTGATTTCCTCTACAACTATTCTCTGAAACATTTCTCACCCTAAGAAGAGTCCAGCGAGATATTATAAAGTTGCACAAGTCTTCATGTAAAGTAGCCGCTATTCTTTCTCGACAGGTTTTCGAATAATACTCAAATATCGAATTTCGTGAAAATCCGTGTTGTTACGGGCGGACAGACGTACCGACATGACGAAGCTAATATTCAATTCTCACAATTTTACAAAAGCGCCTAAAAACTGACCATGACTCCCCCTCCCTTCCGTCAAATACCAAACTTCATCATATCATCTGTTTAGTATCGTTACTATTAACACCGAAGACAAAAATAACTAATGTCAATTGAAGGAAATGAGAACTCTGGCGTTAATATATTTTTTCTCACCATAGTTTATACATTTAGGGAGATGAATCATAACGTCTATATAGACATTATTATTATTATTATTATTATTATTATTATTATTATTATTATTATTTAAAAACGGATTGGTTTCGGCACATAAGTATATAACTACTTACTCCATGGAGCAGAGTCCTTCTAGAGAAGATAACCGGTTCTAAGGTAGTCAAGAAATTATCCACATTTTATGGAAACCGAATGTTCATTATCGCATTCACAAGTGCCCGCCACTAGATATAGGTATTTAACTAACTGCAGAAAATAAAAAAATAATTGAAGAAAGCCTGTGTGATAATTAGCGTTATGCAGAAACTCTAATTCTGCACGCAAGGTAAGTTAAGTACAGCGGCAGCGTAGGTGTATGCGAGTAGTGTTCATATTCTTCCTCGAAACAGGCCATGGCAACTCGGATTCTTCTTGCGACACTTAGGTCCCTTACGGCTGTATTAATACTGGGACGTGGAAGCATGTTACCGATCGACATGTCACGTCCCAGCAGACTTGAATCTACCTAAATTATACTTGCAGATGTGTATAATTTGCATGCGTTTTTATCTATGTTGGTGCCATGTAATATACAACAGGTATGAAAGAGGATATTATACCACGGTGTGGATCTCAGTGATGATACTTTTTGTAAAGCAAGATCTGCACACGTAACCGATGTAACGCGCCAAGAACTGTGTAATTGGACACTTTATATGCACGTCCTCGTCATTGTTAACCTTCAAAGGCTGTGAGGTACTTATGACGGTAATTTGTGACACTCGCTGTTGTGAAGTTTCCATATTGACACCTCATTAGTTCGGGTGTTCACCCGTCATTCAGTCGTTTTACGGAACACAGAACATTAAAACGCTGTCGCGGGAGCCAAACTGTAACAGTACTTCGGTGCGACGCCTGCGTTTTGGATAAGATGTCATATTGAAGTAAAAATAAGAAAAGTGTAAATGCGTATTTCATCCCGAAGCACAGAGAATTTCGAAAGAGTTCCTTGCGGTTTTGTTTGGTCTAAAAGTGCATGCAAAGTAAACTATATTGCTTTTGTTTTATCGCTGTCTTGAGCAACGTAGCTCATAAGATATGTCGCGGCTGATGCGGGCCTTCTATGCGATAAAGCTGCCGTGATCGGTGCGGCAATAAAAGAAACATTCTGTATATCCATATCTGGTCACCAGAATGAAGAGCAAAATCATCATAATAAAAAGGCAGCTAATAAATCCTCTAAAAATTTGAGAAAGTTAAAATCTTTGAGAAGGCAGAAATAAATCCGAATTGTATTCATGAAGAAATTAAGAGTATTTATACATTTCACCAGTAGGTAAAAAATTCAGCGCAGAGATGGACAAAATCCGGCCAGACAGCACTTTCAAACTGGACCAGAGAAACTGTTAGGACTTCAACAAAACTTGCTGGAACTTTCCCAAGTACACATACACTAAAATACAATTTAATAGAGATCTTAGGCTCTCATGGCGGTACTGATAAAGCGTGCCGTCTTTTGTAATACGACGCCGTGTAGATTTGTATATAAGTGTACCGGGTCACACGAATCTACAAAAATAAATCTGGTTTCTATTCATTGAGAATACATCCTTCATCTTATTAATAACATGAAACTACACAGCATTGTATACCCTAAAACTTCCATCTCTTTAACATAATTTATATTATACTTGCACTGAGAGTTACAGATATACCACAAATATAAGTTGCATTAGGCCATATAAATAGACTGTAAATATAACAAATTATGCACTAAGTTAAAATAATGTTAAAGACTAGAAGGAATTAGGGCTGTTTTTTTATTGGTTTTAAAACATGTTCAGTGTGTAATAATTAGGCACCCATAACTTACTCTTTGTAAGAAATGGAGATACAATTTACATATTGTAATTATTAGTACAGATGTAATGTACGTCAGCTTTTTCTAAAGTGGTGATATGGCCTACTAGATAAAATGATTTCCCACTTAATACAGACACATAGCCAGTCACAACACAAATCATGTTTAAACTGAACTTGAGTTTGTATCACATGATGATAAGATTACAATGGGACACCAAACGTCATAGTAATTTCCAATGCTTGCTATAGTGACTGGCATCCATTATGACATGGAATATGATGCAATCATGCTAAGCATTCAGGGCTGTACAGTTTTGTTGGCACCATGGGATATTTGCATTCAATGTTATTTGCCAACAAACCTAGAATCAATAAGAAATTAGTAGACCTATATCTTCATTGGATTAACTACCTTGTTAAGACTAGTAATCAAATTAGGTTAAAAATTTTATGGCAGCCATCCCGTTGTGTTGTAGCATTAATTAAAATATTGTTCAGTCAAAAAACAACAATATATTCAATAATGTAAAGTTCCTACATGTTTCGGTTACAAGTAACAATCATCAGGCAGACATATAAAAGAACCTAACTGAATAAGCTATCTAATAAATAGCTTCCAACTACCTTTTCCTAAAATGAGATGGCATTATTTATCCACTTACGAAAGTGAAAAGATTATTAAATCCTTAAAATCAAAAAATACTGGTGGATATGATGAAATTTCTATTCGAATACTAAAATTAAGGGCACCATACATTGTATTTCCACTTACATGTATCTGCAACGCAATTTTAAATACTGGTATATTTCCTGATAGGTTAAAATATGCCATTATTAAACCAGTTTTTAAAAAAGGTGATGATCAAGACATAACTAATTACAGGCCAATTTCTTTGTTTACCTCCTTTTCAAAAGTTATCGAAAAACTCATATATGTTAGACTTCTTGACCATATAACTGCTAATTCTATTTTAATAAATAAACAATACGGATTTAGAACTCAACCAAACAAGCCTCCTTTTCGTTAACAAATAGTATTTTAACAACTATAAACAATAATTTAAAAAATTGGAGGTATCTTCTGTGACCTCCAAAAAGCTTTCAATTGTGTGAATCACAAAATACTATTGGATAAACTAGAATTCTACAGTATTGAAGGGAAATTTAAAACACTAATTGAATCCTATCTAACCTGCAGATATCAGAAACTAATACTTAATAATAATGCTAATACCAACAGCTCTTCGAAACGAAATTGATCAAAAATGGTGTACCTCAAGGTTCAGTTTATTGGTCCTCTGTTTTTCCTTCTTTATATAAATGGACTACCAAAAATAATTACTAAAAATAACAGTATGGTTCTCTTCACTGACAATGCCAGTCTATTTATAACAGATTCTAATGATTTAGATTTTAATATTAATATTAATATTAATCAATCTTTCTGCAACATAATCTCTTGGTTTTACAGCAACTTACTCATATTGAAATTCAATAAAACCCACTATGTGGAACTTAGAAAGAAAAATTATCATCAGGTTAAAACTAAAGTTAAATATGAACACAAAAATATTTCAAATTCCACTGAGAATAAATTTTGGGGACTATTTATCGATGAAGCACTGTCTTGGAATTAACATATTGATCAGATAGCAACCAAACTATGCTCTGCTTGTTATGTTTTAATAAATCTAAAACATAATGTACCCCCCAATTTACATTAAGAAAAATTCATTATGCTTATATAATTCCATTTTAAGTTATGGTGTAATTTTTTGGGAGAGATCTTCAAATGTTTAAAAATTATTTATTTTGCAAAAGAAAATTGTTAGAATCATAACCAACACTGCAGTAAGGGAATCTTCTAGAGAAGCTTTTAAAAACATGGAAATTATGATGTATTCGCAATATATTTTCTCACTAATTTTATTTACAGATAAAACAAACACTTATTCACCTCAAACTGGGAAATTCATAAAAACATAACTAGGAACAACACTAATCTTCATCTACCAACTGTTAATATAACCAAATTCTATAAAGGACCTTATATATCGGGTTCTAAAGCTTTTAATCACTTACCACGACATACAAAAATTTTGGTCAATGATATGAAATACTTCAAATTCTCTCTCAAGAGATTTTTATATCATCATCCTTTTTGTTCAATTGAAGAATACTTCGAATACAATGAGGACAAGGACATGTAAATCCCACTATATGGGCTGTGATTTTAAACTTATTTATTGTATTATTTTATGGAGTCTTTTAATATCTTGTGTATAATGCTAATTTATCTAAGTTATTACTGTAGTTGACAAGTACTCTTTTCTACCTGATATTAGTTACACCAATTGTAAGTTGTCTGAAGATGCATACTGTATGTGACTTTTTCCATTTCCGTGGTATGTACAGTACCTAAATGGGGTGTATGGAAATAAATTAAAATAAATAAATTTCAGTACATGGACATAACATGTTCAAGTGCCACAGTATGAGATCCCATATTGTTTACATTACATAGGTTACATACACATAATAGCTGCCTAGCAAATCAAGCAAGTCTGAGACAGTAATTCTGTTGCAAGAATTTTTACAGACTTCATGCTTTAAACCTGCCAAATAATGTGTATCTTTTGATCTGCCTTACTCTTCACAAACAGCAAGACTGCAATTGAAAGCCCTAAACTCAGGCTCTGGATCCAATGGAAAATATTTTGATATTGAACGCTTTACTCCCACCTGTAGGGTACAAACTTCATAAAATGCACTACAAAAATGAAAAGACACAAAATAATTCACAGCTATAAGAAAAGTAAAGTTTATGCTATCTTTCCAAGCAACAGGACTGCACTGTTATTTGTAACTTTCTCTAAACTACTTGGCAGTACTTACAAAGTATCATTATGCATTCAAAGTTTATGTGATTCAGACTGTTTTACAGTATTCTGTATATAGCTAATCTTATCTATAAAAAAATTATTTAATTAATTAATTTTGTTGTACTTAAAATACAGATTGAATGAAAGTAGAACACAAATAATTTATTTGTAATAATACAAGCAGCAGAAGCTGTGAAGACTCAGGTTGCAGTCTTTAGGGTTCTGCAACTGCTTGTGTGGTATATAATTATGATAGTTTCAGAAAAGCCTGCTGCTTCCATCTTCAGGGTGACACAGAACTCCACATTCTAAATCTTCCCTGCCATGAAAACTTTAGGTCTCATACAAGTACAGAGATGTCAAACAAAGTAACAATGCTATTAATGAATTAAAAACATTACTGCTGTGCAAACTCAAAATACAAATAAATGCCACTGACACTGGAATACCTAGGACTGAGTGAAATAACAGTGGACTGGCCACTATACATACACATGCCTTGTCCATGGAACTTATGATACTTACCTCAGCATTGTTATATGGAGTGCATTAAATATGTTGACATCTAAGCCACATGACCAAAGTTACTGCTTCGAAGAGGTGGGATGGAGTTGGCCATGGAACTGTGCTCACTTGTTCAGCAATTTGTGATTTAAAAAAAAATTAATGTTCCAGGTGTATTTTTGGTGCCATATTTCCTCATTCTCATTATATGTGGAATTCCATTACTGTATATGGAGCTTGCTGTAGGTCAGTTCACAAGAAGAGGACCAATTGGAGCACTATCTCAGATTTGTCCACTGTTCAAAGGTAATTTAATTATGACTGCCCCAGCCAGAGACACAACAATACATTTTGACGTTCCAAGACTACATTAATTGCCATCCATATATGAAAATAATGTAAGATGGCAGTACAACAGTCAAGATTCTCACCACCACCACCACCATTAAAGGGAAACATGGAGAAAAATTACACTGAAGCCATTTTTAGAATAAATGAATAATTAGTTTTGAACTTTTGGGCACCTATATTGAAACATATATTTAATTATATTAATTTTAATGTCATTAATATGAAGTATATTTAAATGTTTCTCAATTTTTTCAACTTTTGTTTGTGAAAAAATTCTGGGAAGGCATTTGACTGCCCATTTGCACCCCCAGCTTTCTGGTATCCATGTCACAGACTGCAGATGAGACGTAAACTACCCTACTTTTACTTTATTTCTCTTAAGTGTCAGGGACAAGATTTTAAGTTTCTTACTGTTGATCTGCTTGATTTTAATATTCAGTTTATTCATTTTTTCACGTTTTGTAGATCCTTAGATATAGAAAAACTGAAGGCCTAATTTTAATGCTACTCAGAATCCTTTGGTGAAAATATTAACAGTGCTAAAAACACTTTAATGTAAGAAAATTGTTCAAATGTCCTAACCCAGTACTGTTTTATTCTACTCATACTTTCATTTCTTAATTTGCAGGTGCTGGTTTGGCCAGTGTTGTCATTTCATTTATAATGTCAACATACTACAATGTGATCATTGCATATGCCATTTACTATTTCTTTACGGCGTTTAAGTCTGATGCTCCATGGAGTTCATGCTCAAACCGCTGGAATACAGACAGATGTTGGACAACAAAAGCCATGAACTCAACTAAGCCAATTGAATCCAGGACAGCTTCAGAAGAGTTTTATGAGTAAGATATTGACCACTGGTGTGGCTAAAACCCTAAAGCATTATGAAATTAAGCAGGTCTGTGTAGCTGCAGTGCTTCAAGCTTGTGTTCGCAAGGTGCCCAGTACAAATATCAGTCAGGATAACAAATATCTTGACTGAGCATTTTTGTGGATTTCGTAAATACTCCCAGGCATATGTAGAAATAAAACCTCGGCACTTTCTTGAAGCACATCTATTAACACTCATCTAACCATCTATGCTACACAGTTTGAGATGCTGACCATATTACAAATATGTACCTACATATTAGAACAATCTCATTTCAGAATCATTGATTTATCAGAAACCATACTATATTGATAAGAATTACCCTCTTGAATGTAAATCCTTTCTCACTTCAAAATGGCACAGTTCAACCATGATGAAAACCAGTTATTCACCATGGCAGATATATTCCATCATGTACAGTGAGTGCAGTGGATCATAAACGTGCTCTGGCCAAGCCAGTAGTAAAGGCAGAAACAACCAAGCAGAGAAATTATTGTGAGGAGCTACTGAGGGCCATTTAGCGAGATGAGAGTGAATGGGAGAGCAGTGTAAAGGGACAGTCTCTTTGAAAGGGCTCATTAGGACAAAAGTAAAGGGATAAATGCTAGTAGGAATAAAGATATTAAAAATTTTAAACATATGATAGAAACATGAATATAGCCAGAAATTCTAAGCAGATATCAGAGCCTACTTCCCGGTTTTGTGGGTTTCAAATTCAGCATATTGATTAGTAATATTTTACTGCAGACTGCGAAGAATTTATTGACATAATATACTTTCTGTACAAGTCAAGCCTGCAGGATATGGAAAGTTTCACACTGTTGCCACACTCATAACAAACGTTATTTCATATTATATATAGTCATGATTAGGATCTATAACTTACCAAATTTCATATACCTCCCCCCAGTGGTCCATTAGTGACTGCCGTTAAACCGAGCGATGAAGAAAGCTTTCACACAGCTATCATCTTGTTATTACTCATTCTAGAAAAATATATTATGAACATTTTTCTTTTCCCATGGACTATTGCCATGCATCATTTCAACATCTAAAGGCAAGAGGTGTTAGTTTTCCTACAACCTCAACAGTTTGATATCCACCATGTTGTTATTACTGATTTTAGGAAATAAAAGTTTCTCCTCTAGCAAATTTCATAGAACTTTGCATGAAAATTGATCAACAGTTGAAAAAATTTAAATTGGGGTACACAAACAGACAGACAAACATAAACACACACACAAACAAACAAAAAACATTTTATGGTATTGATTAAATAAGCCATGATCAGTACGAATAGGCCTTCTACATTCAGGAGTTAATCAATAACAAATAATCTGTAAATGATCTATATTCCGAACTGTGAGTAATAATAACAGGTGTCAGTGTGAGATGGCAAGAAAGAAACACTAGGACAGACCACCTGGTTTCTCCTTTCAGTGGCAAGGTGTTGCAAGTAAGTGAAGGAATTGACCATCTGGGTGTAATCCGTTGGGAACTGGCAGCATGTCTCATCTTGGCCTGGATTCTTGTCTACTTCTCAATCTGGAAGAGTGTCAAATCTTCTGGTAGAGTTCTCTACTTTACAGCCACATTTCCATATGTGCTGATCCTAGCATTTCTTGCACATTCATTCACCCTAGAGGGATCAGATGTGGGTCTCAGCTACTTCTTCAAACCACAGTGGGAACTTCTTGGGGATTCCAAGGCAAGTAAACAATATACTGAAGTGCAAGAGTTATAATATCCAGAAGGATTCATTTTCTGGCAATTTTTCTGGTTACATTCAGCACTGATGAATGCTTTGAAGCATTTCACTCATGACACTCTAAATGATTTGTATTTTTCTGTCACTATCATTGTTGTTCCAACTGCTCTTTTCTCAATACTGCTCAATCTAATACTTGGTTATAACATGTCACTGTTCGAACATCTCTAGATATTTAATATAATTACATGTAATACAATACTAGACTCTCTTCATGCTTACTTTTTGATACAAATTAAATACTTTATTATGTCAACCAAAACCTCAAGTTTAAATTTTCACTGTTCATTTTAGTACCACAGAAGAAATGCATTCTCGGGTAACCCACATAAAAATTTCTCATCAGGGTAAGCGTCAATATTAACATCTAGATGAATGTTCCTTTGTTTAATCATGGAAATTTTGGGTAACATAGGTAGATTGAAGATTGTTAGTGTGTTTAGATAGTAAGTGTTGCTCTTGTAATGAACTAATTAAAGGTCACATATGTGCACACACAGCATCACTGTTGATGTAATTAGCCTGTGGAAGACAAAAAATACAATGTGGCTTCAATCCATTGACTTATCCTTCAACACAGAAGAGAAATTTGGAACACATTCATGAATTATTCACTCATTTCTCAGAAAAAACTACTAGCAACTAAAAAATGGTACATAATGCAGCAGATTCAGGTTTTCATATGAGTTACAACACACAGTAGCTAGTATTAAGACTAGGACAACACCTTCTAAATATGTTAAATGTTTATAAAAACTTGAAAGATATGTTAAGTGAAGCAGACTGTCTACTGTGCATACATTCCTTTAAAATTAACACTATAAATTATTGAAGTCTTAGATGAAAAATAATTGACAAGATCATAAATTCATATACAGTTAATTAGAAAGTTGTATTGAAGTATTACGTCAGTGTACTGTGGAAAGAAGTATTTTGTAAAGTGATAAGTTATAAATTTTACTTTAAAATCAGTACAGCTCTTCAAGATCAAAATTGTCATATGTTGGATACTCTACTAGATGATTAATCACTGACATTGATGAGTTGCTAAACAGCAATAAATATACAACAGAAGCAGAACAATGAAGGAGAAGTTAATTTACTTTAAACATATTTCTTCAAGATTTAATTAGTGGGAATATTTTTATAATGTGCTGAGGAATTAATTACTGTCCTAGAACAGTGTTCAAAGTTCACAGAAAAAATATGCTGTATCATACAATAAAATTATTGTGTGTGTGTGTGTGTTTTTTAGAAAAAGAAGG
>Ga0209755_10009227_pt1 | contig 10435 bp, 4 predicted proteins | sample TergutCo191P1_FD_187301 | JGI IMG/M metagenome (GOLD analysis project Ga0209755, IMG submission 187301) | Cornitermes sp. P1 segment gut microbial communities from Petit-Saut dam, French Guiana - Co191P1 (SPAdes) (version 2) | ecosystem: Host-associated > Arthropoda: Insects > Digestive system >...
TTCAGGCCTGGACGTGGATTGCTGAGCGGTCTTGGGGGTGCCAGGAAGTGGAGGTTCACAGATTTAAAGAAAATTTGCACATGAATGTGGTAAGATTGTCAGCCCTACACACCGGCCGCCTTTACTCCCATGAAATATTCCTGGTACTCATTTCTGTTACAGGTTGAGTCGACCCCAGAGGCATAGTGAGGCCGGAAAGATTAAGGCAATGACCCCATCGGCAGTGGAACCTGCGACTTTCCTGATTTAGGGCAGTGTCTCGGCCAAATACGCCACCGCGTGTGCACCCAGCCCCAGCCAATCTAAGTAGTAGTACTTGGCGATATCACAGTTACTCAAAAAGAGTACAATTACTCTTTCAGTTCTGCATAATTTTTTGCAGGGAAATTCAAAATTTTGCTTAGTAACAAGTATTACCATGGATTCCCTTGGATTCAGTCAACAAAACTTTCACGTTTGTTAAATAGGTACTTGGGTAGTGTCATAAATCTGGCAGACAGTCGACAGCGTGTCAGCGGCTTCTCACTGCAAGAGCCCTGGTTCGCTTACAGGTCAAGCCAAATGGGATTTGTGGCGGAGAGTATTGCGCTAGGGTTTTCTTCAAGGACCTCGGTTTCCGCTGTCAATCGTCATTTTCTCAGTCAAAGCACTTCACTATTTAACAAATCAGCTACATGTTTCGGCCACTGTTAGTAGTCATCATCAGGCTGATTCCAGAACATGAAAAGCAAGAATACTGGTATTGAGGCTGTATTATTTCTTTCTTTATATTTTCTTGATATCGGACTGATGATGGCTGCTAAGGGTGGATGGAACATGTAGCTGATTTTTTAAATTGTAAGTTGTGAATTTTATGTTACTCAAAACGGGCCTATTTTTACGTTCAATATATCAACTAACAAATGCACTTAATCAAATACAGTAAAATGCAAATTATAAAACTCAGTTCATGATAAGTACCAAACTCCTACATGAACAGTACTATATGATTTTTAGTTTATTCTATTGCATTGATTGATTTTTTTTTGGTTGATATATTGTACAGTAAATATGTGTTTTGGCTGAGGAAACCTGAAATTTTAATTTCCATTGAGCAAACTGAAACCCTTTAGAATAGGAATTTAACTCTAAAGAAAATCATTTTGTGAGTTCAACGTCTTATCTGTGAATGGTACGGAGTTATGGCTAAGAGCTCCACCACCGCGAGAAAAACTAAACGTACGTAGAATAGCCCAGTTCACTCGAAATATCCAATACATACCAGGAAACTGATTTTGATTGTAAAGTAATAATCGTAATCATAATCAAAATTGCTTGTTTAATGCTCTATTTGCTGCTGCCGGATCATTGAAATGATGTCTCCCTGATTGAAACACACTTACTTCTGAGTAAGCTTATTGCTAGCCCAGATTCTTGTAATGTCTGTTAAAGCTCTAGCTAAGATCCGTAAACCGTAAGTGTGAAAAGCTGTAGTCTATATTATTAACGAATTAAAATTCCAAAGTAGTAATGTAATGATTTAAATAATATTTGTTTATATTAGTGTAAACATTTGTGATTATTTCTTGTCAAGGTACATACTAAATTAATGTTGAATGATCTGTATGGGCTATTAAAACTTATATACGGTAAATTATAGTGACTAAATAATCTGATGACAAACGTTTGAATGGAAAAAATATCTTCTTCGTTGGCCGAATGCGATAGACGTTTCTCGGCTTCATCTTATTTGAACTAAGCACTAAAAATTTAACCAACTCTTTCGCAGATATGTAGTGAGCTCTGCAGACCATTTGTAACCTAGTCAATCTGTATGCAGAGTACAGGACTGTCTGCCCAAATATTCGTTATTAATACCTAGGTAAATTAAAGAAGTTATTTTAATTTTAAATATTATAGAGAGTCGGAAAATGTAGGAAGATGAAAATAGGGAGTTTTTATGGATTTCCAAAGAAATGCTCTATCACTATCTCGCTGAAATTACCTTACCTCATTTACTTGTGGAGATCTCGGGGGAAAAAAAGGAGAAACTGGGTTACGATAGTCGACAACTTCATTAATACTGGAACCGGGTGCTACCGGAATACAAATAAGGGTCAATGCAGCAGCCCTGTGTAATGGCTCAAGCAGTTAGTGGTCGGTCTTTTATCTCGGGGATCCGGGTTTAATCCCAGGTCAATTCATGTTCAATCTATGGTGGACAGAAGTTTCACCGTGTACCTTGATTTCCCTGTCTGTATCATGCCAACAATGCTCTATATTCATATTTTATTCATGTACCACCGACGCTACATAATTTTAGGAGCTGACAGCGTCGTTAAATAAAATAATGTGACTGATCACGTTCAGTTTACTTATTTAGATGCAAACAAGGAGACAGGCCTATAGGTTTGCAGAATATCGTCACAAACTACAGGTAGCGTGTTGTAGGTTACATACAGTCGAGAGGTTCTAAGCTCGCTCTTGAGCGTTCGTCAGAATCGACAAAATGAAGTAAAGTCTCTTTCCTCTTCCCCGTTTTTTTATCGCCATACAAAATTGATGGCTTTCTGGTAAACAAAATCACGTGCTCTCCTCCTATTAGGAAATTCGCATGTTGCAACTCGTCTCCAGCTTTCCCGATGTTACGTCAGAAATTCGTTTCCCCTCCAACAAACCGCGATGGAATTTTCAACTTTGAAAGCTCCAAAAAGTGAACACACGCTCATACTGTGTTAGCAAAAAAAGGCTTTTTACTCCCTTATACGACAGCAGCAAACAGTTGATTAGCTACAAGCCGTTTCGCTAAATGTACATGCTGCTGTTGGGAAGAGGCGACTAGTCCATTGATCACGGTTGTGCCTTAAGATACATCATGGAGCAGAAAAAATGACACATTTATGCCTTTTACATTGGTCAACAGTACCTACTTCTGCCGTTTGTCACTCTTTAGTCCCTACGATACTATTTTGCAAACTTATAACGAAATATTACATGCAAATATTAGACGAAACGCATTCACGTCCATCTCAATTATATCAGTACCGACCTCACTCAGAGAAAAATCCTTGTCCTCTAGAAAATCAGTCGATAAATGCTGTTTATATTAAGAATCATTCGAAAATATTTTACTTGTAAAATGCGTATTTCTTAAGGTTAAGGCAGGTGGTATGTATTTTCAACATTGGGCTTTATACGTTCAATATTTGTGTAAGGTTTTAAAAAACAAGAATTAAATAATTCTGTTTAAGGCTAAGAGTGAGGCTATAACTATTTTCAAAATAGGCCTATATCATTTCGTGTATCAAAAATAACAGGTCATTCATTCTAATTTCACATTTTAAAGTTCAAGTTAAAAAAATTTAGTTGGAAAACGTGGATTGAAACAAGTGTGGGAGACTTAGACATAATAGCGGAATCATTCTAAGACAGTCTGTGGGTGCACAGATCCCGGGCTAAATATTTTATGGCGGTTCCTAATATTTTTGGTTTCTCAGTATGGAACTTGCTTCATGTCAAACTTTTGAAGACTAGATATATGAGGTGGTCCCTAGAGTTTTGGAAATCTTGTGCACCTCAGAGATAGATCCTAAAGGGAAATATCATGCGGTTATGGTCGAAATGAAGTGGCTCAGGATGGGTTTGAGTGACAGACTGGTTTGTCCTTGATGAAAATTAACTTCGGTTTCCATTACATGGCCTGGAAAATTTCTTGGCCACCCTAACGACTATCATCAACCTTCCAACAGAAGAACTGTGCCACAGGAATGTAGTTGTTTCTCTAGTTCAAAAAATATTTCTTGTCTTCAATTACTGCATTTTAGAATGTTGTAAGAAAAAATGGATTTTCTGAACACGCTTTCAGAAATGGTCATAATACAAGATATGCTAGATATTGACAGTTATATGCATCAATGCATGAACGACCAGGTCTGCTAATTATTTCTCGTTATTTAGCACATGAAACCGAGCGGTCATTTTCAAACTTCTGCAGCATCATAAACTCAGGAAAAATCCAGAATTATCAACTGCGTTAGGGGATGGTTGTTCTTACGTTAACGTGCGCTTGACAATTTATATGAATATATTTTAATTTTATTACAATCCATATTAAAAAGTTTTGAATTTTATTCTCAATTTTACAATACTGTCTACAGTCTACATATACTTTCATTTGTCAGAATAAGTCGGTTGAATTGGAATAGCCATGTTAATACAATGGATGGGAAAAGAAAATTAAGTCACCTATTTAACAGTAATCCTCAAGGAAGTCAAATATGAAGACGACCAAAAAAACAGATGGTAGAATTATGTACAAAGACATATTAAATGCAAAATTAAAAACTGGAAAGCGAAGTAAAAAAACAGAGCTGCCTAAGAGACATCCATTAAGAAGGCGAAGGTCCGCATCTATGAAGAGGTCTACACGTGTTTAAATAGTACACTGGCAGGTACTAAGATTACTGTCTGACGCAGTGTAACGGCGTGTGGTATGGGACATAACACCAACGTTTCGGAAGCACCTGCTACCTTCATCTGCAGGATATTGTATTATGGGAATGAAGGCAACGGAGTATACCTAAACACTGGTGCCGATTTAACAGACTACGTGACCTTACGCCCCCGAAGAGCGTGTTTTATTTTTCCTGCCGAGAAAAATTCAAAGCTCTCAATGTCATTTATATTTGAACGTCGGGACAGTAAGTAGGGAAGGTTTTGTTACACGAATTTTCTTCTATATTGTTTTGTTTTCGAGATCTCGGCAAAATGAAACAGACCCATATTCAATATTCGAAACGCACACATTTATGTCCATTTCTTGAAGTTCCTGACCTAATATTCTATTGTAGACCTATTTGGCTGTGACAATATTTAGGTGGCTAGGTGTCAGCCTTTTGCCGCGGAAGCATGGTTTCAATATCAGTTCTGTGTGTGTGGGATTTATGTTGGGCAGGGGGGCACTGAAACGGGGGTTTCTCAAAGTTCCTCGGTTTTAACTTGTCAGTGTCATTTCGCCAAATGCTCCATGATTATATTTACTTCTAATACCGCCGGGTTCATATAGCTAAACTTAGCACCTGATAACGTCCTTAATAAAATACCTTCACTTTATCTCACAGATAAAAATTAAGAGAACGAGAGAAAGAGACAGACGCAGAAGTATTCTATTTAACCACGTAGTCATTTTCAAAGATTATAGAAGGTCGGCGGCAGGTGAATGAAATATGAGTAAAGAGCACTAGTGGAAAGATGCTGACGTGGCAGAGCTGAAGTTCTCGGAGAAAATATTGTCCCAGTGCAATTCGGCTTACTACAAATCTCACATGAATATCTTTCGGTCGAACTTTGTGTCTCCGAGACGAGAGGCCTGCGATTAAACCGCCCGAGCAATGGCACGGTCGATTACAATTAGAGGTAAGAAGAGACAAGTTTAGAATGAATACCGGCACTGGAACTGAAAATGGATCAACCGAACTAAAGAAAACGTAACACCGTCAATTTCAGTGGTCATTGGTGTGAGAAAGAAGTGCCTCTTAGATTTGATAGCATAATTTTAAGAACATATATTTAGAAGAACAGCGCATCTGCACACCATTAAAATCGTTTTACATTGAACGAGCATGTGCAGAAGGTGGAAGTAAAGGTAAAGATAAAATTTGTTCCTATGCATGCCTTGAAGGCACATACGGCGATAAGAGGTATACCTCAACTCATTCTTACTGTACGTGCTAGATGCAGTTTAGTGGTCAACATCACGCTCCGGCCGCTTTAACTCGGAAAATAACTTATTAAATAAGAAGCAGCTTGCGGTCTGCAGCCGTTCTGGATAACTTAGCGAAGAGGAAAATTTCATGTCTGTGCTGAGATTCGAACCGTGAATCGCCCAAAACATAACCCAGCACTATACAATTAATAATTTTTCATGCCCTATGAATTTTGACCACTTGAACTTGAACAGTTCACGCGTTTTTCAGCTTGAAGAAAAAGGAGACATCTACCTTGCGCAGCGATTTTGGCCTTTTAAAGGTCTGAACAACGAACTATTTTCCATTCCTAAATCCCGGGGTTTGAAGTTACGTGGTGAGAATGCGAATTTTTGGGCAGCAAAATACTGAAATATATTTTAAAGCACAATTATTTATTAGATAATCGAGGATGCGTGGGAGACATGCGCAGACGGTACTTTTCAAGTGTTCTGCGCAACGAAATGCATAAATATGTAAGAAAACACAATTATTTATTAGATAATCGTGCACGGGAGACATGCGTAGACGGCACTTTTCAAGTGTTCTGTGCAACAAAATACTGACTTCGATACCCTAGCTCTAACTATATGGAAAACAGCGATACCTTTCGGAACTGTGAAAAGTTTGGTCTGAAATAGTTACATGAAACCTGATGATTTTAAATTCTAAACTCCCTCTGTCACAGTTTAATTAACAGAAGAACTAAATAATTGGCAAAATGCCAAAATTGTACAATTTAATACAATACTAAACTCAGTATTGTAGTCTGAATCAGTTAATTCAATTCACTTCACCAGGACCGACTTTCTTTATATAGGTGTACTTAGTACATAAGTTAACATCTTCATACTTTTTCATGCCCCTCTGTTTTCAAATACTCTTTTTCATAATTCTCGGCTAAAATCCTAAATACGTGTACTGTCCCTCTCTACATTTATACTCAAGCTGTTCATATCACAATCTATAATTTACTCGTAAATTAAGCTTTCTGTCCATTTACAGACAGGGCTTTTTGCAATTTGCATCTTCACCTGTGACATTTTTATTATTTTACTACTGCCAAGTTCGTTCAGTATATACCACACTCCCTTTATGTACTTCATTTGTAGTATATAACTAACTAAACCTATGGAACAGCGTGTTTTTTAGAAGCTAGTAATTAAACAGCTACTTAAGAATTTTCCCGCATTTTATTGCACCTTGTTGTTCATTAATGTCCTTACAAAAGCCAAAGCACTTAATTTACATCATTACCGCCACCCAGAGGCAGATTGCTTCACACTGTCACCCTATCATCTACTCCGCCTGCCGAGTTAGGTTTCAGTGTTTGCACAACATTCTGTAGCAACATCCCTTACAATTCTGTGTCGCAATTACTGTGACCAACAGTGTACTTGCCAACCGGGGATGCTCATCTGTTTAGTACAGCACAATGTAATGACTTTATTGGATTTCGTCCTGCAACCTTTACTGAAGGAACAGCTTCAGATGACAAAATCTTCTGCCGTCACTTTTTATACTTGGTTGTTTTACGTGTAGTGTAAGAAGGCGGCTTCATGAAATATAGCCTTTTTTTGATTTAATGTCAAAATTACTCTCCTAGTACAATTATTTCCATACGTGTAAACGGTGTTCTGGAAACAGAATCACGGAGTTCTAACCATAAAACGTAAAACGGTAATATCTATAAATATTCACAATTACAATCAAATCACTTGTAAATAGTTTTAATTATGTGCCAACTATTTTCGAACTAAACTCTAGTCATCACCAGGCCATAACACGAGAACTTGAAACGTGTACAGAAACGACAAGCGTAAGTACTTAAGACTCTGTTTAACGTGTGTTCCAGAGTGGTAATGCAATACAATCCTACCCTTCAAACCAACGTAATCTAAACGAAATTAAATCAGTATATTGATATTTTCCCTTTCGAGGATCAGTTAGGTGTACATTCAGAACTGTGTTTAACCGATCAACACACAAGTTCGGACATGTAGGTGTAGCGTCTATTTCTTTGCTTGATTCGAAAATCGTAAAGCTTATGAAAAATCGAAAAGAACATAAACTTTTATTCGAAAAAAATTCTCTTTGAAATATTGAGCGAGTTACAATGAAGTTGCGCACAGAATAACATATAGATCTTCATGTCAAAATGTCCGCTATTGGTATTAAATTATAACCCAACTTGAAATAACCTGGCAATTTTTCATACAATGATATGATATTAAATATTATGAAAATTCGTTGAGCGGTTCTAGAGTTGTTACATGTATACACACGGGCGGAAGGATAGACAGAGAGCAGACAAAGGAATAGAGTGATTTTAATAGGCACTCATTAGGATGCGAAAGCATCTGAACGTGTAGCCATTAAAACAGACACAAAATTAAATTAGAGGTAATAAAAGGAAGTACAGATTGTGTTCACATCCGCAGTGGTGTATATAAAACAACCCATACCTAAGCGGGAGAGAACTAATGCATTAGTAATTTTCGATAGAATAAAATGCTCTATTACACTTACTGGAATGAAACAATAGATTATTAGAAGTAAGAGTGAAGCTTAGCAGAGGATATTTAATAAAAATCCTTAGCCTCCAGACGACAGAAGCGAAGGAAGTAAGGAAAATTTTACAAACATTTGCGCATGTTCTACAGGTCGTTTGGAGGAAAAAAGTCAAATAAACTATAGTTTATTTCGACACCGTTATAGAGCGATGCTCTAGTGAAGCGAGCTAGCACTGCTGTCATTTGATCGAACTCCTGCTTGTACACTGTCTCGGCTGGTGACTGCTTTGTGTGGCTGTGTTGACTTTAGTACGACAGGGCAGTCAAAATGCGTAACACTTTTAGAAATGAAGAGTACTCATGCCTACATGCATTTCGTATACTGTTTCAGAAATGGACATGGTAGATCCTCTGTTGTGGAATAACGGCAACGATATGCACTTCGCAAAACATTTGAGTACGTATGCACTGGTTCCTTCCAAAGAGCGCCTGCAGAACGTGAAGAAAGATTTAGAGAAGGTGAAGTTTTGGCAACAGTGCAACATAGCCCATATATAGGCAGAATTTCCAGGACGAGTAGTGTTGACAGACACAGGTATGGAGAATTTTATGCCATGTTGGTTTCTGTCAGGGTCACCTACAAAGAGTGGAACACCTTTTACCGGGAGATCACTTCAACTGAGTAAAATTTTGCGAATGGCTGTAACTAAGGCTACAAATTCAGCCTGACATTCTGTTTACGGATGAGCCTAATTTTATTTGGGATGGTATTACAAACACAAAGAATTCGCGATCTTATAAACAGGAAATCTAAACCTTGTAACACGATACATTTTCAACAATGATTTTTAGTTAAAGCGTTGTGTGGAGTTTAGGCAACAAACTGACTGTGACTGGACACTTGTTATCCAGGGATGTTACCCGCCCCCCATACTGAATTTTTTGGGGGAAAAAGAATTACCTCTCTATTTAGAGGACATGCCTAGGGCAACACGGGGGCGAATGTGCCTAAAACATGAGAGGGCACCTCCACATTTCGGGAGAGAGAAAATGGAATATTTAACAAAATTCTGAAGGAAGATGGATTGGAACAAATGGACCGATGGCCCTCCCTGTCACTCAACTTGAATCCACATTTCTTTCTGTGGGGTTGCATGAAAGGGAGAGTGTATCATGGTTATATGCAAAAAGGAATTTTGACCACTATTTCGCCAAACATTCGTTATATATAGACTCTTTACTTTGTAGCCATGCCATCACATGCGGCAGTGTAGGCATAGCTCCAGTCTCCACTCTTTCTTAACCTTTTAAAGCCTAATACTTACTCTATGTACCACCAGATTCAACATTCAGAAATTCTGTGTTCTCCCCACAGTGCATTTATGTGTTTTGCGTGAATCTCAGAAGAAACGGCGATTTTTTTCCCTATACAGAATTAACTTATCGGTAATTATAACCGAGGCAGAGAGTATTTACTGCGCGGTACGAACTGGGTCTTTAAATCAGACAGATACAGTTTGGACCTTAAAGGGTTAATCTTGACACTAAAGGGAGATGAGTGGATTGTTTCATGTCCCGAATGCTTAACGCCCTGTGCAAACCTCCCCGACATATATTGAATATCAGGCTGGGTGGACCGCCTAACTCAGGGCTGACGAACCTATGCACGCAGTAAGATTTCTTTGGCATGTGGCATTCATTGTTGTCCCATTTTTTTTTTAATTTCTTTTGCCCGACCAGCTTCTCTGTCTTGTGAAGAATATGTGTGTGTGTGTGTTTGTGTGTGTATGTGTGTGTGTGTATATATATACACACACACATACACACACACACACACATCTGACTGCGTAGAGATTATGTGTTATAAATTATCGTTGCTACCAAACAATAAAGCGAAAAGTGTTTTTACACAAATCGGGAGCGGTGGGAAGGGTTTACTGGATATTTGTCGTTGGGATGCCGGCCTGCCGGTGACTGAGTGAGCACAAGACATTGCACAAAAAATGTTTTAAAATCTTCTTATCAAACAGGAAGTATTAGCAGCCCCAGTTGCCTTCAAATTTTGTTCCATATAGCATTTCTCGAGGAGGATTTTATTAGAAGTATAATAATTATACTCTGCATTAATTATACTATATAATAATGTGCATTAATAATTATATTATTATTATTATTATTATTATTATTATGGCTCGCTCC
>Ga0209755_10009228_pt1 | contig 10433 bp, 6 predicted proteins | sample TergutCo191P1_FD_187301 | JGI IMG/M metagenome (GOLD analysis project Ga0209755, IMG submission 187301) | Cornitermes sp. P1 segment gut microbial communities from Petit-Saut dam, French Guiana - Co191P1 (SPAdes) (version 2) | ecosystem: Host-associated > Arthropoda: Insects > Digestive system >...
AGAAGAGAAGAATCTCTAGCCCCTACTGGGAATCAAACCACAATTCCTCTGTTGTCCAGCCAATAGCCTACTTAGTATACTAACTCAGCTATGGTATATAATGATTACATAAAGACCGACACTTTTCATGTGCAACATTTTTCAGTGTGGTCAAATTTTAACAAAGTACAACAAAATGTACCATATTTATCAGCAAATTTATGCACCCTTTTATCCATAAATTTGAAATACAATGGTAAGTCAATAATTATCCGCAATGCAGTTGCATTTGTGCTTCTGTTGGCAGCACTGTTGTTTTCGTGGGCATCGCTAGGCGTGGTTTCCTTCATATCACTGCTGCGCAGGTTCGAAGTTGCTAGGTCAGTTCCTTTGTCGCAACTGTAACGTTAACCATGGCTGCTCTACTTTCCATTTGCACCAAGGAACAGCAGTGTTCAGTGATCTGTTTTTGTGGTCTGAAGGTGTATCAGGGGCCGAAATCCATTGAAGACTTTCTGCACAATATGGGAACAGTGTTTTGCCACAGTGTTGTGCTTACAAATGGATAGAAAAATTAAAAAAATGGTCACACAAGTGTTATGCACAAAGGAACCGGACGCCCATCCACAACCACAACTGATGACAACATTAAGCGCATATGTGTCATGGTTCTGTTAGACAGATGACTAACTATTGATGAAGTGCCAAATCGTCTGCAAATCAGTCATAGTTCTGCCTATGAAATCATCCACAACTTTCATAAAGTTTGTGCAAGATGGATCCCAAAACAACTCACAATGCTACACAAACAAACGCGCTTGCACATCTGCCAACAAAATTTGGATCGGTATGATAAAGACAGTGATGCCTTCTTGGACAGAATCATCACTGATGATGAAACAAGGGCCCACCATTATGAGCCGGAGTGTAAATGGCAGATTATGGAATGAAAACTTCCACAATCGTCCATCAGGAAAAAGCTCAAAAGCCAACCATCAGCAGGAAAATTGATGCTTACAGTTTTTTGGGACTCGCAAGGCCCAATACTCGAACATTATCAGGAAAGGTGGTTCAACAATGAACAGTGCTCGTTAGAATGAGATGCTTATTGACAGGCTGAAGCCTGAAATTCGAAGCAAACGTCAAGGACAACTGTCGAAAGGCAGCGTGTCGTTGCATGACAATGCCCGTCTGCATACTGCTGCCCACACAGTTGAAACCCTCCAGAAACTCAAGTTTGAGGTATTGGCTCACCCTCCGTATAGTCCCAATCTCACCCCTTCAGACTATCACCTGTTTAGTCCATTCAAGGAGGCATTAAGGGGCCATTGATTCACCATGGATCAAGAACTGAAGGAAGCGATGCACGCATGGCTCGCTGCTCAGTCAAAAACTCGTTTTCTGAGGGCATAAAGAAGCTTGTGCAACGATGGAAGAAGCGCATTGAAAAGCAAGGGGACTATGTTGAAAAATGATGTTATTATAAGTTTTCTATTTTTATTGAAATAAAGTTTATATCTGTACTGCGGATAATTATTGACTCACCTACATATATGAAAGATACTAAATTTCAAAGTGAAATTTTACAAATCAGACTGCAGTTAGGACAATTATTGCTGCACAGCGGTGGGGGGAAAAAAAAAAAAAGGGAATTTCCATTCATTGGGATACAATTTATAACTGCTGGTTTCCTCTGTACTTCATTACATTTAACACACTTACATATCATTGCTCATCACTGATAATTTAACATAAGACCATATGAAGTGTTACCCTTTACTTTTAGTGATTAGAATACAGCACTCAACAGCAGATTCCAGTGAAAATAAAAGTTGTTTTTATGACAGTTTCCTTTCCTAAACGGCAAAATCTCATTATAATAAACATCAGAATAACAACATCTCAGTAATGCACAATTTTTTCTGGGTCCCACTAATCTACTACACATGTTTGAATATTACAATGCACACTTCATGCAATCTAAAATATCAGGACTGAGATCCAAGTTATAAACATGCCTCTGCTTCTACTTGGTATTGTTGTAGCTACTGGAAATGTATGACCTTACAGTCGGACTGCCAGATCTGACTCTGATTTGGTTCTGTTCAGTATGATGCAATCAAACATGACTCTAATTACTGTACAATATATAACAATACTACCCCCATGTTTTCATGCCAGTTCTTACAGAGAATATTTTTTAACAGTATACCACATCATTTCCATCCATGTTTGCAGTAGTGATCAGATTTGTTCCTTCTGCATACCTTTCACACAATTTACAGAACCATAATTATGTAGCATGTATGATTAGTAGTAGTGGGTTGAACACGTATACACTGCAGATTTGATACAATATGTAGAAAATCAGCCAAACATCACAGAGAATGTTTTTGCAGCCATTTCCAACTAACCTTTCCTCCAGGATGAGGCTTTAGGTCACAGCGAACTTCTGAAATGCCGGATTCCAAGCATCGCTGAGCAAACACACGTGCAAGGTTGATGTATGCCGATGTGTCATTAGTGCTGGAGAAAACAAGGATTACCATTACAGCCCATAAAAGACAGAAATTTTCAATGACAGAAGAAAGGCAATAAAATATTCAACACTCATGCAGCCATATGGTATTTAAAACAGAAAAATGCAGTGCTGCTTGACACAACAGACCTATCTGCCCCCAAAAAGTTGCAGATACAGGCATGCTATCTGGCAACTGTACCAGGACACAGCCTCTGTACTGTGTGAGACCACTGTGTGGGTTGCTTTCCATCCTGCTGTGTCAGTCATGGTAACAGTGAAACTGGAGGAACAGTGTGAAGTGTAAGAAGTGCAGATTACTGGTCTCCTTCCAGTACCCACCTTACGTACACAATCATAACCACATAAAACACAGACTACATAATTCTTCTGCACACTCATGGCACATCAAACGCCTGTGTTGAATGTAACTTACTCTACGCCCCATCTGCTGGTTTGTTTGTTCACATGTATCATGTCAATTTTGCTAGATGGTTAATCAGAAAACATGCTTCTTGTTTCACGTCATTTACCAAGCTAGTCATCAGCAAATGCCAAAGAATTTTACAACAGCATTGCTGAAGGCATAATTATTTTTGAACACAGTATTCACAGCTGTCAACCATCTTCCTCCACCACTGAACATGTGTTAGTAAGTTGCTTTCACTTCTCTACATCCACTAGTGCATGATGTTCAGTAGTGCATTGTCATTTGCATAAGTGTCTTTGCAGGCCATACTTAAATGGTAAAAACATGTGAAAATCTGATAATGTTAGATCAAAACAACAGGGTGGGTGCAGCTACTTTGTCATCCAAACTATCTGATGACCTCAGTGCCACGCACACTCGTGTGTGGCCTGCATTGATATGCAGGAACAAAACTTTTCTAGTGAAACAAACTGTACAAAAGCATTTAGACTTAGTGCTTTAGTACAGCAGTCAAAGTTGAGTTTCCATATGCAAGAAGTTTAAAGAATAACACCTTTCTCATCACAAAAGACATCAGCCATAATATTTGTTCCGGATTCCATGCTGATAACTTCTTCTTCCTTGGGGATGTTCATGTGTTGCCATTCCACTTACTGTCACTTAAATTCAGGTTTAAAATTACGGAGCCAAGTTCCATCCCCTGTGATCCTGTATTGTATTGGTGCAAAAGGTGTTCTTTTCCTGGCCACTTCATGTGCATCTGCCAGCATCCACAGTAAGAACAAGTACAGGCCTTGGAATAGCCAAGTTGGGTCAATTTTGGAGCTGGAATTCATGTGATAATTGGGGCAATGGTGCCATAATGTATCCCCAAGAAGAATAAATTCATCAGAGCGGTATTAGCAGAAAAAACACATGGGCAGTAATTTGACAGGAGAAAGGTGTTACTCTTTGGAACTTCTTGCCTAGTTGGACAACAGTGAAATCTGGCTACTGTACTGAAACACTAAGAAGTCTGAATTCTTGCCTTCATCACAGTTCATGCAATTCCCTCCTCCCCCCTACACACACACAGTGTTGCTCTTCAATGACAATGCCAGAACACACGCCAAGTGTGTGCACCATGGACATCATCAAAAAATTTTTATGACACCATTCCTGCACAGACCCTAAAGTGCTTACCTCATACCATCAGATTTTCATCTGCTTGGTCTTTTTGAAACAGCCTGAGAGGACAAAAGTTCAGTGATGATGCAGCAGTGCACAATTTCTACCAGTGGCTGCATGGGGGAGGTGAGAAAATTTTAGTATGTGGGAATGCAAACTGTTGTTCAAGAAGGGAAGAAGACTGCTGGCAAAGCTGGGGACAATACTTAAAATTAACTAAGCCTTGGACAATGTTACAGAGTTCTGTGAAAATTTCATATGTCTAGCTTGTAAATGGCATAACATGAAAAACAGGATGTACTGTCTTCTGACAGCCGCTTATACTCTTCATAGCCGCTTATAGTTTATAAACATGCTTACAAATTATGTGTTACAGTTTGTGTTAAAAACTGCGAAGTAATGTTGGGCAATCTTTACAGAAAAGCAGGTATCATAATTTTTTTTCCTGACCTTTTTTAGGTCTGGAGCTGTATGGTCATTTCACTATACAAGTGCATATGAACATATTACCTATACAGGAACCTCTTTACAGCCCACTCTTTTGTTGAAGCAGACACTACTTCTAATCCTGAATGATGGACTATTTTTGCAGTCACGTGACGTGAGCTTCGTTCCAGTATCAACCTGCAGAAAATCATACTTCTGTAAACAGGACACTAAGATACAAGGTGAATTTATCTCCAACTTGTGACACTACTCATCATCATCATCAGCAGCAGCACTACAGCCCTTGGTGGGCTTTGGATTCCTCATATTGCACTAGTTCATATGTATTACTCTTACATGTTCTGGTTGTAACATGCAGCCATCTTCAGGAGGCACATTACTCCATGAGGTGGGTCACACATTATGGCCAAAACATGTAGGAGTAACTGTTATATAAGGACTAGTGCAATAAGTTGGAAACAAATTAACCTGTACCACTTATTTCATCGAAGATGTGTACTATTAAATATGAAGATTACAGTAAAAGTTCATATGCCTGGTACTTTGGCGGCAAATTTGTTCTAGAAGCACATTTTTTTCCACAGAGTCAAAATCAATTATCTGAGAAACAATTACCACATTAATTAATTATTAATATCAATAAATGAAAACAGTTCAGTTCAGGAATTTCAAAGCAGCTTTAGTATTCAGGACAATATTTTTTTATCTGCACTTGCTTTCAAGTGTTATGTTTGCAGACAGATTTTCAGATTAAGTGCGCAAAAAAATTCAAACTAAGGCCTAAGCAGACTGTAAGGAAAATCCTTAAGACCATGAAAGCAGCACCCCCAGATAATCCAGTCACTAAGCTTCAATAAAATGAAATTATGGGATGCACAGAGACTGATATAGGAGTCCAGGTAACAGAAAACATTACAATGAAAAATCATTGCTGAAGTTTCTGAGAAAGCGGATGTGACCATATAACAAGAGAAACTTTCTTGGAATATTGCTGAATAATCTAGTCACACCTGACTAGAATTTACACAGCAAACCCCAACTTTCATGCACAGAATTTAGGCATGGTCATGCACTCAGGAAGTACTGATTAGAAACAGGAAGACAAGTTTAACACATGCTGACATTCAAACACACTCAACAGAACATCACAGATGACTGCAACAAACTTCAAAGGATCTCCAAAGAAAAGCTTGCAACCCCATCTGCCTATATATTTGATACTGCTGACCTACCAGCAGAAGTAGTCAATGATGTATCAGCTCCTGGAACATCTAAAGGCAGTGAGTGAACACTGTGTTTTGCATATTTTACTGTTTGCAATGTTATATAAATATATTGTATCTTTTTAATTTTATTTTTTCATCACAGCCCATATTACAATTGCTTTCATAAGTCACCATTCTACTGAAAAGCATACCATGTTCCCCAGGCATGCAATATAAATAAACTTTTACTGTAATGTCTTCTTGGATACGATACCATGTAAGTGTGGTAATCAGTACTGATGTTTGCAAGAAGGAAGCAGCACATTGCCCTGAAATATCCATACTCATCTACCAGACTACACAACTTTACATCCCAGCAGGCAGTAACCTTCACATCACTGCCTTTAAGAGCTGTGACTTCACATTAGTAAGGAATTATTTTTCAGGTATTTGCAGTATATCTCACATACATCTGTCAAATTCGGAAAAATAGGCCCAATTCAAAATGCATGTCATATGAATGACAAATTTTATGACATCAAAATAACACCTCAACAACTTCACATATCTGATTCCTGCAGTCATAAACATACAAATTAATCAGCTCAGTATTAACCAAACAAAGCTGCTCACTTAATGGAGATGCTCAACTGTAGGAACAAATAAAACTATCTGTTAATAACAGTACAGTGATTGGTCCCATACCAATTTGGAACGAACAGGATGCCAAAAATAATACCGAATTATAGACCAAAAGGATGAAGACAACTTGGAAGACCTATGAAGAGACTATGAGACAGGCTGAAACAGGTCTGTCAAGGCCTAAATTTTGATGGATGATGATGAACTCCTCTAATTAAAAAGGCCAAATCTGTTCATTAACGTGTCTAACTTATCCATATCCTATGAAAATAACCTGCTGGGTCAATGTTTAATGTTACCAATGAAGCCAGTGGCTTTTCAAATGGGTGATTTCAGTTCATGGTCAAAACATGACACCAAATGAGGAAGATTCAAGGTGCCACTACAGAGTCTGCATCTAATAATGGGCATTAGAGGATATGAATTGTCCAGTATCTGTAACAATGGTGTTAGAGCTACAAATCTGACACCTCCATACTTATCAACATACACACACATATTTTCACACTAAGATGAGGCTAAGCAATCTTTCATATAAGCTTTGAGTGGTAACGCATGAATTAATTCTACTGATAATATGTTTCTGTTTGCTTAAACAAACAAGACAGATATATTTCACAGTTCAAGCACAACAATTTCAACCACATAATAACTGTTTCCCACATTCATGATCTAAATAGAACACGATGCTGAAACTTACAACTCTCACCATTCCACTCTCTAACACCAGCACAGCTGTAAAATGCATCACTGCTTTAATAAGGAATTTTTTCCTTTTCTACTCTACTGTGAGTTTGAATATGCGGCACTTGAACACATTTCATTATTTTCTCTCCTCATGTCACTATGAAAAAAATATGAACTACAATATGAAATACTTCATGTCAAAATAAAATAGTGGACAGAAATTACACGGTGCAAAATAAAAACTCTCTCTCCTGCTCATAAACGGTGTAGGCCAATCACTGGAAGCAATCACACACATACGAATATAGAATATAATAATATGCATAATAATTCCACACAATATATAGGAATTCTTGTAGAGGTCACATTTAGCACTCAAAATTTAGCCTAATTTTTGGCGTGTTCGCAAAATTGCAAAAAGTGACTACTAGGTTCATCATGTCTCTCTGCCCATCCACATGAAACAACTTGGCTCCAACTGGATGGATTTTCATGAAATATGATATCGGAGATTTTTAAAAAAAAACATAAGAAAATTCACCTTTCATTAAAATCTGACAAAAATAATGGGTACTCTACATGAAAATCAATGCTCATATTTGATCTTATCTCGTTCAATTCTTTTTAGAATAAGAAATGTTTCAAACAAAAGTTGTTCAGAAAATCAATACACACATTTTATGTTCAATTAACTCCCCCCCTCCTGAAAATTTGCCATTCATGAGACGATGTGAAAAAACACTGTAGAGCTGGACAGGCCACAGATGACAATATGGTGCGTGTGCACTGCATGCAGGATACCAAAGGCCACAAACACATTCTCAGAATAAGTAATACTTATTGCTTTTCCGCTGCAAAAATGGTTGCACAAATGTGTCACAACGTTATGTTCTATATACACTGCCTGTCTTGTTATCACTTGTTATATGCAGTTGTTACAAAGTAGATATTCACTTTAATATGCTTCTTCAATACATATAGTAGATGAATCAACACACTGTTCCACGTGTTTCAACAGTGTTTACAAGAGCAAACTAAAATCTGGTACATATGTATCTTCCAATAATTTGGGCAATGATAAATGTCATAATTAGAGCAGACACAACCCTTACTGAAACTGTGTAAATGATTTAGGTAAGGGAACCTGTCTCAACACGAATAAGATACACAATTTGTAACAGAGGGTCTATACAAGGCAGTAATTTCAGTAATAAGCACGGTTCAGAAAGTTCTTGAAATGATTAACTAAACTTCAATATACAAAACACAAATCTGATTAAACAATTTCCCCTTGAAAACAGTCCCCTCCTGCATTAACATCCCCCTTTCTCCAGCATTCCACATACAATGTTGAAGAAAGCTGGGTTTGATGCACTGGCAATTTTCTTGTATTCTACTAGCTGCTGATTCGAATCCATGTCCATTCAAACTTTCAATTTTGGAAACAAGAAAAAGTCTGCAGTGGAAAAACCAGAGTTTTGTTTCTTGTGATGAAATACTGAATACAAAATACAATATGCATAGGAGTGTTCTCAAGGTAAATAAACTGGCTGTGTTCCTGCCAAGTTCTGGTTGTTTCTTTCACAATGATTCTCACAGATTCTGTAAAATGGTCTGGCACAACTGCCTACTCATTGTTTGAAAACTAGAAAAAAAGTAAGTACAATGGTTTTCACATTTAATCTCCTCTGTCACACTTCTTTGGCTTGGGTGATGATTCTAAATTCCTCTGTGGAGATCGCTGCTTTATGTCAGCTTTGTACACATACACCCACATTTCATCACCCACAATAATTAATTTTAAGAAATTCTCACACATTCTGGTATCTTGCAAAAGGTTTGACCACAAGGTTCAGCTGGTTCTCTTCATGTTCAATCATAAAGGTTCAGCTGGTTCTTTTCATGTTCAATCATAAGAATTCAAGGTATGAGTTTTTTTAAAAATATACTGCAAGCACAAATTTGCAATCAAAATGGTGAAATAAGATCCCACACATATCCTGTCATCTCCCACCATTTTTCATACTCTTAATCATCCACCTGAACACACAAGGTATTGTATGCATTGATTTTTTTATCAATTTGCAATGCGGACAGGCATCCGAAACCATGACCATCTTCTAAGAATTATCGATCACTTTATATATATTTTCACCATACAAGTGCTGTTGATTGGCTTAAAGCCTCATGACTGAATGCCAATTTCAACACACTGTAAGTGTCCTTAACAATTTTTCCTGTTTTGTGACAAAGCTTTACATAAATATGCAGTTTGTTAATGGCACTTCTCAAATTTGTCAACTCACACTTTCTTTAAAACAAATAATTGTCTTTACTGAACAAAAAAAGCATGTTAATACTCAATGGAACAATGCAATGTCCAAAGAGTTTTCTCAATTGTGCCCTAACATCATGTAGCCATGACATGACTTCAAAGATGGGTTGAATGCACAGTGTGGGAACTTTCTGAACAGCCAATGTACTTCCTATACACATACTTGTGCCAAAATTCTCGTCCTGGAGCTTCCAAATGATAACCACTGGGCTTGTAAGCAATTCGCAATCTTTCCAAGTTCCTTGGGTTTCGATTGTAAAATGTTGGAGACACATCATTAGTAACAATGCCTCTAGCTATGCTTGCTATAGACATAAATGGAGAAGTCTTCAAAGGCATTTCGGCTTCCCGGACTAGAAGTGATGTAAAACATGCCATGATTCTAAAAAAGAAAACAAGATCGGAAATGTACATAGAACACAACATTGTGTCACATTCATATAACCACTGCTGCCATGGAAATACATCAATTAGTTCTGGGCATTTTTGCACCATTGTCACGGCCAGCAACGTCAACAAAATTGAAAAAGTGTTGCCACGGACGGGCAAATCTGAGTTGACGTAACAGAGGTACTCACTCACTCCTCCACTTCGACACTTCTTAACACCGCACTCGCCTCGGGACTCGTCTAATGGCAATAAAATAATTCTGCTGCGTGCAGCAAGTATGCATACTCCACCTACCTGCCACAATATCAGTGTTCTCACTTCTGTCATAAACTTTTACTGAACATTCATTCTACAGTTAGACTCCACAGCCACATTACTTTCGTCCACCGATTCTTTCGCCATTCTGTGTAGGCAGAGCCACAGATTAAAGTTCAGGGCTATCATCCATGACGGACGACATGTTGGGCACCGAACTGTCATCGTCGCTCCGCACAGACTACTGTGCAGTGTTTAGTTCGCAGACGACATAGATTAACAAACACCTCATTGTGCGGGTAAGGGTTTGCTTTCTGTGGATCAGGTATTAATCTGTGGATGAGTGACGAACAAACAGCTGTTTAATGCAAATGACCA
>Ga0209755_10009229_pt1 | contig 10433 bp, 4 predicted proteins | sample TergutCo191P1_FD_187301 | JGI IMG/M metagenome (GOLD analysis project Ga0209755, IMG submission 187301) | Cornitermes sp. P1 segment gut microbial communities from Petit-Saut dam, French Guiana - Co191P1 (SPAdes) (version 2) | ecosystem: Host-associated > Arthropoda: Insects > Digestive system >...
AGCCAATGATTGAGAGGGAAATAGCATCGGTCAGATATGCTATGAAGAATGAATGTAATCAGGATACTCGAGTCATGGAGCCTCGTATAAAATGTAATGTATTTGTACAAAAAGGGTGACTTTTATTGCTAGGTGTTGGAATTCATTTCCTTCCAGAACAAACTGTAACGAGTTAGGTCTTACTTTAATTTCCCTCTTTGCTCTATACGTTATGGAGTTTGGTGTTGCTAAGTTACGGAAGTGGGCCCACCTGAAATATTGGTGTCATGAACCTGCAGTCCATTTACAGGGATAATTGCTTAAATGGAGGTTTTATCTAAGTGGAAGTGCGCCTTATCTTCACTGAAATTATATTCCTCGATATATGGAATATACGACCTTAGTTTTAGAAGTTTCTTTTACATATAAACGTGTTATATTTTTCCGTCTCTTTTCCGCACTGTGAAATTGTAAACACAAAATGAATGTGATAAAAAGCCTTATTCATAATGCTATTTCTGTATCTTACGCATGCGCGTGGGATAACCATTAAGTTGGCGTCGTCTATCCGTTCTTCTCTAAGCATAACTCTCGGATCCGTTGAACTGATAATGGTCATGAAATTTTACACTGGGAAATTTTTATGAAGAATTTTCCAGTCGCTTCAGTTTTGGTTAAAATCAGATGAATATGACGGTCCCTCTACGTGAAGACCTTTGTGCATGTCTGTGTGCATTTCTGCCGTACAGAAGCGCCGTGACGTTGTCCCACGCATGGAACAAGCGATACGTTTTTGCTGTGTTTAGATTGCACTGAAAGTCATGTTTTCCTTTTCTTATAATGTAGACCTGCATTAGAATACTGCCGTTGGTTTCTGTATCCACTGTTATTATACAGACTGTATTTAACTGTCAGCTTATCAATATTTCGCTAGCTGTGGAGAAAATATAATTGCATGTTGTGTAAGGGAAGTGAAAAGACATACTTGAAATATTCCCATTCCTCAGTAATTTGCTTGAAATTTTCCAACATTAGCATTCACGCAGTAAAACTCTAGAGATAACAGCTGAGTGAAAGCGCTTCTTTGTCCCAGCTTGTGTAATCACAGTTGTAACCTTATAATTTAAACTTCTATCTGTTAAGATTTGTGCAACGGACAAGGAAGGAGCTGATATCCCAGACAAAGAAAAACTAATTCTTTTCCTTTATGTAAAACGTGTGGCTAAAAGGGATTTCTTTACAGTTTCCCGTTACAGTAGTCCTACACATCTAACCCCGTATAAGCTCCACAGCAGCTCCCAGCCATCTCTCCTCTCAACTGTCTCCAAAATTTGTTCCGTTTTTTCTATTTACTGTAATTAGTGTAATTTCTGTTTTGATTTCAGGCATGTAAAGGAACGAAGTTACAGAGGGGAATTCCACTGAGGATATTGACGGACAGTGGGCTAGTCAGCCCTGCCAGTAAGACATGTGTGATGTATAGCATACCTGAAATTTCCGATGTTTTGGTGGCTTATGCTACCATCGAAGGTAAGAATTTTAGCATTTACTTTATGGGTGATTGTTTCAATATTACTGTCACCTTACACAATTTCAGTAGCTCATTTATGAGCTGTGCACTAGCTTGTAGAGTTCCTTTAAATAGGTAATTCCATGGCGCAGACACAGCCCATACTAAGGTTGCTGATAAGTCCTTACCCCGACCTACTTCCCCATGTCTTAGGACGAAATTGATAGTGCCATTGGAATGAGAGTTCTGTTCATGTGGCGAACTGCAAGTCCTTTCTTGTTACAGAGGCTGAAAGGAAGCATGTTAGCCGACGCGCGCGATTTCAACAACGTGGGGACGCGAGCTGTTATCAAGTTTTTTTCCTGCAAAGCAAGGCACCGAAGGAATAGTACGCCATTTTGGCAGACACATTAGGGGAACATGCTTCATCGTATGAAGCCGTCAAAAACTGGGTGGCCCAGTTTAATCGTGGTGATTTTTTCCACCTCTAATGCGCCTCGTTCTTGACGACCTACAACGGTAACCACCCCGGATATTATCGATCAATTTCACGATCTAATCTCGGACGACCGCCGGATTTCTTCTAAATCAATAGCTGAACAACTGGGCACCTCATGTGAGTGGGTTGGGTAGATCATTCATGAATATTTTTACATGCGTAAGCTCTCCGCGATGTGGGTCCCGAAACGCCTGAATGCGGATCAAAAACGTCAACGGTGCCAGTCGTCTGAGTAACATTTGGAATTTTTTCGGCGAGTTCCAGATGATTTCCTGTCTCGATTGGTGACCATGGACGAAACCTAGTTATATCACTATGACCCGGAGGCAAAGCAACACTCAATGGAGTGGCGGCATAGTGGCTCACCCCGCCCCCAAAATTCCGTGTGCAAAAATCCGCTGGAAAATTTCTCGCCCGAATTTTTTGTACCAAGACGCCATCCTCCTCATTGATTACCTTCCAAAAGACCAATCTATCAACGCGGAGTATTGTTCATCTCTGCTGGTGCAATTGGAGGAATTTTTGAAGGAAAAACAAGGCGACATTTGGGCTACAGCTCAGGAAAAATCATGGAAGAACCTTAGCCAGGGTAACCGAAGGGCGCTCGGCTGCTCAGCGCCGTACACAGTTCATTTAGTCCACTTGGCCATCGCTGATGATGGCCTCGACTAGCCTGCTGGTCCTTGCCGCCCTTGACCTTCGAGTCAGGCGACGGAGTCAACTCTTGTTCAGCGCAAGTTTCTGCCGAGTTGCCGTAGTAAGGGTTTCCCCACATCAGCTAACTTTGTTTCAAAACTCTCAGTCAGCGCCCTGATGTGGTCGGCAAACAGCGGAACACCCATAACTTAGCGTGTCTGCCTGTCACTTAAGTACCAGGGGCACCAGTAGCTAGTCGAAGGATTGTAACACCCGTAGTCTCCGGACGTGGGTTCGGGCAGCGGACCTTCACGCGTGGCACGTATAGTCCACCATGGCGCGCATGAGCTGCTTATATAATAGGGCTCCGTTCCTGACGGAGAGATCATTTTTCCTATTCAGGAGGGGACCCAGCATACCCATCGTTTGAGCAGCCCTCTAGCTGACCTGATCGATGTGAGCCGACCAGGTGAGTTGTGCGTCTAGGATCACCCCAGATAACGAGTTGTGTCGACTAATTCGATTTGTTCCCCGAAGAAAGTTACTCGTCGGTGCTGGATGAAGCGCCGTTCGTCACGCGCGAAATTATCGCTGTACTGTTAGGGACATTAATGGCGATTCTCCATTCACTCAATCACCATTGAAGATCGTTGAGGTATGGTTCCAGTTAGCTGATGAGTAGCGTAGGCTTGCTGGATATAGATATGATGGCCATGTCAACCGCGTAGAGAGTCAACTCGACGTGTTGCGAGGGCGAGGGCACGTAGTTGACATACAAACTGAAGGGGGCAGGGGAGATCAATCCACCCTGAACCTCGGTGAGATGACGTGGCCGTGTGAATGGACGCTTCGAACGTCCGACCCCTGAGGTGGTATGGAATTGTATGGACTTTGTAAGACGTAAAATTTAAGAGCGTTTGTTTGTAGAGGAGCTCATCGATCCATACGGTATTGAAGGTTTTGACCATGTCGAGGAAAACTGCGCCAGTTAGCCTCTTTTCGGCGAAATCCCTGGTTATTCTTTCAACGAGGCCGGCCAGCTGCAAGGACGTGCTATGCCTGGGTCTAAACCCAAAATGCTCGCCCCCATCAGTACTTACTCGCTTATTACATGTAAGATCCTAGCTAATACTATCTTTTCAAATAGTTTAGTAAACGTGTCCGAGAGACTAATGGAACGATAGGATGAGGGCGGTGCCGGATCTGTCCCTGATATAGGGATAGAGTCTCCACAGTCGGTTCTTCATACGTGTCTCATCCTTAATGCCAGCTGGTATGGGAATCGTTGAGTCGTCACGCGGCCGACACTTGGTATTAGACGCTGCAAGAACCTTCAGAGCGGCGCCGGAGAAGTTCTCAACACACGTGTCTTTCGACATCTCGCTGTGAAATTGCGGGTCGAAGGGTATTAGATCTTCCAAGTGAGTTTGGAAGTTGGCCCAGTCAGTGCGTCTAAAGTCATGACGATCCAGTGGATGATGAAAGGATGAGCGATATGCAGTGTCGATTAGTACCGGGAGGTGGTCCGAGCTTATTAGAGATACGGAGTAAGATACACCGGAAATTAGAGTTTCTTGGTTATGCCAATGTGCAAGACATCGGGAGTATCGGATGGGTTGTATGGTTTGGTGGTAGGGTTGTCAGGTCCATTCATCAGTCGGGAAATATCGTCGGCATAATCACGTAGGCGTTTCTCCGTCTCGTACTCAGCCGTTAGTTCCAATCTACGTGTTTGGCATTGAGGTCTCCAGCCATCGAGACCGGCAATCCACAGCCGAAACAGGCTGTCAGGCCCTCTCGGATGAGTGGATGGGAAGGTGAAAGTAAGCCGTTAGGATTATCACCGGTTTACCGGCCAATGTGACTTGAATGGCAGTAGCCTCGAATTGGATCAGGCCCGGAATGGGCAGTGAGTGGTGGACTATACCAAGTCGGACCAGGAAGGCTGTGCCGCCCCCCACTGTCAGTCTGTCAGTGTGGTGGCAAACATATTTGGCCAGCGCTAAGGAATGTCTCACTTAAGAGAAAAAATCGACACCATGCTGGTTGAGAAACTGTTTCAGTTCGAGCTGCCTGCCGCACAGTCCGTCCTTATTCCAGCAGGCAAGTCGTAGGTCTTTACCCCACTCTGTCCTCCTAGTGTGTGCTGCTATATGCGGCCACAAATAGAATAACGGTCTTCAGGGCAGCCCGCGGGCTAGCGGCCACAGTGGGGAGGGAGGAGTAGGCGCGAAGAGTCAACGAGTCAGCTCCACACATGCCTGGAGGGCAAGGTGAACGAGGAGATCAGAGATTTCCTCGATTGTGGTGGTGGAAGTTTTGGGTAGGGACCACCAGGTTTGGTGTTGTTGGTTTGGCGTCCGCGTTTTTGACACTCACGGCTGCCTTCTTCTGTGGTTTCCCAGTAACTGGCTTATGGGCTGCTGTGGGTTTGGGCTGAGGCTTCGCAGACCTGGCCGTCTTGCTGATGGCGGTCACTATAGGGTGGTCGGTCGCCTCTGTGACTGGTTGAGAAGAGGGATTTGGATTTGGGGCGGAGTGGTGGTGGTGGTTTTGACGACACGCCCATTTGGACCGCTGGGGTTTCGGAGCGGCAGGTTGGTCTGAGACGACGCTCTTTCACCCGCACTTGGGCGCCTGCTTTGAAAAAGCCGCCATCGCATCTTTTCCCTTAACACAGCCACGGTAGTTGGCCGTGTGGTTTCCCCCTCAGCCACAGCACTGATGCTGTTCCCGGAGGTTAGAGCATCACCCGGAGAGGTTGGAGCCGCCACATCCGACGCACAGGGGTGCGTATCCGCAGTTACGCTGCGTGTGTCCAAAGTACTGGTAGCCTTTGCATTGCAGTGGGCCTTTCGGAGCAACGCACGTCTCCACCGACAATCGCAAGCAGCAGTTTTGGGTGATTGATAGCACTTTCGACACCTCTGCCCTCCGCGCTACTGATACAATGAAGTGGGCTTGGGAGGGCGGTCCTTCGCGAGGTCCTATTCGCGAAGGCCGAATCGCAGCTGCGAGACTCCCTGGACACAAATGCTAAGGGATTCGAGCTCCTCTGACGACACTTTCATGCATACCCGTACCCAGGTTCTTCACCAGAAGTCGCACACAACGGTCCTGCGGAAGCGTTAGGTTGTGAAAACTCAAGCCACCCGTCCCATCAAGGGACCGCAATGCATTGAGCGAGACTTTGAACCCCTCGCGTTTGATGGAACAACCATCAAATTCTCGCCCTTTAGTTGGGCTCTCGGGCCGCCAGGGCTAGACGCCCGGAACGAAGTCTTGAAGGCACGGGTGTCACTAACACCTGTAATAAAAATGGGGTGTTATTAGGAAGCTCTTCTGCTTGTAGGCTGGTGTTGATCACCTGGGCGTTTTGAGTGGTGCCATCCTGCTTCTTACTCAGAGGCACCGACATGCCGCTGGACATGCGTCTATGGACTGTCTCGGAACAGACAGTGCGTTCGGACCGACCCGAATAAATGGCTGTGGGCGTGAGTGACTCATTTGGCTGAGACGGGGCGACGGGCTCGTCTGATACAGCCGCGTACATCACGCTTCACTTTGCTGGCCCGATTTGTCAGCTGCGGACAACAGCTAGTTCGCCCGCGACTGATGATATCGCGGGCACAGGCGCGGACCTAACGCCAGGTGCTGGGCGCCTGATTGCGGGCTCAGACTGGTCGCACTAGTTTGCCAGCTCGTTGGCTTTGCGCTTGCCCGCTTGCTGGCTGCGTGGAATTTGAGAGGCTTTAAACGAAACTCCGGGCGCGGTGCTACGGCTCCTTGCAGATATTGCTGGCATCTTCTTCCACGAAAAGAGAGCCATCCTCAGCTGCTTCAGGAGGGCTGGGGAAAGCTGAAGCTTCGAAATAGCCATAATAAAGGCTAATTCTTCCTGCCTCAGCATGATAGTTACACAAGGAATCTCCGAAAAATATTCCTGCTACTCCTCTGATGTAGCTCAGCCGAAGATTAAGTGCAGAATCCAACCCAATCAATAACCCGTCTAACCAGCTAACCTAGGCAGGTAGTTAGCAGGGTGCTATCTCCAGCTAGTTTATCCTTCTGAATCCTCATTCAGAAACGGAGAGGAATTAGAGGTATTTACACTTTACCCACACTGAACATCAGCAAAATTAGTAACCTGGAGTTTCGTGGAAGCTGGGGGCGGCGGGAGAGGCGTCAGCGCGAAACCTCGGCCACTTTCTACTCTTCGGAAAATCTGGTGCGTATTAATACCGTTTGTCGGTGTAGCTCCGTCTGTATAGCTACTGGCTACGGGCTGTACGGTCCGGGGATCGAGTCCTTGTGGGGCGAGATTTTTCGCACCAGTCCGGAGTCTCACTACGGCCCACCGAGCTTCCTATACAATGCGTACAAGGGCTTTCCCGGGTGTAAAGTGGCCGGGGCATGGCGTTAATCACCCACCCCATCCAGTGCCGAGTTTAAGGAAATAGTAAGGCTAAACCTCTGCTCCTGCTTTGGGCTTTCGTGGCCTGTTCTAGGGTGAAATTTGTGTATTAATACCTTAGAGGCTCTGCACGTATTACAGCTGGACAACTAACCAGTTATCCCGCGTGATGAAGTTCCCGAACAGAGGAAAAATAACTTGTCAGCTGAGATCTTGCAATTTTTTCACGACGACTACATGTTTCGTACACAAATCTGTATGAGGACCGCGATGTTGGCATCGATATGATTAGTTACATAAGGAGTGACAGGTCGTTTAGCATTTCTGACGATTCTTGTCTATTTACATGTACACAGAATGATGGCTTAAACTCATGAAAATTGTTGAAATTTCTGATATTGCGTTCTCGTTTATCTTATAGCAGAATAACATTGTAGAATATGTAATTTTACCTTGAAGTCATTAAGGCACAGTTAATTTAAAGTATAGAAAATAAGTGTCTTCAAAATATCAAAGTACACCTTTTGTTGCACCAAATAAACATACATTCTCAGTTAATACGAACATTAAAGGTGCATCAGCGACATGTTTCGGCACAAGTGTACCATCTGCAGGGAGAACAAAATGTCATTCTTTATGCCACGCCTTTAAATTTTGTATCAATTAAGACTGTGCATTTAGGTTGTGTAATGAACGGTGTACTTTGATATAAAATTTGCTGGGAATGTACAAGTTTAAAAAATTCTTCAAATTATATTATATTATCCTTCTGGAATTATTTTATTGTGGTAGATTTCGGTTATGTCAATTTTGAACTATTAAGTGAGTTCTTTGGGATCAAATGTTCATTACATTTTTTATGATATTCAGATGCTGTGTACGCTTTTATATCACACACTTTCACTTTACACATTCTTAAGGTAAATTTCTGGTGTTATCCTCTCATCCACACGTAGGTCATCCAAGATATGGCTTCCATGTTTATCGTCCAACATGCGTGTTCTATGCCTACCATTCCTATTATTTTGTCAACAAAATTACATTTGGTGGAGAGTGCAAATTATCAAGCTTCTCATTATATTTGTACAACTAGATCTATCATTCTGTCGGTTTTCCCATTTACGTTCAAATTTTCACCTATTGGCCTTGCGGAAGAGAAAGTTTTCGTGATGGAATTCAAACTGTAGGTCAGCAGTTTAGATGCTTAGTCCGCTAAACCCTCCACGCACCATTACTAATGGTAGATATTACACTATTTTATGGAGTGTGCATTTCATTTATTTTCAACCTGCAATATTGATGATATCGTGTAGATCATCATATAGAAATACGGCGGTGGTATGAAGATTTGAGGTTATAAAATACACATTAATTGTGGAAAGAAACTGTACTTAAATAATAATTTCTGTGCGAAAAAAATTAACAATTGTTAATAGAATATAGGATTAGAAATATGTATACTTAGAAAGCTGTGATCTGAGTATCGTTTTCTTACTTAAATTAGCCAAATGACCGAAATCAGAATTATTATAGTGTGACAAAATTTTAACCATTTGCTATATTTCTAAAATTTGTAGTGGTACCTGAACAAGATATTTTCTGTCAGCTTAATTTGTTATTTCCCTTTATCTCATCCCATCCGTGCTGTGTTTATATTTATTCATCTCCCGTCAATTTGTCGTCTAGATACTGACCTCTTCACTAGATGAACTACTACTAGTAAAAGAACTGAAATAATTGGGTTTATGTTTTACCTGGAATTTCATTCGCTTGACAGGATACACAGCATTGCGGGATCCAGCAACGGGTTCGCCATACATACGGTGCCTTTGTGAAGAACTTTGGAATTGTACCAAAGAAGACCTGCTGACTATTCTCATTCGGGTTCATCGAAGGCTTGCGAATTCAGTGTATAGTCTTGAAGAGACAAATGAGTTGGTCAAGGTGCAGCCCAGCTTTCTGTGTTACTTGACCAGATTTGTTCGTTTTGATGCCCCAACTTTCATACCTCAGACACAGTAGTGCCTCTGTGGTTAATTCACATGAGGGAGAAAAGACGTGGAGTTCTTAAGAAGTTGACTAGCCTGCGAGTGGAAATACCTGTTAGTTACCCGAATAATGCTTGTTTACTCCATGAGTATTAAATATACTGTACTTAAGAGTTTAAAGATTGAATAATAATAAAATACTTTGTCACTTAAAATATAAAATTAATTTCATATAATTTAACGCAACTAACAGATACTATTTCATTTGGAAGACTAGCAGATGATAGTAACAGAATCCCAGCCACAGGGGAAAAATCATCTGTTATATAAAGGTCATGATATATATATATATATATGTATAATTTGGGAATAGAATTCAAGACACATACAAATATGCTGTTATTGTATTATCACATGGCTTTTCAGTAATGCTACCGTTGATAATTGCAAGAGTTTGGAGGAAATTGCATAATGATGTGTATGCTGTAGGAGCATGGAAGGGATACTGAATTGTTTGTTTTCAGACGTGAATTTTCATTTCTTGTATCTGAGCTACCTGTTGTCTTCAACCTTCATATTCTTAGTCCTCTACATTGAAGATGGAGTTAACATGTTACCCAAAACGCTGTACCCATCTTTTGATTTGTGGGCTTCAAATGTTCAAAGGCATAGTCCCGACCTTAATACTGATCACTGTGAAAACCACTTACCTTATGCTGTTAATACATTCCGTAATCATGGACTGTTAATATTTTTTTTCCACGGTGATTTGTCCAGCTTTTTTATGCCAGTTTTGGACATTACCAGGAGCCTTGCATGCCAATTGCAAACCAGAAATATTTAGGTCTTAATACCATAGGTTATTCAAAATAATAAAAATTTGATTTATAAAAAATAATGTGTTTAAGAAAGAGCATTACTCTGTATATCTTCAGCAGTGACACAAGAAGGGGCATTACTATTACAAGTTAGTTAAAAGAAGGTTGTGTGATGACCCTAATAAAATATTTCAGTCTTTTAGTGGAAAATCTCTAGAAGAGAGGAAAGAGCTGGCAAGAAATTGAGCTAGGTTTAATTGGAAGAAAAGAGAAACTGCGTTGACTGAAATCAAATGGAAACAATGCTGGAAGACGAAGAAGAGTTTGCCATTCATAGGCCCGAGCTTCACTAATATATTCGCAGAGTATAACCAACAAGATGCAACCTTTCAAAAAAAAATCCCCTGTAAGATGCTCTGCATATTTCATACGGTTTTTCCGTCCATCATCAGGAGCTGGCTGGTCAGGCTAGAGGCAGGTAGCAGTATTGGTCTGACAAATGCCTGATGCTGTATGTGCATTTTTGAGTTCCTGATGATCGATGGAAAACCCGTCTGAAACATGCAGATCGTCTTACAGAATAAAGAAA
>Ga0209755_10009230_pt1 | contig 10432 bp, 5 predicted proteins | sample TergutCo191P1_FD_187301 | JGI IMG/M metagenome (GOLD analysis project Ga0209755, IMG submission 187301) | Cornitermes sp. P1 segment gut microbial communities from Petit-Saut dam, French Guiana - Co191P1 (SPAdes) (version 2) | ecosystem: Host-associated > Arthropoda: Insects > Digestive system >...
GCTTGTTTCTCCGAGGCATCCGCCGACTTTTCCGAAAAGAAGAGCCATATAATCGGAAATTTCCGGTGAAAAAGCGGCAGGGTTTCTTTTTACAATCGCAAGGTATGTGGCGCTTGTAACAGCATCATGTGCGAATGTCCATGACGTCATGTGCACGGGAAATGACGCGAGAAGGAGCGCTCTCGCGGCAAGCGCCGGGTTGATAAAATTCGATCCGAGCCCTCCGAAAAGCTGCTTAACTACGATTATCGCAAAAACACTTCCGAATACAGGAATCCAAAACGGTACGTTAGGCGGAAGATTAAATGCAAGCAAGACGCCGGTAATAGCGGCGCTGTAATCGTTTACAGTAACAGGTTTGTTCATAACTCTCTGAAACAGATATTCGGCTAACAGCGCGGATATAACGGCAATCGCTGTTGTATAAAACGCCTGAACGCCGTAATGGTAAAGCGCCATACAAAACGCCGGAGCGAGCGCGATTAGCACATCACGCATTCTTGCCGCGATTGTATCAGTCCCGTAAATATGAGGCGGAGATGAAACTGTCATTATCTGATTTATTACTATCTTCAATTATCTCTCCTTATTTTTTGTTTTTAAGCTTGCTTGCAAGCAGCTTGGCAAGCTCAACTCTTCTGATTGTGCGGATTGCCTGAGATAAACGTCTTTTCGCGGGGCAGATGTAAGAGCAGCTTCCGCATTCGATGCAGTCCAGTCCGTTGTGTTTGATAAACGCTTCGCTGTCTTCCTTTAAAATATCAGCGTTTAATTCCGTCGGTATCAATCCTGCCGGACAGCGATCAACGCATTTCGCGCAGCGTATACAATTTCTTTCAGGCGGAATATACGCTTCCTCTTCGGTGAGGAAAAGAACTCCGCCTGTTGTTTTTACAATCGGAACATCTGTGTCGAATATCGCAGTTCCCATCATCGGACCGCCGACTACTACCTTAGCGGGATTTGATTTGAAGCCGCCGGTCATCTCCACAAGATCGCTTAACAGTGTACCGATACGCGCTTTATAATTGCCCGGATTTCTGATCGCCCCTCCCGTTATCGTAACAACTTTTCGCATAAGCGGTCTTCCGCGGATTACAGCGCGGTGAATCGCGATAACAGTATCAACATTATTTACAAGGCAGCCGACATCAATCGGAATTCCTCCTGTAGGAACTTCTTTTCCTGTGAGCGCGTAAACAAGCTGCTTCTCGCACCCTTGCGGATACTTTGTTTTAACAACTGCGACTTTAATGTCGGGAATGCTGGCGCAGAATTCTTTTAAGTGTTCGATCGCTTCAGGTTTGTTGTTTTCAATTGCGATGATCGCTCTCGCCCGCGTAACTTCATTGCATGATGCTGAATTAATCAGTTTCAATATTATTTTTGTTCCGATGATAATTTTATCGGCTTCTTCGATCATCACTCTGTTATCTGTTGTAAGGTACGGCTCACATTCGCAGCCATTAATTATTACAGTCTCAATTTTTTTATCAGGCGGCGGAGAAAGTTTAACGTGAGTCGGAAATCCCGCGCCGCCAAGTCCGACAATTCCCGCTTCACGTATAATGTGAATTAATTCTTCTCTTGAAAGTTCTTCAAAATTATCACGCAATTTAATGCTTTCTGTATGCTCAAACTTTCCGTCATTTTCAATTATGATAGAATTTACGATTGTCCCCATTATTGTCAAATGCGGTCGAATATCTTTTACGATTCCCGACACAGTCGCGTGAATCGGCGCGCTGACAGGAGCATCGCAGTCTCCGATTTTTTCTCCCAGAAGAACTCTCTGTCCCTTTTCGACAAGAGGTTTATTTGGAGTACCCATGTGCATCAAAAGCGGAAAAACAAGCTCATGGTTTTCAGGAGGAAGCAAAGTATTAATAGGAACATCTTCAGTAAACTGTTTTTGCTCGTTAGGGTAAATACCGCGTTTAAAAGTAAAAACTATAGCTCTTCGTTTCTTTTTTTCCATTTATTTCAATTCTATAATTAATGATTTAAAAAGTATAGAGGACTTTATTTCAAGACCAAAACTGACTATGCAATAAATACGGATTTAGCGCAGAGATATAGCAAAGTAATAAAAGCGCCTTGTATATGCGCCGATTGGCTCACGGGCTGCGTTGGTGAAAAACATTTGCTAAGAATCCGCCTGCGAGCCTTGACCATAAAAACCAAGAAACATTTAACCGTTACATATTTCTAACCAAGCTTTTTAAAATATATTAAAAATATAATAAGAAGTTTTACTAAACGGTTTTTACGGTCAAGTCTCTGCGGCGGGGAACGGCAAAAATTGTTTTTCACCACCGCAACCCGCCAGCTAATCGGCGCACGGACAAGGAGATTAATACTTTGCATTATCACATAAATATGGGATAGAGACGAAATAATGTATCGTTTTATTTACATTGTTGCAGTCATAATAAAAAAAAAACGGTTTAGTTTCAACCTCTCTACCCCGTTTTGATGTGTTAATGTAAAGTTTAACACTACTCGTATGCAGCAGAGTTGGCAGCAGACAAGAAAAAACATCTTGCCGGCGTTCTCCGCCATCGAGACTCGACACAAGAAAAAACGTTATCATATCTGGAATAAATGTATCGTTTTTTTCTATGTTCGAGGCTCGGAGGCGGATTCTTAGGCGTTTTTTCAGGTATGCTGCCGAGCTCTGATGCATACGAAAAGCGTTTTAAATTTACATTATCTCAGCGCTAAATCCGAATTTAGTCTTTATTAGGCTTTCTGGACTAGATAAAATATTTAATGTATCATACTAGTTAAGAGGTGTAAAATGAAAAACTTTGAATATTGTAATAAAACTAAAATAATTTTTGGCAAAGATACTGAAAATCAGGTTGGAAGCGAAACTGCGAAATACGCTAAAAAAATTTTACTTCATCATTCGGGAGGATCGACTGTCCGTTCGGGTCTGATCGACAGGGTAAAGAAAAGTTTAAAAGAAGCCGGAGTTGAATGGACGGAGTTCACAGGCGTTCTTCCGAATCCGCGGCTTTCATTGGTCAGAGAAGGCATCAATATCGTAAAGAAAGAAAACCTTGAGCTTGTTCTAGCTGTCGGCGGCGGTTCAGCGGTTGATTCGGCGAAGGCAATCGCTGTCGGCGCTGTCAATGAAGGCGACATTTGGGACTTTTTCGAGAGAAAGAGAACAGCGGAAAAAGCGCTGCCAATAGGAACGATTGTGACAATTCCCGCGGCAGGAAGCGAGTCGAGTATTAGCTGTGTTATCACTAATGACGAAGGTCCGTGGAAAAGGGGAATTAACTTTCAATGCATCCGTCCGGCGTTTTCAATTTTGAATCCCGAGCTGACATATACCCTGCCGCCGTATCAGACAGCCTGCGGAGTGACGGACATGATGGCTCATATAATGGAACGCTATTTTACAAAAGAGCCGCATGTTGAGCTTACCGATGAGCTCTGCGAAGGCGCGTTAAGAACAATTATCCGCAATGCAAGGAAAATATTTTCAGGCGGAGAAAACAATTATGACGCAAGAGCGGAAATCATGTGGGCGGGGACAATTGCGCATAACGGTTTTCTTGACACAGGACGCGCCGGTGACTGGGCAAGCCATGCCCTTGAGCATGAACTATCCGCGCTTTTCGATATCGCGCACGGAGCCGGTCTGGCGATTGTGTTTCCTGCGTGGATGCGCTTCAACATTAAAGAAGATACGCTGCGCTTTGCCCGCTTCGCCGCGAAGGTTTGGGGCGTGGACGGCGCCTTCTACGATTTTGAGCAAGCGGCAATGGAAGGGATAATCCGCATGGAAAACTTTTTCCGCTCGATCGGGATGCCGGCGCGTTTCGCGGACGCTAATCTCGACACCTCACGGATACCGGAAATGGCAAAACGTGTTGTCCATTTCGGAGCGGTGGGAAATTACCGCAAGCTTGATGAAAAAGACGCGGAGGCGGTTTATCGGCTGGCTGTTAACGGTTAGCAGCTCACAATGAAAATTAAATGGTTTCAGTTTAAATACGAGCTTCTGCTGTGTGTTTTGCTTCTGTTGTTATTTCAGGTAGACAACGGTATTCAATTTGTTATGTTTCAAATAATCGGAATTCAATATAACAGCATACCGGCTCACATTACAGTTATTGCTCTTCATCTGATAATTTTTATCATTGTAATCGCCGTTGGCTTGTACGATCAGAAAAAAACTCTTATCAGCGCATGCTATTTTAAAAAATCAGGTTTACCGGTTTGGGGCGCGGCCGCGCTGTGCTCAATCGGTTTTGTTCTGCTTTTATTTTATCTTGATCATTTAGCGTACCGTCTTTTTAAAGGCTGGCTTATTTTTACGGGCGGCGATTTTATTAACGACCTTCTTCCGTTTGTGATTATTAACACATGCCTAATTCCGGCGGTATGCGAGGAGGTTTTGTTTAAAGGGATTATATTTACCGGTCTTAAAAAACGTTACACGCAACGGACTGCTATCATCATCAGTTCAATTATGTTTTCCGTATGTCATCTAAATCCTGTAATGATGATCAATCATTTTTTATTTTCTGTCTGTACGTTCTGGCTGTATACAAGAACCGGCTCAATTTTATTTCCGATGCTTATTCATTTTGTAACTAACTTTTTCGCGACAGTTTTAATCGCCGAGCCCTTCGCGGCGCCGCAGACTTTACTTGCCGCTCAGATAATTTTTTGGATTGGATTTTATTTACTGTGGCGGGCAACGAAGAGCGCTTGACCTTTTTGGCTCCATTTTTAATTCATTTCATGGTTTTTCTCTTAGATTTGCGTTATTAGTTATTAATAGCTGAAATATGTTAATCATGGAGATTTTATGAAAGGTAATTTATTAATATCTGTAATTTTTATTGCCGCATTGGCATTTACACTTGTTTCTGCCGGTTGTGAAGGTAAAATTATTGACGGCGGAGGAGATGATCCCGTTAGGGACAGAGTAACAATCACCTTTGCGTTAGGTTATTCGGGCGGCACGGTTCCGGCGAAAGTTACGATTTTAAAAGGCGGTACAGTCGGCAACAGATGGCCTGCTAATCCTAGAAGATCAGGCTTTCTCTTTGAAGGCTGGTACAGCGGCGAAACACAGTTTTTTAGAAGTACTGTGATCAATGAAGATGTTACAGTCACAGCAGTGTGGGACGAGATGACTTCGGCGAAAGATTCTCCCTCCACCGAAGCGCTTGCCGTTCTTTTTGATCCGACAAAAGATTTTCCCGCGACACTTTCGGATGCGCGTAAAATTTGGGGAATGAATAATCCGATAATCACCTTTGCGTATCTTGCCGATCCTGCTCCTATGGTTTTCTGTCATGCTGTTCCGCCGTGTATTTTGAATTCCGGCGATACCGAAAAAAACTGGTGTGATGAATGTGTGCTATATTTGTACGGCTCCAATGATACCCTTCGTTTTACCGATGAAGGCGAGGTAGGAACAAATGACTTTGCCGCGACAATTCAGGGACTGAGGGTTGTTTCCACAAAAGACCTTGTAAACTGGACAGAGCACGGTCCCTTAAACTTTGTAGGAAAGACATCTACCCATCCGTTATTTCCAAGCCCGCCGTCAAGACTCATTCCCTCCTCTTATGCAAACGACACATGGGCGCCTACCGCTCAATGGAAAATGGTCGATGGAAAACCCAGATTCTTTTTATACTGGTGTAACAGCGGCAACAACACAAGCGTTGTAATCAGTGATGAAAGCCCTGTAGGTCCCTTCAATGCCGCAGGCCGCACCTCGCCAATGATTCCAAAATCGAGCGCCCTCGGGACAAACGGCGTTTCATGGCTTTTTGATCCGGGGTCGTTGATCGTAAACAATAATGACGGCACCAGTACTGCTTACATGGTTCTCGGCGGCGATGGAAGTACCGCTAACCCCGGCAACGCGCGGCGCGTAATGCTGGCTGATGATATGATTAGCTTAGGCGAAAATATTCCCCAAGCGGTTAATTTGCCGTGGCATTATGAAGCCACCGATATTTGGAAATGGAAAGGAATATACTATTTAAATTACACTTCTAACTGGAGCGCGGGCGGCGGCAGCGGCGCTTTAGGTTTACGTGACATCGATATTGTATACATGATGAATAAAGAAGGTCCAATGGGAGAATTTCCGATTGCCGCCGGCACATGGGGCGGTCCAAAACGCCTTCTGCCGAATAGCGTGCAAGGCGGCGGAGATTACGGCGACAGTACCAATCACGCCTCTCTTTTTGACTTCAAAGGAAAAACCTACATAGCGTATCATACGCAATCACAGTCTCAGGCTTATGGCGGAGGAAGGCTGAGAGTCGCGCATATTGCGCCTTTACCAATCAAGGATGATGGTTCTATTGATATGTTGTACATGGGACTCATCGGAGCTCCTCAGGATGGCGATTTGGATCCGTATGCCGTAAATGAAGCTGAAACTGTAGCTGTTACTGCCGGTGTTTATACTAAATATGACGAGACAGCAAGCAACGGAATTTGTATTGCTTCTATTGATTCAGGCGACTGGCTCGGAATGTACGGCGTTAATTTCGATCTAAAGCCGGGCGGAGCGGCAAAATTTAACGCCATCATTAAAATAGATCCAAAAGAAGGGGCGCAAAACCGTAAATTCGCGATAGAACTTAGAATTAATCCGCAGCAGCAGGGAATATCAAACCCTCAGGACAACACCAGACTTTCTATCGGTACGCGAACCAGAATTACCGGCGGCAATGTAATAGGCAGAATTCAATTTGAAGTTGAGGAGGAAGACCTTGGCAAATGGGTGTTCGCCGCGACGAAGGAGCCGCTGCCGAATATCACCGGAAAACACAATCTTGCCTTTGTGTTTTACTCAAGCGATGGCGCCGCGCTGGAGCATCATACCGCGGCGGTTACGCCCGCAACTGACGCAAGGCGAAGGGACGCAGGCTTCTCCATTGACCAGTGGTGGTTTGATTAATCGATGAAAAAGCCTAAAACGTATGTTTTGGGCTTTTTTTTAATTTTAAATATTGGAATTTATCAGAAATTACTATATACTAGTATATATTCAATCCAATTTATTAGGAGATAATTATGAAAAGAAAAATCGCTTTTATAGGTTTCTTTTGCGTTTTGTTAGTTTTCGGACTGCTTATGACGGGCTGCCCGGGGACGGATGAGGTGTGGACGGATGTAGAAGATGCTACTTTGACACGCTTACAGATTTCCGGGACCACCGCAAATCTTGGCACACCGGGAGCAAACCCCGCTGCTGCGAAACAGGGTGCAATCACTTTAAGAAGCGCGGAAGTTGATGAAGAAGGCGAGCCGGCTCTTATCGCAGTTAATCTTGTATTTAATGTTCGCGCAAAAGAACCAACAGCAAAAGTGAGATTTTCGGCAACTGCCGGCAGCGCGGCGGGTCCCGGCGCTTTTTCTGATAAAGCTCCGACAAGCTTGAGTAATGGTCAATTACTCTGGGTTGAGGTTACAGTTGGGAAAACAGTACGCTTTTACTCCATCAAAGTAACTGTTAATTATAGTTCTGTGGGTAATTTTGCTATTGCCAATCACCCGATCAGCCGGGAATATAGTCCTGGGGACGCAATCGTTATTTTTGTGGAAATGGCTGAGCTTAGTGGTACTTATAAATACCAGTGGTACAGCAATACAAGCTTTTCCAATGAAGGCGGGACAGAAATTTCCGGCGCCACTTCCGGTTCATACAATCCGGGCGCTTTAGGTGATGGGGAATACTTCTATTATGTGGTTGTTACTGTTGGCAATGAGTCTGTAACAAGCAGCCCGGCAAAGATAGTAGTAACTGCTGAAGTAGTTGAAGCGCCCACCGCGTTTAAGATAGGTTCCACCCGCATGAATTATATACGCGGCATGGGCGGCAGCGGGTCCTTTATGTTCAGGGAAGGAGGCAATGCCGACGCAAGCCCTGACGCGGATGTTCATTACATTGACCTGCTCATGGGAGTGCTTGGCTCCAACATCCTTCGCATTATGGTACAGGATGATTACGTAAACTATATGCAAAATACAGTTCAAAGCCGGAATCAGGCCGCGTATTATCATAATGCCCGTGATAATTTCATTCCGGTAATACAGAAGGCAAACGAGTATGGCGGTTATATTTTTGCCCATCCGTGGACAGCTCCAAGGTCGATGAAAGACAACAACTCAATAGCCGGGGGATACCTTAAAAGCGGTCCCGAAAGCTCTGTTGACTTTGCGGATTGGCTGCGGGGTTTCCTTATCTATCTTAAAGAAAGAGACGCTCCGATTTTCGCTATCGGCATACTCAATGAGCCGGAACATGGAGGCGGTGCCGCATATGAAGGAATGGGGATGAATGCGACCCAAATGAATTCCTGGCTCCGAACAGTAGGGCATTATACCACCCAGAAGGTAACAAACCGTGTAGGCGCAGGTGAAACAACTTCCATATTTGATGATGATATTATTAAGGGGTACGGCGGCGGCGCTCCTACCCACCATGTACTTGCCGCGCCCGGTGACTCAGCAGGCGATGTCGCGACTCTTTATAATACATCCATTGATAATAGTGTTTCCAACAGTAGAATTGAATTGATAACCCGCCACTATTATTATGGTTCTGCAAGGTACTCAAGAGTTGTCGGCTCTTTAGGTACTGCGTGGGCTAATCGGCCTCAACTCAGCTACACAGGTCGTTTTGAGGCAGAATCGCTGGCTGAATCTCCGCAGATGTTCGCGCCCGGGACAACAGCGGGTAATGTAAAGCGGGAAGTGTGGCAATCTGAATTTGACCATAACCAATATTCAAACTCAACAAAAGTACATGTAGGTAATGTGCAGCGTAACTGGAATATGGCTTTTGGCGCAATGAACTCAGTGGATTTCTGCTTCCGTATTCAAAGTGAAAGCGTCTATGACTGGTGGTTCTCCTCCAGTTGGTCAGGTCTTGTTACCAGTTACCAGGGCGCGTGGTCTGTTGGCGGGGGTAGTAGCCCGAGCCAGACACCAACATCAGATTCAGGAACACCCTGGCCCGCGTACACAATTACCCCCAGGGGCTTTGCCTGGGCGCATTACGCGCGCTATGCCAATGAAACCTGGCTGCTGGACATTGCTCGTACGCGAGGTACCATTGATTTTAATCCAACCAGCGCAAGTTACAATGCAGGAAGTAATGTTCCCAGAATTAGCGCTTTCGAGGATACTGACGGCAAGTTTATCAACATAGTTATGTATACGCCAAATGCCTCTACCAACTATAGTAGTACAAACCCCACAAGCAGCGGCACTATTAGCAGTGGCTTTGGTTCTGGCGGTACAAATGGTATAAACGATCCGACCTTTCTAAGTACCAATGTGGGTAAGCTTGAAGTTTATCTGCCCGATGGCTTTATCCCAAGCAGCGCGATCGCTATTCGATCTTATGGATGGCAGCTTGCAGACGGGCAAACATGGGATAGCGGACCGTCTGGCGGCGCGGCTACTGGTAAACCGCGCTACTGGATGGACGAGCCTGTATTCATAACAGCGGATAATAGTGTTGTGGTTACTTTACCGGGCGGAAACATCATCTCTATCCATGTAAAAGGCGAGTGGGATGCCTCGGCAGCCGCGGGCAGATACTTTGAGCATCGGGAAAGACCGGTTACGCCGGGTGTAGGTCCCATCATACCGCCTGTTGATTCTTCAAAATGGAGTAGCAATTTTGTTTTGAATTATTAGCATTTCGAATAGTAGCTCGATTATCACTGCCCAGCGCTTAACGGTTCTGTTAAACGCTGGGCAGATTTGTACAATAAGGAGACTTTTTATGAAAAGAACTATTTTTGCGCTGCTTGCTATTCTTTTAGCAGCAGGCAGCGTTTATGCCCAGGAACTGAAATTTTCCGGTGAAGTAAAAACCGGTTTTTATATGGATCAGGAACAGATTAATGGGGATAAAGATAAAACAATTGCTGAAGGAGGAATGACCAATGCTGACGGTGACTCAGGCAGCGGTTATGGCCGTATACGCCTGGATTTATCTTTAGTCTACGAAAACATGGGTCTTAAGGCACGTTTTCAGGTAGAACCTATTACTGACGGACCGTTTATACCGCGATGGAGTTATGCCTATGCTTACGGAAATTTTTTTGGCGAACAATTAACTGTTTCCGCCGGACTTTTGGGAGAATCTCCTTGGACAACCGGCGGTCCCCGTTTGCGTACCGAACTGGAAGCTCGTGAATATGTTGAGTTTAACAGAGTGACATGGGAACCGTTTGTCGCGATCGCCGGACTTTGGGGCGTTCGCTTTGAGTACAAACCTTCTTTTATCCCCGGCTTCAATATTGGTTTTGTATTGAATCAGCCGGATCAGGTTACGATTAGCGCCAGTGAACAGACTTTCGGCGAAGTGCTTGGAGAAACAGTTGTAGGTTTAGCTTATGAGCACGATTATTTTGCCGTCAGC
>Ga0209755_10009231_pt1 | contig 10432 bp, 5 predicted proteins | sample TergutCo191P1_FD_187301 | JGI IMG/M metagenome (GOLD analysis project Ga0209755, IMG submission 187301) | Cornitermes sp. P1 segment gut microbial communities from Petit-Saut dam, French Guiana - Co191P1 (SPAdes) (version 2) | ecosystem: Host-associated > Arthropoda: Insects > Digestive system >...
GTGGCTGGAAGGATTATGTTGATGAAAAATCCCGTCATCATCGGGAATTGAACCCTCAACCTTCCACCTTGTAGCACAGTGCGTCAACTAACTGTGACACTGCATTCCCCTTTGCAGAAATATACTGCTTCCATCTTCAGAGCAGAAGTCACCCAATTTGGGAAGGTTGCTGGGTTCTTGAAAGGGGGTGGAAAACTGGTCTACAGGTGATAGGAGTGGCTACCTGAATCATGACTAGGGACAAGGATGGAACAGAGACATGTCAATGGGAGCTGTAGGACTGGAAAGAGCAACTATTAAGGAACAGGAGGAAGGAAGGGTAAACAATGGTCCTGTTGCACGGCACTGTAGGTGGGACATACAGCCTTATGCAGGACAAGGAAGGAAGAGCAAGAAAGCACTGTTTTCAGGACAATGGAAGAAAGAGAACAGAGGATGCTGTTCATGGCTAGGGGCCTGGAATATTTTATATATATATATATAATAGTATGGAAGAAAGATCATTTTTATGTTTATTCATATTAACATAGGTTAGTAAGTAAACATATTATGTGACATTCCTTTGTTGTATTCATGTGTATTCATCATTAATAATTTGGCACTTGAATTACAGGTATACCCAGGGAATTGACATGTGGAGTCTAGGGTGTATTCTTGCAGAAATGTTCCTAGGGAAGCCTCTTTTTCAGGGCACATCTACCATCAATCAGATAGATCTCATAATGGCAACTATACCACCACCTACACCAGAAGGTAATGCTGTCACTTCGAAAGTCATTTTCATACACAATACAAGTTCTGAAAGGTGATTGGTATTATGTCACCCCTTAACATGCATTAAATTTTTCTGTATATGCACACTCATTGATTATTAATGTTGGAAACTGGTAGTAAAAAATGCTGCTTTGCACAGACCTTTCAGGTAGTTGGTGCTATGGGCGTTGTGCCTATCAGATATGGGACAGAACGGGTAAAAAAGTAAAGGTAAATGTCACCCTAGAACAGGCCATGAAGGCCGAGAGGGGGAGTAGAGGTATGGCTGTACTCTTTCTTTAACCTCGGTGATAGATAGGGACGAATGGTCAGAGCCACGTCCCAGCCACTTTTTCCCAGGAAAGAGACTCAGTACCCCTTGTACAGAACGCTGGGAGGCCCTAGATCCGCTATGAACAGGTGCAGAAAATCTTGTCCTCACTGGGATTCAATCTGCAGACCGTCCAGCACATCTATCCATGTTAATTTTGTTAATCAGTATGACAATAAAATGATTCTGTTATCTACTGGAACCTGCACTGAATGGTAGTAGTACATCATCATTACATGGTCTGAGTCCTTGTAGACATATATCGTACCACTCTCCCACAAAATGTTGAATGTAAGAATATGTTAGATTTTTGTTTTATGCAAGGTTGAATAAAGAGTTTCTTGTGTTGTATTTTTTTTCTTCATACTTTATGGTTTGTCCACAACACACATATTTTTTCCGTATATGTGACATCCTCTTGCATACTCAGTGAATTACTTTTAATTGAACCTTACTGCAAATATAAACATATTTGAAAACAGTAAGATCAGCATGGCTTTGTTTAAATAACTTAAATTATGCATTTAAGAGGAATAAGCCATTATTTGTCCATGAATGAGCATCCACCAGCTAGAGAAATATGACACATTATCCAGTACTTAAGTGCAACTGTTGGATTTTTGAGTTTCATGACTAAAAGGGCGGATTATATAATAATGTTTCAGATTTAGCAAATGTTTGTTCAAACTATGGAAGCTCACTTCTCCAGAAGGGACCAGCTATCCCTCTTTGTCCACTGGAAGAAGTACTACGTGATGCACCATCAGATGGAATCGATCTTGTCTCTAAATTACTTGTCTTCAATCCACATAAACGACTTACTGCTGCGCAGGCACTCCAGCATGTTTATGTGAGAAGGTATATAATAGGGCTGAATTGTTTTCATTAGCCAGCTGTTCATTCAAAGCACAGAATAAAATCTGGGTCCATATTTATAGAGGGGGAGATGTCAAAGATCAAAGCCTCCTTATAATACCTGGAATATTACAAGAATTTTTTTTTTCTGACAGAATTTGGTTAGAAACAAAATACTTTGATCAAAGTTGCAGTGTTCAGCAGTACTGCCAAACACTGTAACATACAGACATCAATAAGGACCTAATATACGCAGTCACACCACCACTGTATTAACCACACACTGATGTATTTTAATGGACTATTTTAACAACTGTACCTTTAGTACACACAAATTAATGCATGCCCTGATGATGGTGTAACTGTAACACTGAAACATGTCATAGCTGTTTTAATGTAAATTTTAATATTGTTATTTTTAAGACAATTCACTAGTGCATCAGTTGGTGAATAAATAAAACTTTGATAATATTAAAAAATCTTTCAGTTTAGAAGTCCAATTGTTTTGTCAGTAGCACAGTTAATTTATGAATTTATGTAACAGAATGTTACACGCTTTTGTAATGATGCTGTCAGCAACTCAGGATATAGAGTACTGAATGATTATAAAAGAGTGAACAACAGCTTGGGAAGAATGTGGAAGGAAGCAGTTAGGGCCTAATTTGAGGAATTTTTCCTGACACCTGCCTGGAGTTGATGGAAACCATTAAAAACTCCAGTCATTGTAATGAAGTGTCCTGACAGAGATGGAAACCAGGATCTTCCAGAATTCAAGTTAGAGGCATAGCTAACTTACTGTTACAGTGCAACTCCTTGTCTATTAATTTGTTAATTTATGTAATATAATGTGGCTTTACAATTAATGATTTTTGAAAACATCTTCCATCAAAATTCTAAACATATGACTTTAAAATATTTGTAGAAGGTGCTTCTGTCCATGTCCCTGTCTGCCAACTCCTTTTGAAATAGCATCACATGGAAATTATGTATCAAGTTCCTGCTCTCATATGGACTGCTGTTAATGACTGACATACAGGTTTACATATACATATTCTGCAACTTATTTGAGTTTCTTACTTGGCTAGGCTTCATACTGGCAGTCTTAGTTATTGGTATGAGACTAGAAAGAATCAAAATATAATAGCAGTGCAGCTTACACAATGAATGAGAGTATTTCTTACCCTGTAGAATGAGATACTTATTACTAAAATCTAATTTGTATTTATGATATTTAGAAATACAGAAGAGTGAAGTGCTACTAAAAGGGTGAAATTTTCCCTGTCCACACCATGAAAGCATATAGAGGGAGTAGGGGTATAGATCCACTCATTCTTAACCTCTGCACTAATTGTTGAGGTGCAAATTCATGCACTGGCCACTTTACCCCCAGGAAGGAGCTATGCTTCCCATTGAATAGGAGGCTGAGTGAAACCAAGAGCAGGTATGGATGGCTGTTTGGAGAACAGGAAATCTCTTGACCCTGCTAGGATTGAACCCCAGACCATCCAGGCCATAGCTAGTTGCTATACTGACTACACTGTCCCAGCTTCTGAAGTGCTACTAATCAGTATAATATTTTAATTTAAGTTGGAATAATCAAGAAACTTATTATGTTGACTCCAGTAAGTATAAGTCAAGTAGAGTTCACAGGGTCACTTGCATTATTTTCAGGTTTCACTGTGAAGAAAGTGAGCCAGTTTTGGGCCATGCAGTAATGCCACCTCTCAATGATGATGTCCAACTATCAGTTGATGAATATCGCAACAAACTGTATGAGCTGATGGTTATGAGAACAAATGCTCACACTAAACACATTAAAGTTAACCATGGTAACAGGTATAGAAAAGTTTGGCATTTGGTAACTGTATTTGTTAAACAATACTCTTATTATGACCATGAGCTATAGGAAGTTAGTTAGATTACTAGCAGCAGACATGATGGTACTGTGAAGTGTTAAGAAATAAATAAGAAGGAATATTTTCTAAAAGTAGAAACACTAAAAGAAAATATACCAAGTCTGCAGTACAGGGGTTTTCTTTCAAAGATGATACTTGATGGTTACTTAACCTCTCAAGAAGTTCCCTACTTTTACACAACCCAGAGGTTTCTTACTGTGTTCACAGAAGCTCACTATTGGAACCTATTCTTAGCTAGATGAATACACTTTGCACCCTTACATTAAGGTTATTCTGAGTCTCTTGAATCTGCTGCATACTCTTGTACTAAACATACTCTGAGCTACTTGAGTCAAGTTCATACTCTTATGCCGAACATATTCAAAGCTAGAAGAAACCAGTTCACACTCTTACCCTTAACCTATTCTCAGCTAGTTGAATCCATTTCGTACACCTACACTAAACCTAGATGAATCCAATTCACACAACTACACTGAATCCAAGTGTATCTAAAATAGTCTCATGACTGAGACATCTGCGTTAGTGTGCTTTATTTCATCATGCCCCCCATTCCCCATCCCAGCTAATTTGCTCCTACTATTTCAAACTGCAGACTCCACTAGGCCACACCTTCCAGCCTTCCATACAGTGTTTCATAAATGTTCGTACCTCTTACCACCCTCTCAGAAAGAGACTAGTACTTCTGTTGCTTTTCCTGTTTCCTGTTGCTTATTATTTGATGCTCAAATGGAACACAAAAGTTAATTTTAATGCTGTGGTATTCTAGGTGTATAGTCATGTAGGTTGTTACCATAAACTTGGAGAAACCAGCTGCCTTCACCTTCAGATTTCTGCTGTGAAGACAAAAGCAGCAAGTTTCTCCATAACAATGGTGAACTCATTTTTGCTTACTTTTAATCAGGGCACAGAAATATCCTGAGCAGGGACAGAGTCGACTTATCTATCAGCCTAGCACCTGGTCACGAGGAGTACATGAAAACTGTCTGAAGAAAGGAAGACACTTACCTGTGCATTCTGTGACAGCTCATCATCCTGTGTCTGTGCCAATGAACGATACTGTGCCTTCTCGGTCCGTCACAAATCTGTGTAGCAAGAATAACAATGGTAATAAGATAGTCTGTAGATACCAAACAATTTTTAAGTTTAGAATCTTTTGGAGTGTTTATATGATTTTCTATTCCAGTTAAATCGCTCTACATTAACAAACAGACTGGAATGTATTTTTAGAACTGGACGTTTTAATGCAAATAAAGCTCATTATGTGAAATAAATAACTATTAATATTGTGGGCATAATAAATCCAAAAAATTAAATTTTGAGAAACATTAATATAAAAGTTTGATCAAGGATGATAATAATTATTGTGCTTATAAGAATTTATTTTGCAACAAACAACATTTATGAATGTAAATACAAATGTGTACGCAGTATCTCTGTTTATTAAAATAGTTTTGAATGTAATAATTATGAACTTTGGACATGGTAGGTTTTCCTTGTATGTCCACAACATAAGATGCTTATCGTGGTGAAATAAGTACATTTGGTTAGAAAAGACATCTGATACAGACAGTATGTAATGAAATTACTTAACATCTTGTTTGAAGCTTTGAAATATAATGACAGCCCAGATAGACAGCCCTGGCCCAAAGTGTCATATTGTGTATAGATTTAATCATTAAATAAATTGTGGTTTGAGAGTGGGCTGGGATAGCATAGTTAGTATAGCAACTAGCTACGGGCTGGAAGGTCCACAGATCAAATCCCGGTGCGGGCGAGATTTTCTGCACCTGTCCAGTCACAGGTGTGGAATGTCCAAACCTGCTCCACCCATTTTAATGGTGTGTCCTATTTCACTGTTTCACGTGAACCTTTCCTGTCCAAAATTCTGTGTTCATTGTCTCCTCATTTTAGCCACATGCTGTCACTGCAGTATCCTAAATTTTGCTTCACCTCCTTGTCATCCACTTACTTCTCTTCTTCCTCCTCCTCAATAAGATGAACAGTCCTGTTCTGGGTCATCCCATAAATCTGTTTCTTGTATATGTTAATTCTTAATACCCTTCTCAGTACCAGTTTGTTTTGGGTGGCCAAACAATTGCACTAATTTCTCTTGTAACTCTGTTAACAAATTCTGAATCTCAACTCTTCTCTAAAACCTTAATTTTTAATTATCTCTTCTTGTTTCCTCAATGTTTCTAAAAATTTTCATATTCATTGCATCAACTTTGCTTTTGTTTCCCTTTATCTGGAAGTGTGCTTTGGCAGTAAGTATTAGAATGTGTTTAGAATATACGATATAAATTGTTTTACATTATTTCCTCACATCTTTCTGAAATATCTTTCTCATTAGTGACACATTCCTAAGTTGCAGCAGAATAAAGTGTTCCATTAGTTCTAGCTCGAGGGTGGATGGTCCAGGGTTCAAATTTCAGAAGCAGAAACAGATTTTTTTTTTTTTTTCAAAACGTCTAGACCACCTATGGGGCCCACCCAGCCTCCTATTCGATGGGCACCATAGTTGTTTCCCAGGGGATAGAGTGGCTGGGGTGTGAAGTTAGCCACTTGCTTCAATCTAGCTCCAAGGTTAAGAATGACTGGATCTCTAAACCCCCAATTTTCCTGTAGGATGTGGACAGGGACAACTTGTATTTCTACCTGTTGGCTAGGAACCAACTGGTGAAACTTCCTGGCTCATAGCGTTGTTCAGAAGTGGGAGTGCATTACATCTAAAATGATTAGTAATCATCTCAGTTATTCCTTTAATTCCTTTCTACATAATTTTGCTATTACAGGTCATGTTGCTCTGCCAGTTACACATGCTGAGAGATCAAACCCAGCATCACAGATACTGCAGCACCATCCATTTTTGATTCCACATCCTGGTCAGACAGTCCAACAAGCAGCTGATGATGATGCTTCTGGCCAGCAGCATGTTGAGAAAACCAGTCTGGTGAGTTGGCACTGGTATCTGTTTTCAGGCCTGTAGTATCCCCATACCAATGCACGTGTCTGTTCTGATCCTAGGACCTTTTGTATTGATATATAAATTAGTACTCTAGGCTAACTTTCTACTTTGAAATCCCCTTGCATTAATAACACCACTGTGGCTGTGTTGTTAAATAAGAAGGGTTTGATGCTAGCAGCATTCAGTGGTAAGACCTCAAAGCTTTCTATGGTATTTGTTATTTTCAGAATACGCAATTTGAATATTTTATGTGGAATCTTTTTTTATGGGGGGGGTGCGATATGGTGGTGAAGGATACAGTAATGACTGTTGACAGGGCCCAGTTGCCCATTAGGCCATGGTTTGGCCAATCTCACTGTTTTCCAGGACCATCACTGTTGCAGTTTGTGATGGATTCCTGCATCTGAGTATACAACCATTCAACATGAGATCTGAGTTTGTTGTAGTGGTCCAGATGTGTGCAAAGTTTTGTGTATAGCACCATGTCGAAGTGGTAATACTCTCTGGAATTCTGGCATAAAGCTGTATCAATGACTGTACATAGTGGTAGAGTACAATATTTAATCAAACACTGTATTTAACAGTGGGTTTGTGTGTTTAACCCTTAGCCGCCGGAATTAAATCCCTCTGCCCCTGACCACTTTAGTGGCAATTCGGCTATTTAAAGGGCTCACTGTGTGACATATATATATGTTGTTCGGCGGCTAAGGGTTAAAGAAACAGCAGATGAAAAAAATTTTCTTATGAATTTTGTAAAAAATTCTTCTTGCTTACTTCCTTTTGAATGCAGGTTATGCTGTTCTTGAAGAAATGTTGACTTTTACCTTGTTCCAGGCTGGAAATTATTTTTATTGCAAGGCCTCTCGTCCTCATGGTGGAAGCTGTAAACACAGACTCCGTGGCCACCAACAGAAGCCTCAGCATCCAAAACAGTGTACTAGTGTCCAGACAGTTCCATTTAACAGCTACAATCACAGTCACGGTATTGTGACGGCCTCTGCACTTCTTGAGCTACGTCCAACACTTCGGTGGTAAGAACAGATATATTTTCTACATTGTGTGTGTGCTGGAAAACAGAACAACAACAACCATTACTGTGCATGTCACTAAATATCTGGAGTCTGTGGCATTCATGTATCATATAGATTATTTTAATCACAATTAAGTTATGAGCAAGTCTGACAAGCTACTGTAATATTAATCACAATGCATTCACCTGTTTAGGAGAACAGATGTCTGTACATGTAAGGATATTTTTTCCTTCATTATAATTAATTTGAATAAACCAAAGCAAAATCTAGTCATAACAAATCCGTATTTTAAAATTACCTTTTTAGCAGTGGGTCACGTATGTATTATTTTCAGGTATTGAAAGCCATGAATTTGATAAACTACCTTTGTTTATCACAAGGAATTCAGTTTAGTTAGACTGGCCACAATATGACATTAGGACACAAATTATCAGCTGGGTGAGTCTAGAGGGGAATGTATCAAGTCTTTTGTAATTGATTCCATACCTGTTGCAGTAATGTCTGTTGCAAACTTTCATTTTATCATACTCTGGCATATTTTAAAGAAAAGCATGTGTAGTTGAAGTTTGGTTGACATACTGCATCATTTTGCAAGATAAATATATCGAAGGGGCATCAAAGAGGGCAAACACAAATATCACAGAGAAAATTAACTGGAAGTAATCTCATCACACCACATATATATATTCATCTTTATTGTATTAATACCTAGACAGCTCTACATGTTCACCTGGGATTAATTAATGTTTGGTTCTAGACCAGTGTATATCATGTTCGTTTTCTATTCTTTTTGAAAATGTGGACTGTCTGATCTGTAATGCATGTATCATGTATCTTGTTCAATACGCAATTGACCTGAAATAACCGAAGGATTCTGTGGTATTTTTGCAGGTTTTGGTATCATTTTAGTGGCTGGTTAAATATCAGTTACAGAATTGTCATTTTATACAGTCAGTTTAAGATTATTTTTATGTAAATCGCTATGTTCCATTCTGTTATTAAGTATGTAGCATTTTAAAGCCTTTAAGATTCATTTCTATACTTCATAATTTTGTCTTAACTATATATAAAGGTTTCATATTTTATTAAATTCATAACAGCATGAATAGGAATTTTAGGAAACATTTTAGAAGCATCTATTCTGATAATTATGTCTGAATGCTCGAACTGCAAGTGAAATGTGTTATATGTGCAGACATTAAGAAACAGAAGACTTGAGGTAACATGAGCATCACAATGCAACTGACGTTCCAGAACGCTTCTGTAAAATGTTATTAATTCTGGGAATAAAAGAACAAAGCACTGTTTTACACACAAAGGCAAAATACTGTAGCTGTATCATTTCTTTTTAAGTACTGCTCACATCATATTATATTCTTCAATACTGAAGTTTATTTTATTTTTGGTTACTAGTTTTAAATTTGTTTACATGTATTTAAGGTCATAAAATTCTTGGTCTGTTAATTTTTTTTTTTCTGTAAAAATTAATGTCATACCCACTGAAGGGACGCCTTCGAAGTATTCTCTACCTCACTGATGTTGATTCCACTGGTTCTGCCACTTACTATAAGTGCTTCTGGCAATCTTCTTTCAGAACGTTGATAAATTCTTGTGTTGCATTCTGAACAGTCACTGGAACCTTCTGAAATGCATTTCCTTTTTTTGGAACCTGACCAGGTTTGGAAACTGAAAAAGTAGCCATGTCAACAGAGTGGACAATGAACCAGTGGACTGTGGTATATGGAGGGCATGGAGTGAACCAGTGCATTGTCATGATTTTAATATCCACTGACCTTACTTATTTCTGAGGCTATTCCTGTAGGACCCCCATCTCTTAGATGTATCCACATGTACACCTGAACATCTGTCAGTTCATATTCTGGCATGATACATTATCATTTCAACAGAAATTAGACCGATCAAAATTCAGCGAAAACTCAAATATTCTAGTCCAGACGATAGCATATCCTCCTTATGCACACGGTTCTGCAAGATCTGTAATTTAACAGTGTAACTGACTGCTGTGCACATCTGTACATAAAAGTGTTTTATTCACAACTGATACGCAGCTGCAACTTCCATCCAGCTGATAAATAGTCAGCAGCAGCTGCTGACATCTGTGACTTAATGAAATGGGCAGCATTTGTATTCAATGTCCTCTTGCAGGAAGCTTGGGCGATACTACAGTTGCTGAGAGAGATTTCAATGTAATGCTTGGAGTATAATTTTATACATTAAGAATCAAAGTAATTAGTAGAGAATATTGTCATTACCTAGTCATTATGTAATAGAGGAAAGGTTGGATGACTGTATAAAAAAAAATGTGTGGACTTCATGATTCTACAATTATCATTTTGCAGCACAAATAAGGAATGGTTATACATTAATTAAGGATCTACGATTATATGTGTTATTTAAAACAGTGATGTAGGTAATTCATACTGTTGCTTGTACTGACATATTTTTGTACTTAAGCAAAATCAGAATGTAATGTGTGGAATATAAATGTGAAGTAAATTTTGAATAAATGAATTCTGAACCACCACAGATATGGCATGTTTTCAATGGGGGGGGGGGGGGG
>Ga0209755_10009232_pt1 | contig 10431 bp, 10 predicted proteins | sample TergutCo191P1_FD_187301 | JGI IMG/M metagenome (GOLD analysis project Ga0209755, IMG submission 187301) | Cornitermes sp. P1 segment gut microbial communities from Petit-Saut dam, French Guiana - Co191P1 (SPAdes) (version 2) | ecosystem: Host-associated > Arthropoda: Insects > Digestive system...
ATCTTGGCTTTATCGGATGCGTTGACGCTGCACATCAAGCGCGCACTGGTGTATAAACACCGTGATGTGAAGACACTCATGAATCAAATGGCACGTGCTTTTGCGCACCGGATGGACATGCAAAAACAACAATTGGCGCATCTGGAAATCTTACTTGAAGCGCGCAGTCCGTATGCGGCGTTTAAGCGCGGATACGCAATGGTTACGGATGCCGAGGATCATGTGGTGGTCTCCGGTGATATGCTGTACACCGGACAACCGCTGATGATTACCTTTGAAAATTCGCAAGCCGCGGTTACGGTCTCGGATGGTCACAAACAAAGATTGGAGCATTGACATGGATCACTTTGAAAAACATTTGTCTCGGCTTTCAGAAATCGTTGGTGAAATTGAGCACAGTGACACAACGCTTGAGACCGCGCTGAAATTATATAAAGAGGGCTTGAAACTCGCAGAAAAATGCGGAAAGTCCTTGCATAAATTTGAAACAGATGTGCTGGAGCTGAAAAGTCTTGCAGAAGGCACATTGGTAACAACACCATTTTCGGAAACGGAGTCGTGAATTACGTAAATGCATCCAATATCTGATATTTTATTCAACAGGCATCTTGGTGTCGCACTTTTGGCACTGGTTATTGCGCAGTGGTTAAAGGTTGCTTGGGAGTTTTGGCGTACAGGAAAATTCAACAGAGCCGTATTATTTTCAACGGGCAGTATGCCCAGTTCGCACACATCAATGGTTATGGCACTGATGGTGTCCATCGGGCTGGGTGAAGGTTTTGGCACCGCAATGTTTGCACTTTCCGGTGTGCTTGCGCTCATCACCATGCACGATGCACAAGGTGTGCGGCGGGCGGCGGGCAAACAAGCCGAAGCGATTAATTTTTTATTTTCTAAATTTGAAGATCAAGGCATTAAACTGGATAAAAAACTCAAAGAAGTGTTGGGGCATCGTCCCATTGAAGTCATTGCAGGTGCGGTACTCGGCATCCTGATTGCATTCATTTCGTACTGGATGTTCCCCGTTTCTTTGTAGGAGGTAAGATTTGAATCTGGAAAAATATGCGGTTTTAAAAAACATAGAATCTCCCGATGATTTAAAATTGTTATCGGATGCATCCAAACGCATGTTGGCAAAAGAAGTTCGTGCGTTTATTTTACAATCGCTTTCTGATACCGGCGGGCATTTGGCGTCCAATTTGGGTGTGGTAGAACTCACCATCGCGCTGCATTCGGTATTTGATACACCGATTGATAAAATTGTATGGGATGTAGGACATCAATCCTATGTGCACAAAATTTTAACGGGTCGTGCAGCCGCATTTGAAAAACTGCGTAAATTGGATGGATTGTCCGGTTTTCCGAAACGAACAGAATCAAAATATGACAGCTTTGGTACGGGGCATAGCTCTACATCGATTTCTGCGGCAATGGGATTGGCAACGGCACGTGATTTAAAGGCGCAGCAAACAGGCACGAAGTCTGATGAAAAAGTCGTTGCGGTCATTGGGGACGGCAGCATGACCGGTGGACTGGCCTATGAGGGGTTGAACAATGCCGGCCGCAGTCATACAGATTTACTCGTTATCTTAAATGACAACCAAATGTCTATCGCAAAAAATGTCGGTGCCGTTTCTCGGCATCTGAACAACATACGAACCCGTTCGTCCTACTTAGATGTAAAAGCGGGGATACATGAAGCACTGGATAAACTGCCGGTGATCGGTGCGCCGATTACCAAAGGTCTTGAACGCGTGAAAAGCGCGGTAAAAAACGTGGTGGTTCAAGGTGTGTTGTTTGAAAAAATGGGTTTCAATTATTTTGGCCCTGTGGACGGGCATAATATTGCGGAACTTGAAAACATTTTAAAACAAATTAAAAACATCAAAGGGCCGGTCTTGCTGCATGTTTTAACAAAAAAGGGTAAGGGATGGAAACGCGCAGAAAAAAACCCAAGTAAGTTTCATGGTGTTGGGGCGTTCTGTCTTGAAACAGGCATCGTTGCCGGTACAAAAAATTCAAAAACATACACCGATGTATTCTCAGAAGAAATTGTAAAGTTGGCATCACAGGATTCACGCATTACTGCGATCACCGCAAGCATGCCCGACGGCACCGGACTTAATGCGTTTAAAAGTTTATGTCCTAAGCGGTTTTTCGATGTGGGGATTGCGGAAGGGCATGCGGTGACGTTTGCAGCGGGGCAAGCTGCGGCGGGGTTAAAGCCTTTCGTCTGTATTTACTCAAGCTTTCTGCAGCGCGCATATGATATGATTATCCATGATGTGTGCATACCAAATCTTCCGGTGACCTTTATCTTGGATCGTGCCGGTGCCGTGGCGGGTGACGGGGAAACCCATCAAGGTTTATATGATTATGCATACCTTATGCACATACCCAATTTGGTGGTCATGGCACCTTCCGGAGCGTCAGAGCTGCGTGCAATGCTTGCGTTTGCGGCAAAACATGATGGACCGGTTGCCATTCGCTATCCGAATGATGCCGCGCCGGATTATGAATTTTCTGATTTTGAACCATACAAAGCGCAACACATTGTGCGCGGTGAAAAGATTGCGGTGGTATCCGCCGGACATATGCTTACCACCGGCATTGCACTTACCGAACGGCTTGAAGAAATGGGGCGGTTCCCCAGTTTGTATAATGTGCGGTTTGTAAAGCCGCTGGATCAAGCGTTTATCGATAAGCTCAAAACATATGATGCGGTCTTTACCATAGAAGACGCTTGTAAAATCGGCGGTGTCGGACAATGTATTCGTGCTGCAATGCATGGGTATAAAGGATTGTTCCAATCATTCGCTTTTGGCGATAAATTTATCGAAACCGGCACCAGAAAACAATTATTTGAACGTTATGGTCTTGACGCGGCGAATTTAGCCGTTACAATAGATGATATGCTTAGGGCTGATTAAGCCCAACAATATTTAAGGGGAATGAACAACATGACACAATCAAGAAAACAAGCAAACTTGGAAATTGAAAAAAAGCGCAAACAAAAACGCGGCCTAATGTGGCTCGCCGCAGCGGGTGTTGGTTTGATCATCGTTGCTGCCATCGTTTTTGCCTTTGTGGACACTCATTCGCGCCGCTGGATCATGGATCTTAACGGCGAACGCATCGCCACCGGTGATTATCAGTTTTTCGCGTTTAACTTTGGCGTGCCGCAAGGTGCCGATGAAGAAACCAAAAATTTAGTACTTCATGACCTCAAAGGTTCACTGTTGATGATTGAACGCGCAAATGCACTGGGTCTTGGTTTTACAGCAGAAGAGCAAACGGAAATGCTTGATTTGGCTCAGATGTACCGTTCGTGGTTCCCGGACGGCTCGCTGGATTTCATCACGGATGCGCGCATGGCAGACTTCTTCGGTGTTGATTTCTTACAACAACGCTTGATGGATCACTATGTGCCGGATTATACCCCGGATGCTGAAGAGTTTGAAGCAACCCTCGAGCAGCATGTCCTTGACAATGCGGAAAGTTTTATCACACGCAATGTACTGCACATCTTGTCGTATTCACAAGAAGGTTTACAAGAAGCGATGGATATGTATGAAGCCGGTACCGATATTTATGATGTCATTACCATGCATTCCGTGGCATGCACCGATGAAGATTGTTTGGAGCCAATCTCCATTGAAGACTTGGATGCACGGCATGCACTTAACGATGATGACTACTTTGCATTATTTGGCCTTGAACAAGGCGAATTTTCAAACATCATTGAACTCGAAGACGGCAGATTCTTGTTGGTATACATGGTTGAACGCCATGAAACACCGGAAGATGAAATTGAAGCGGACTTCCGCGAAGAGTTCACATTGGCGCGTCGCGGAGAACTTTTCCATGAAATGCACCAAGGCTGGATTGAAGCTGCCGACGTCACCATAAACCGCAGAACATTCAACAGACTTTAATCATTTAAGGATGTGACGGCGTGAAGGCATTAATCATCGCCAATTGCAACAAAGACAAATCACTCGCATATGCGAAATCCGTGCAAAAATTTTTAACGGAGCATGGTGCCGATGCCGGCGTGTGTGCTTATGATGAAAACAATGTGGTCATCGCATGCGCATGCAGATTTGATGCCTATTGTTGTACAAAGGCGGGCAACACAGGTGTTTGCCATACCGATGCCGACATATGGATTGTGCTTGGCGGTGACGGCACCATGTTGCATGTGGCACACTCTGCCGCACGGCATAATATTCCGATGCTGGGTATTAATTTGGGTTATCTCGGGTTTCTGACCGATGTTGATCAAAAAGAGGGTCTTGACGCTGTCGCACGCATCCTTAAAAATGAATATTTTATAGAAAAACGGCTCATGCTCGAAGCAGAGTATGGGTCTGACCGTTTGATGCCTCCGGATTCAAACATTGCGCTCAACGAAGTGTGCATTGGTGCGAGTGGCAGCTTAAAAACGTTTTCTGTTTATGTAAACAACAACCACTTAGAAACACTGCGGGCGGATGGCATCATCATCGCAACGCCCACAGGCTCTACGGCATACAATCTTGCCGCCGGTGGTCCGCTGCTTGCTCCGGATGGAGAAATGCTGTGCATCACTCCCATTTGTCCGCATTCATTGTCATCGCGGCCCTATGTGGGAACGGCAAATGATGAAGTGCGCATCATCGCACGTTCAGAGGTGCCGCTGCATGTAGATGGCAAACAAGTCAGCGTCATTAAAGCCGGGACATCCTTGTTGGTGAAGCGCGCCGAATATCAAGCATCCATCATCAAAACCACCCCCACGCATTTATATAATGTTTTAAGAAAGAAGAAGATGTTATGAAATCAAAAAGACAACAAGCGATTCTGGACATTATAAAAAACCGTGATATTTATACGCAAGAAGAATTAACCGTTGCGCTGGCACAATCGGGCATTCATGTTGCGCAAGCGACCATTAGCCGGGATATTCATGCGTTAAGACTCACCAAAGTGGTGGGTCCGAACGGGCAAAAATATTCCTTGCCGCCGGCGGGCAATTTACCGCCGGATACATTTGGGCGGATCTTTAAAGATGGTTTGGTGTCTTTGGACTCAGCCGGAAACCTCTTGGTCTTGCGCACACTCTCCGGCATGGCGATGGCGGTTGCGGCGGCACTGGACGCGATGGCATTTCCTGAAATCTTGGGTTCTGTCGCCGGTGATGATGTGATTATCTGTGTGGTCAAAAATGAAGAAAAAGCACAGGCATTGGTGGAAAGGCTTGCGCCATGATTACGTATTTACACATACAAAACGCAGCACTGCTTGAAGAGGTTTCTGTCCACTTTGGACAGGGGCTCAATGTCCTCTCCGGTGAAACCGGTGCGGGAAAATCTATTTTGGTGGATTCGATTAATTTTTTATTGGGTCAACGTCCGGTGCGGGATTTTGTGCGTACCGGCAGTGAACTTGCGCAAGTTGAAGGTGTGATTGATTTCAATGACCCCCTGATTGAGGAGGGTCTTTTTTCGTTGGGCATTGAGGCGGAGGACAATCAATTGGTGCTCTCCCGTACATTGACCGCTGTGGGTAAGTCTGTATGTAAAATCAACGGACGCGTTGTGCCGGTTGGTATTTTAAAGGATGCCGCGAAGCTGTTGGTTGATGTGCATGGGCAGCATGAACATCAAAGCTTGTTGGATTCTGCAAAACAGATGCAGCTTTTGGATCATTTTTGCCCGGCTGAACTGGGTGTTCAAAAAAAAGCACTGGAATCACAACTTGCACAATACCGTGAAAATGCGCGTGCCATGCGTGCACTGACGGGTGCGGACAATACACGTGAAGAACAAATGGAAATATGGAAATTTCAATTGTCTGAAATTGAAGCCGCAGCACTCAAAGCCGGTGAGGAAGAAGACTTAGAAGCAAAACGCAACCGTTTGGGTTCGCTGGATAAACTCAGCACCAATACCGTGCGGGCAATATCCATGTTGTATTCCGGTGCAGGGCGAGACGGCGCGGCACAAGATAAAGTCAATGCCGCGGTGGGTTATGCCGCAGAGATTGCAAAACTCGATCCGGCCAGAGAAACCATTCATACCTTGCTCGTGGAAATTGCCGCGCAAATCTCGGATATTATTGAAGAACTGCGCGATTACCATGATGAGCTGGATGCCGACCCGGCGACGTTGGAAAAATGTGAAAATCGTCTGGATGTTATTTATAAAATAAAGAAAAAATACGGCCCGACCGTTGAGGATGTCATCAAGAAACGCGATAAACTACAAGCAAACCTTGACGGCATGGTGGATACGGAAGCACAAATTCGTAAACTCAAGCAGCAGCGCAAACTTATTTCTGCGGAAGTAATGCGCATCTGTGACGCAATGAACACCTTGCGTACCGCGACAGCATCACAGCTTTCAGAGGGCATCACGGCAGTGATTAAAGATTTGGGGATGGCAAAAGCAACCTTTGCGATTAATATTTCACGCAAGACCGCGTTTACCCCCGACGGCAATGATTTGGTGGAATTTATGATTTCACCGAATCCCGGAGAACCGGAAAAGCCACTGCGCCGCATTGCTTCCGGCGGTGAGATGAGCCGCGTGATGCTTGCGGTAAAAACGGTTATGGCGGATGCAGACCGTATGGATACCGTGATTTTTGATGAAGTGGACACCGGTGTGTCCGGCAGAACGGCGCAGCAAGTCGCAGAAAAATTGGCGGTAATTTCATCAAAACGGCAAATTTTGTGTATTACGCATCTACCGCAGATTGCAGCAATGGCAGACAATCATTTTTTGATTGAAAAATCATCGTTGTCACAAGATGGCGCAGAGCGCACCATGACCACGGTGACGAAGCTGGATGATGAAAAAATGACGCATGAATTAGCGCGGCTTATCGGCGGGGCGAAAATTACAGACAGCACCATGCATGCGGCGGCAGAAATGAAACAACTTGCCAATGACGTGAAAAAACAACATTAAAAACAATGGCCGCGCAGTGATGCCGGCCTTGTCACATATTACAAAATGTTAAATTATACCAATTATCAGTTGTAATCATACCGTAATAGACTTATAATGAATTTATGCGTATATAATATTATAAATACGGTCGAAACAGGATTTTCGGACGGTTAATATCAAAATACAACGCCAATCGGCGATCAAACAGGAGGTTATGCATGATGCAAACTGAAAAAATGAAAGTACTTGAATTACTCGAAGCTGGTAAAATTTCAGCAGAAGAAGCAGTATCTTTGCTTAACGCAGTGGGCGGCCCACGTTTTATGAAACCGGAAACACGCGATGATCTTGAAGTGCGTTTTAACCAATTCGGCAAAGATGTACAGCGTTTTGCGAAAGATGCAGGTACCAAAGCGCAAGGTTTGTACAAAGACCTTGAACCAAAAATCAAAAAGCATTCTCATGATGTAATTACTAAAGTTGCAACCGCACTGGACAGTTTGGCTTGCCAACTCGGCGAATCTTTAGAAAATGTCGCTTCTGATTTGGAATGCTGCTGTGAAGATGAATGCAATTGTACACCGGTATGTACCGATGAAGTATGCGAATGCGGCGAATGTGATGAATCAAAACCCAGAGCAAACAAAAAACACAAAAAAGCTGAATAATTAGCGAAGTGTGAAACATTTGCGAAGCAAATTTTCAGACAAGGAGCACACAACCTGCGCTCCGACAACCGATTTATTCCGCCGCCATTGGCGGCATGGATTGATTTATGAACAATCAAAGGACGATGCGAATCGTCCTTTTTGTTTGGCTTTTAGCATGTGATATGTTAAAATCACAAATAAAAGAATGATTGTTGGGGGCATGGATTTTATATGGATGCTCTTATAAAATTGGTGTTGGCAGAATAAATAGAAAATAGATGCGATCTTATGTCAAACGAAGAACGGAATTTTTATCGTAAAATACTCAAAGTTTTTACAATTGTGATCACTTTTGTTGTTTTGTACTTAATGGCAAGCGCGATGATAGACCTTATTCAATCCGATATGCCAATAACATTCTTATCACTTTTTCGGGCATTGGGTTCTTTTTCGATGTTGGCAATCTTTTATGTTATTTTGTGGATTACACCTAAGAAGACGGATCATGTTTAAGATGTAGAATAGTGACATTTTTGTTTATTAAAACCACCATTGCGGCAAAGAACTTATCGAAACGAAACATACAATAGAATCAGACTGCGATATTTTCTGAAACTAGCTGACATATATTGCAAGATATATTACAAGTGACGCGCATAAACTAAAAATCGGCTAAACCACTGTGTTAATACAATGCATGAGAGCTGGTCTTATTATTGGCACATCCACAATTGGTACTCCACGCAGGTGCGGATGTTTTATAAAAATGGTGGCACCTATTAAAAATTGGGTTTAATATTTAACAATAATTTGAAAGAGCGAGTTGTGTTCCATGTTGGGACATAACTCGCTCTTTTCGTTTCGTATGGTATAAACTATACTTTACTTATATGAATCCAATTATGAAGAAATTCATTGTTGTAATCATATAATTTATAAGAGGAGGCGATTCCATTGGGTATGAAAATTGAAAATCTTTTAGGTTAACACTGCACTAAATTAAAATATTTAAAAGGAGATTTTAAAAATCATGAATCATGCAAAGCGGCTTTACGCAAATTTTAGATTGTTATTAACGTTTTCGTTAATAATTGTGTTCACATCTTCAATTATAACACCGAGCTATGCTCATCAAATTAATTCATTTAATGAATCGAATATAGAATTGCTTGATGAATTTACGTTGCTTTATGATGATGGTGATACAATATCTTTACTCGGCAGAATAGACACAACAACAGTTATTGCAAGTTTTAGTAGAAGCACAGGAAATGCAACAAAAACAAGCGTTGTATATGAAGGCAATGACGACCATGCAAGTACGCGGTTGTTGCAAAATATTTATTCAACGACATTTCAATTGCAAATATGCATTGATTCTTTCGATTTTAATAGTCCCCCGAGTTATAGGGGATTATATTTGAATTCGAGATACGTTTCAATTCTCTTAAATGCATTTGTTAATTGTAATTATAGCCGCACATCAATTATAGTAGGAACACTCTTAGCTGTTATAATTGGACGCGTGCTTTTTGCTACTATTGTTGCAACTGTTGCAACAATAGTAATTGGAGGAGCAACATATGTTATTGCAACGGCAGTTGCACAAACTTTAATGAATAATAGTCGGAATTATGTTCATCATTCCGCTATCATGGAACTTAATTCTCATTCATTATTTATCGGAAATGGTATATCAAATGCACAAGCTAGAAGTAGAATTAGTATTGGTTTAGATGTTTGGTCGCATACATCCGCTAATGCAAGAGCCGCTATACCTGGTGCTGCCGAACCCTTCCCTCAAATTCATGGTGCTGTATACGATCATCGTAAAAGTGGTCAATTTTTCAATTGGCACTGGCATCCAACACCAAGAACAGGCGCTCACTCTTTTTTTGGACTTCCACTACCTAATGGACATGGTCAACATTAAGCCATGAGCCAGTACACGTATATTTCAATTCCGCAACCAATTAATGAATATAAAACAGAAAATGTTAATGATTTTGCCAATCTATGTTTTATAAATAAATATTTTATAGAATTTGATTATGAAAATCTTGATGGTTTTTGTTCTTACGAAGACTATTATGCTCACATCAACTTTTATTCAAATGTAAATAATATAATAAAAAATCAAAATTATCCAAAACCATTTCTTTTTTCATATGAAAAATCGAAGGGTAATTGGACGACAATGCGATATGTGGATAGGCAAATGTTAAAACGTTTTATAGAAAAATATACTGTCAAGGGTGAATTCATTGAAATATATTCAGAAGTTGAAACGAGCACAAACAGTCATCGTCTATATTTAAATCGATTAGGTCCTCCAATGATAGAACTGAAAATATCAAATAAAGAATTGGATGATCAGAATTCCATATTTAATTTAACGCAACATATGATGAAAGTTACTATCTATAATAATTAAGACTGCTCGAAATCGACACGTGACTTGTGAATACAAGTATATTCGCAAGGAAAAAGCCGTTCTTACCGATACACGCTCAAAGGTTGTTAGCGCAATCAATTCTGTTATGGTTCAAGTGTATTGGGAAATTGGCGTGAAATTAACGAGGCAGTCGACGAACGTGCAGAATGCGGTAAACAACTTTTGCGATTTTTGTCAGAGAAACTTACCTCTGAATTTGGCAAAGGCTATGATGAAAGTAATTTAAGAAAAATGAGGCAGTTTCATCAAGCGTCCCCAAGGGGTTGTCTCATTAAGGCCCGAAAAAAAGCGAGAGAGGCGAATGAAAATTCAGCCAACTCTCGTTTTTTGTTGTAAAATGTAGTTATGAGACAACAAGTACAACGAGAAAATGATACCCTAAATTTAGCGC
>Ga0209755_10009233_pt1 | contig 10431 bp, 4 predicted proteins | sample TergutCo191P1_FD_187301 | JGI IMG/M metagenome (GOLD analysis project Ga0209755, IMG submission 187301) | Cornitermes sp. P1 segment gut microbial communities from Petit-Saut dam, French Guiana - Co191P1 (SPAdes) (version 2) | ecosystem: Host-associated > Arthropoda: Insects > Digestive system >...
GTCTATGAAGATAGACCGCTTGTTTATCGATAGTTTTTCATAATTACCTATGCCACTACGTAAGTTACCCGATGCATGCGGGCCTTCCGTAACAAAATCTTGGTATACAAATGTTTGATAAAAATACGAACTCGAACTAAGTAGGGCCCTTTCCCGACAAATCGTATTCCGCAGTTGATGAGACGAGTTTATCTGAGGGAACGTAATTTATGAAATGGTAAAACGGTCAGAAGAACAAAGGTTTTGATAATAACTAATTTTGGAAAAGTACTGAAACAGTATTGAGACAAGTGTGCCAGATTTTTAGACGGGATTTTATGGAGATCGTCTACATCGAGGTTTTCCCCCAGTCTTTTAACATTGCATCCAGATGTAAAAAACTCGTACGAAAAGGACATTTGAAACATGACACAATAGGTTTTATACACGACAGTGTATATAATTGCAATAATAAATACAGCAAGAAAGTCTTGACATGTCAAGCGCACATGGAAGAGGCGGACGGCTATCGGATAATGCATGCTAGAAACGGGCGCGAATACAGACCAGCCGAAATACCGAAATATGGTGTAGATGTGTACTGCCCCAACCAAAACAATTTAAATGTTCTTTGTTTTACCAAGGGCATACCTGGCAACGGTTCCGAGATGTCAACAAGATATGAACGCATGATGTCGCTAATAAAACAGATAAAGCAAGCGCGATACCAAGTCATTATACAATGGGAATGTGAATTTGACAATGGAGGAATAGTGTATCATCCCATAGTATAACATAGTCCACTACGTACCCGCGATGTTCTATATGGAGGTCGAACAGAGACCATGAGTCTCACAATAAGGTTAGCGATAATGAGACAATCAAATATGTTGAAGTCATGAGGTTGTACCCGTACATCTGCAAATATTTTAAGTTCCCAATTCGTCATCCAATCATTCACGTTGGGGATGCATGTAATGATAAGGAAGCTTGTTTGCGGATGAACGGTCTGATATAATGTTCGATCGTGCCACCAAAGAGGCCGGTCCTCCCTTTCAGAAGCAATAATAAACTTCTGTTCTATCTATGTAGATCATTCGTTATCGAAAGGAACATCTCCGGGGAATGCAAGCAAGTTACCGATGTCGAGAGTGCCTTCAATGGAACATGGGATTTCGACGATGTTCGATTGACACTGGAAAAAAGGTTACAAAATCCTTAAAATATATGAGGTTTACGAATACTAAGTTACCATATGCAACCTGGAAACAGGCAATGGGGGCTTTTCGTAGTTTTATATAAGCACATTTCTAAAACTAAAAGCGGAGGCAAGCGGCAATGCCAGCTGGGTTCGAAGACTCGAAGGGGATGAGCGATATATTCTTTCGTTTTGGGAAAGTAAAGGAACTGAACTAGGTAAGGCGTCGATCGAGTAAAACGCTACGATAACAAATTTGGTGAAACTTTGCCTTAAATCCATATGGGAAAATTTGTTGAGAGAAATAATGGGACACCGAGTAAATTAATTTCAAATACTAAATAACAGATTTCTGGCCTCGCCGGGAATTGAAGTGATAAATCTCGTGTTTGCAAATGATGAAGTGGTCTGGGTTTCTTGGACGTTTCAGCTGAAACACGCGTGCCAAGTTTACGCCATACGAATGAGGTTATCGGTCACCGCGTCGGCGAGAATTCATCTATATCGGTTTCTCAATAAACTGCAAGAAAATGCAATTTATTGCGATACAGATTATAATATTTATTCAGCCGAGAGACGAAACCGATCTGGTTGTAGCTAGTGACAAACTGGGAGATGTGACTTCCGAATTGATACTTTGAAAACATATTCGAATTTTGAGGGCCAAAGAATTATGCGTAAAATATGATCCATACGAAGAATATAACAAATCAACCGCAAACTGTCTGTAAGGTCAGAGGCGTAACATTAAATTAAAATTCTTCAGGTTGTGAATTTCGATATCATCACAGACATGATTTTAAATCGTGATCTCGACTAAAACGTAACCGTGCCCACTGAGAATAAAATTAAGCGAAATAGAAAATTAGGAGTAGTATCAATAATCACAGAACCCGAGTATAAAAAGATACAGCGTCTTTTTCAAGAGGCGGCGTTTGTATAAAAATACTTAGGTCCCGTTCGGTTACATTTAAAAACATTGCGCGATTCGTCCCCCTGTTCAGGTATAATTAGAGGGAGGAAATGATAGCAAAAGTTATTATTCGATGATGATCTGAGGTTTAAACATCCATTCTTAATTGAGCGAATGCGTTTGGCAAGACATCATTTTTTATACGATTATTTCAAAACCTCTACTCATTGTGCATCGAAAAGAATTTGGAAGGTGGAATAAACTCGTGTTACAGTTAGAAGACGGCGGTTCCTACACAGCAATTGAGTGAACTAAGGAACAACATCAGTTTTAACGAAGATGACGGAAAAATTTTGAAATCACGCACGACGAACAGTGTCTCATAATCCTTGACGATCTATTAAACTACGTGTATTCTAAGGAAGTTGCAATCTATTTACGAAAAGCAGTCATCATCGAAATATCAGTGTCATTTTGATAACAAAATCTCTTTCAACAGGGCCGGTACTGTAGGGATATTTAGTTGAATGACAAGTATTTGGTATTGTTAAAGAACGATAGGGATAAAAATATTTTTTTGTATCTGGCCCGTCAAGTACAACCTGATGATAGTGAGTCTGTACAAAGCATAAATAGATGCGACTACAAGACCACACGGTTATTTGCTGCTAGATCTATCACAAGCTACAGCTGACCGCCTCGGGTTTCGAACTTGCATAATCTCGACAGAATTACCTCTTACATTTTATTTCGATACAGACGATGAAACGGATAAAGTCGAATTGTCACGCTCTTTAAGTACTCAAAACAGCCCAACCAAAATTACGTAAAGCCATTATTTCAAACTAATCGAGAACTTTTGAACAGTATGAGCGAGTGGTGTCTGAATGAATTGAACAGGAATTTGAAAGTATCAGATTGTAGGAAACAAAAGTTAAAAAAGCATAAAGCGGTACTTCGTAAGGTCGCTAATAAGAGCGTACCATCTTCTGCCAAGAAACGACTCATAAACCATAGCGGAGGTTTTCTGCTGCCGTTGCTAACTGTAGTGCTTCCAACACTTGCTTATCTACTATTCAGACCGCGTGCCAAAAAAATATGTTACGCAAAATGTATCTCGTTTCATTTAACAATGCCTATCGACCTTCAACATCTTATGAGAAGGCAAAGAAAAAGAGTTGAAAACTGTCTCTTAAATATAAACGAAATAATAATAATAATACACGCGTTACAGAGAAACGAAAGCCTTATGATAAGTGGGTTATGTTTCGTGGGAAGCTCCTTGAATCTGATGTCACACGAGAGGCATCGATTAAAGAAATTGCAGAACTTTTAAGAAAAGTATTACCCAAAAAACTCACATCAGCAGGAATTAGTTAAAATGGATTCGTCCTTTATATGTGAGCACAATCCTCAGTTTTCGAAATAGAAACGGTACCCGTCTTCCCCTCGAACTCAGATCCTGGGGATGATATATATGTTGAGACGCCAAATAAACTGTACTTGAAATTAAAAAAACGATGGTGATGATGACGATGAAGACAATGTTCAAGAAAATGTAAAATGTGTTGATAGGAAGCATTACGGTGAAATAGCTAGCTGATTTCTGGGGCCGTAAATTTCTAATACGCGATTGCTCGTTACTTAATACGATATTCGGAGAGATGGCGATAATTTTAAGATTTGCAATTCTACCGCAAACATAGCCAATATGAGTAACGTCTCTATTAAGGGAAAATAATTTAATGGAACTTAAGATTTGTGGAAATATTTCATACCCAAAAATGTGAATTACGACTCTATAGACAAAAATGATTTACAAAATTATAAGAATACTTTGGAGATGACTTACGCTCACTTGGGGGAATACAAAGCTGGGGTAGCTTGCAGAATTAAATTCAAAAACGTTATTGCGAAATTATTTCCCTGAGTCCTTGTTGTAACATGGTGAAAGTGGGTGACGTATTAAAATGAATAGCAAAGTGTACTACGACCCTGCCATGCCATCGGAGTTCTCGACCTTGAAGAAAATTTAAGAAACCGCAAAACAGATCAAGATTGGAAAGAAGCCAGGAGAAATAAACTCATGGATAGAAATGAAAGATGCTTACACATTACACAAAATGCTTCGTTTGCGATTTCCTCGAAATCCTTACACTGCCAATAACTTTCTCGATATGTGAGAATGTGATGTGGTAGATGTTCAAGATTTCAGTAAATTCAATAATAATTACATGTATTTGCTAATAGCGATCGATGTATTTTCGAAATTCTTACACATCATTCCCTAAAATCGAAAACGGTACTACCGTAACGTTGAATCTCAAAAACCCCAAATATTCTACACCTCTAAAAAGACGACCGATTTGGTTGCGAACAGATAACGAAAAAGAATTTTTGAATCGACATTTCCTAGATATGTTGAAACATGAGGGTATTCAGTTTCAGGTATGTTGTAATCCTAAGTTGAAATGTTCCATTATTGAGAGAGCGTACTATTCGCGATAGGTTATACAAATACTTTACTTATACAAATACACACAGATATATAGATGCTCTCCCGAAGTCTTTCAAAACTCACAGTGATACAGCCCAATCCACTACTGGCATGGCGCCATCACAATTTACAGATTCAGACGTTCTTACATGGAAGAAAAAGAATGTTCATGTGCGTAGTATAATGGCCAAATTTAGTGTGGGACAGCATATTCGCATTAGTAAGGAGATGAAATTCACAAAAGACGCCGAACAGAATATTGGTCAAGAAATATTTCAGATTAACAAGCGTATTAAAAGAACACACCGGCCCCACTGTGAGCTGTAACATTTGAAGAAAACGCCGATAGAATTAGTTTTATAAGAACGAACTGACCCCTGTACGCACCACAAAACAGACAACTTATAAGATTTTACAAGAGGGTTAAACGCGGCATTCAAAAATATCACCTTCATTGGGAGGATTAACTCTTGGATACCTGCTTCCAGTTTGAAGAATATTTAACACATGGTTACTGTTTCAAATCACATTTATGTGACTGTTCAGCAACGCCTAGCAGAAAATCTACAAAAAATAAAATATCCGCTTACACAGTAAAATTAGCACAACCGGTAGACCTGCATTCTGACGAAACCTGGGAAGTTGGGATTTGTGAAATTTAATGTTCCCCACCTGGCGTAGGCACTGTAAAACACGCTCTTATAGGAGACACGAACGTCTTAGTATGCTATAACTAATATCCCCAACTATTTGTGGGTAATGACACTGGCCGTTATTTAAGAACGTTTATTTTTCCATCCGTTCACTGCCAGCATGTATTTAATGAAGTGTTTTATGTACCCGTCGAACAGCGGAGGTTCCAAGAGATTCGGATAATCTTTTTAGCGCTGGAATGTAAGTTAGTCCCTTATAAAGACAGTAAAGTGGAAAGTGGTCCTTCACATTCGTAAGAATTACCCGAGTTAATCCTTTATATAACATATCGTCATTACCATTATCAGACATTTTTAATAATGCATCCGTTATAAATATACTAGCTCAGACAAGCAGGATATGGCTTTGGTCAATGATACCGGGATTCTACTCTACCTTATCTTCAAAAGGGACACTGAAATGAAAAATTTTCCGGCAATTTATTTCGCTGGGTTAAACAGGTCCTTTGGATGGTAGCCAATCCTTACGGACAAGAGACTTTACGTACCGGCGGTAAAAGTTTGTCCGATATTGTAGAAAACAAATAACCCGAAGTAATCGCTCTAGATATAATCTAAAGACACGTGAAAGAATCTACAAGATCATTAATCAGCAAGTTGGGTGGACGCGGTCGAAAGCGCGCTACAGGACCTATATCGAAATCTGAGCAAAAGAATAATACAAATGCCAATATAACAAAAAGGGCATTTTCTTCTAAACTCTATCAGTCGTAATCCAGCAATTTCTGCGGAACCGTGTCCGTCAGTACAAAGTTCGATATTTTCGCGCGCAAGCCGATTCAAACGTAGAATCTCGAAACAATCGAGACGATATACAAACGTATTGCTTCAGTGGAAGTGATTTGGGATTTCTGATACCTGCTGATCTTGATATTTACATTGACCTAGATATCTAACTCTATATTCGAAGTAAATTAATTTCGGGGGATGGTAAAGACTTGGACGACAAAGACTTTACCGCCGTAAATAATAATTTCTTACATTCTCTATTCAGTCAGTGTAACGACACTCAACGGTGTGTCTATCATGCAGTCAAGCGAACTCTAACAGTATCGCTCTTATCTCGAGATCCTTTTAAATTATGGCAGCGATGCCGCCGCTTCCCATCTCACAAACTCGTTGTTTTCTAGACAAGGGAATATGTTGCCCTGTGACCCTACAGCAGCTCAAAGCGAGAAGACGAGTAGTGGGTTCATCACCCGTTCGAATAGAATTAAGCAGAGTAAAGAACTACATGTTTATGGCCGATTACATTGTGACCTCTGTAACGTTCCGCAGTATTTACTTCCCGGCGTACGACTAAATATAAAATTAACGAAAGGCTGGTCAGCTTTCTAGCTAATGAACAGCACTGCACATTCAAAGATTGCTTTTAAATTCCTCGATGCAAAATTATATTAAAACGTATCAGAGCGAACCGTGATCTTCAATCAGCTCACAATTCTACTCTGAGCAAAGGAGGTATTGCGCGATATAACTTGACAAGAGTTGAACTCAAGCCATTTATATTCACTAGCAGATTGAAATGCTTGTCGATGAATAACGCTGTTTTGGAAGCTTTTACCAAACGTCAAACTGTCATATGCTTTAGATAATAGTAGGAACCGTACAAATAATAGTCATAAACCTCGTGATTTACCTGGTAGATTCAGGTGAATTACGTGATGGCTTCCAAACAACGTAAATAAACCAATCACGGCGTACTCTCAGTCATTCTAGAAACAGGTGCTAGTAGAAGCCACGATTATCACGGATACTTAGACAGCAGTCGAAGATATTTTGGGTGATGTGCGAATTTGGCCCACATACCTTACTTATGATATAATCGTTGTAGAACTTAATACGTATAGTGTGAAGAATGTTGCTGCTTTTATGTACGGCAACGGTGTTCCCATCGAAACAACTGTAGGCTGTTTTATTGCATTATAGAATAGGACAGCTTTTATATATCATGTGCTATGAAAGATTGGAACTCTATATAGGATAAAAATCCTCATAATGCTCATAAAGCACGTTATTATTCCATGACTTTGGAACGCTGGATGCGGATAAACGAAAACGCTTCATGTCGGTAAGAAGTGTGGCCAGAGGTAGGAGACATGCAGTTTGGAACTGAAAATAGCAGATGTCAGTGAATTATAAGAACTACGATCGAGCATATTCGTTCTTGCGCAGGTTTGTAACTCATTGTCGTAATAAAAACAAAACGGAACTTTTTCATTCTTTCATTCATTTGCACGTTAGACTTATAGCCTTATAACCTACTTGTTCCATGCAACAATGTAACAAACTAGACTCACAAACTCCCTCCTACACTTACGCAAACACCACGTGGCCTGGTGACGTGATGTCTTCCAAACTATAATCCTATCACACAGTCGACGGCAGAGAAGTGAGCGAGGCATACATCACTTTGCTCCCAGTTCCTTAAATCAACTTGGCACAAAATGATGGCACCCTGATAAAATAACTACATTGTCAAAACACTGTTCCATGTTAGTATACTTAACCACAATTTACATCTACCCCGGTGCTTTTGCGCTTTTTAGTTTTTGGACCTACTGCACCTCCTTTCCAAATTTTGAGATCGGGGGCTTTTTGGCCCATTTTATGATTTGGGGTTTCTACCATTCTTTACGGCGGCACCTAGGCGTTGGGAGGGCGTGGAGCCCACCATGAAGAAATACCTAGGAAAAAGTCGAAAGTACAGCACACGCTAGAGACTGTTATAGTACTAGCGTAAATAGAATTTTTGCAACCACAGTCCACTCGGACACGATTCTTCTGAAGAGGCGCCACAAAGTGTGCTCAGAAGCGTAATACTAAAATAGTCAATATAAGTACATATTGTAATTCTAAAGAATCCACTGACCACTCACGAAAGTGTGTAGTGCAACAGGGTACCACCACTGAAACACACGGGATGTAGATGAGTAATCGGCAGCTTCGTACAGCCCGTCTAAATATATTTAAGTGTGACTCCGTTCATGTGCGTAGTGGAGTTACCGATTTTCATTGTTTTAAAGTTTCTAAGGAAATGAACATTCGACAACACTAACAATGCGTCTTGTTGGCATTGTTGAGAATGTTCTGGTTTCTGGGAGTAATTAAAATGGAGGTGCGAGTGACATTAGCGCTTTGAAGACTAGCAAGTCTACATTACGTTCAGTTCGTACCTCACAGAGAATACCCCGTGCTTGGATTAAAACCCGCATTCTACGACTGCAGCTCATTGAGTGGCTTGCGTTGTGGGGTAATAATAAGTTACGCGACATGAAAAAATCTTGTGTTGATTTCGTTACCATAGCCAAAGTTACGCGTAGTCCCCACTGAGCTATAAAATACTTTTTACTGAAAATCATTTACTTAGACTCACCAGGTGTATTAACATTTATATTACATAAGGCTTCACGTGCATGTCACACCCATTTTATATTAAGGAAACTTTACGTAAAACTATGCCTATTATAATTTAATGCGTTCAACTGTCCAGCACTATATTCTACGACTCTAATTGAAAAAATACAAATTTTGTGGGAAGTGTTATCGATATTAAGCATGGCGGTCAGAAAACTTACCACTTGGATTTAAAGGGTTTTACGAATATCTACATAGCTTAAGCTTAATTTTATTAGTGTTAATCTGTGTCCGTTTGTATTTATTTTCTGTTTTGATGAAATTGCTTAGGCCCTATAAGGCATCCCAATAACGCGTCGTTTGGTAAAATTTAGCGAAGGGGCGGCGTAATCTTAGGTATAGAACACACTACATTTACGGTACGCATTCATTTTAAATTACCGCCTCTTTTCTTCATAGTTCTAGGTGCGTTCTGTTTATACCTCCTCAGGTATCCTGGAAGACTAATCCTTTGTTGATTTGTAACTATTTTTTCCTCAAAGCACCGATGTTGCAATCGTCCCATTGCGCTGCCACGAGACGTTATTTTCGAATCGATTGCGAGGGCCTGAAACTTTGCACGCATGCGCTACATAACGTTGCTTGGTTCCGATCGGTCGGTAAGGAAGGTCTGTTTGCGTTGATAGTGAATCGGTAGCAATCGAATGCACGCATTCACAACGCCGAACACAGAAGCTACCAGTGAGAGAACACTTTCGACCACGGTCGAGCGAACACCTTGGGCGACGATCGGGACTAGTCGGCGGGGCGATGAGCAGTGTGGCCCGCTCGGTGGAAAGCAGAGTGTGCTGTTGCGGGCCGAGCTTCTCGTATACGATGATTAGCGTAGGCTGCTCCGTATAGTGCTGAGCAATAATTAACCTCTCTGTCGGCGAGAAAATATTGTCGCCGGTGGCCAATAAAAGCCAAAGCTATGGCAGCCAATCGCTTTCTCTGCTTAGCCATTCCTACATTTGTTCGAATCGCAGGGCCTAATAAGAGACACCTTGGACTATAACTGCGATTGCCCTAACGCTAACAATTTTCTGTCTTGTTTGCAGAACTTGAGTTCGGCATTCCAAAGACTGGCGGTCAAGAAGAACATAACTCTTTTTGGGGAGGGAGGGGGCACACTTTGTCTGGGTGGTTCTCTGCGGTTTGAAATCTGAGTGGCAAAATTGCACGCTGCGGTTATGTGAGTAGACACTGGAAAAGCTTTCGTGCCTGACGGGCAGAGCGAGCCTGCCCTGTCTTGGGATTATACCCCAAAATTTCCGTTACAAGTGAGGAACAATCACCGTAAAAATCCCAGTCGGCGTGGCTGAAGAGTGCTGAGCACGATATGTTGTGTCGACATCGCCACCATTTTGCGGGCGGCCTACTCTGACCCACAGAACTTAGCTTGTGTTTCAGGCGACCTGGATCAAGCTTTCAAGCCAAGCCACGCCAAAGGGTTAACTGGGGCGGAGAAATGCCCTTCGTGCAAGTCGTCCCCTTGTCTGTTAGCCATTCCCGCGTTCGACCGCATCGCTGGGCCCTGTAACACACACCTAAACTCTAAAAGTGGAATATGTTTACGCTAAAGAATTTGAAGTCAGGCTAAGGGTCTTGACTTATCATGCCAAACACTAGGGCCTAGGTTGCCCTGGACTAAATATGAGAGGGATAAACATTGGTTTGTTTGTTGTCTGGGTTCTGAGCCCAGGCTGGCTCAGTCGCAAAATGGAGGTATACG
>Ga0209755_10009234_pt1 | contig 10430 bp, 9 predicted proteins | sample TergutCo191P1_FD_187301 | JGI IMG/M metagenome (GOLD analysis project Ga0209755, IMG submission 187301) | Cornitermes sp. P1 segment gut microbial communities from Petit-Saut dam, French Guiana - Co191P1 (SPAdes) (version 2) | ecosystem: Host-associated > Arthropoda: Insects > Digestive system >...
TTTGGAATCTGTTAGTTAAATAAGATTCAATCAGGGATTTAGTCTTACCAGTAATGCCATAGTATGGGAGTTTGTTTGTCAGTATTGTGTGGTCGACTGAGTCGAAGACTTTTGACATGTCAAAAAAAATACTACCTACTATTTCCTTATTGTTTAGTGCAGTCAATATTTCGTGGGTTAGTTTGTAAATTGCGTCATCAGTTGATGGTTTTTTCCTAAATCCGAATTTGAATTTTCTTTTAGCATCTGTAATGAGAGTACAGATTCAATCCTTGATATTAATTGTGTATTCATTCAGTTTGCTTCTCACCACTCTAAGTACGTATCAACTAACAGTGAAAATTTGCATGTGAATTTAATGTCTGTTTACTATCAGAACAGTTTATTGGCATCTCAATTGTCCAATTCAGCAAACCGCTGTACATCCACAGATGAGCTCACTGTGAATGCACCTGTTAAGTGTATATACTTAATTTTACGTTGTTGTGTCTGTAGTGCTTAAATTTTGGCCTGATAACCACATTCTCTCTTTTGTGACGTTTCTGGAAGCATTTCAGAACAAGGATATTAATAGTTTGAATGTCCCTTCCATACATTTTTTTGTTGTTCCTAGAGTTTTGCTGCCATGCACTGTGAAACTGTGTGGGATATGCTCTGGCATTGTACTTGTGACACAGCATACCAGTGAATGTTATTGTTATGTGATATAATTGTTTTAATCACACCATTATTTCACCAGAAAACAGAGAAATGGAACAACATGTTTTGACTAACAAGCAGTTGTCATCAGGTCCACTGTGTTTATTGGTTTACTTTTGTCAAATACTTGTACAAGAACTGAACACACACACATGAATATAACACAAGTCTTCACATCGTAAATAGCTACAATTGTTTAAGCGCTCTTTATGAAATAAAATAAACAACACCTCATTTGGTGACCACATCCATCTGTCCATCTGTAACCTAGTATCAGAGACTAAACCAGGTGTCTGATAATCGCCTGAGTGACAGTCACACTTTACTCGGAGGTGTAAATGATGGTTTTTCTTTACTTTACATATTTCATCACTCATATGAGTGATGTTTGGTACAGAAGCTGTCTTTACAGAATGTTCTTCAGCAGTTATGGCTTTTGTGCAAATCGGTATAGCAAAAGTCACGCCTTACTTAAGAGCACAGAAGACTTTTCCCCAGTATTTTCTACATTTTTCATCTACATTAGATAGAATTTGGTACAGGAGATGTCCCCTCCCCCCAGAAAAATAGTATAGAGTAACTGGCAGTTTTATTAAAATCGCCATAGTGGAAGCTATAATTCACTTTATGGTATAGATAAATTTCTGCCCATACTTTCCATATTTAGCTTTTGGTTTGAGTAATATTTGATGTAAGTGATATACACATAATGCCGTTGAGAATTTTTGAGTTACACGAAAATCAGCACAGCGAAGGCCATGCTTTTCTTATGGGCAAAATTAAATTCAACTTTTTGTATATCCTAAAACCATGTAACACTTTGAAAGTAGAAAAATCCTGGTAAAGTCTGTGTACTATGTCACAGAGTAAACCATTTACAGATTTGTTTAATTTCAGCTGCAGCTCTTCTTTTATCTGCAATATTTATGATTTTAAGTTGTTTGGTTGTGTTTTAATGGTTTTCAAATGTGCCTTAGGTGGACCCCATGCTGGAAAGAACTTTTTCTGCTGCTGCTTACAAAGATATCAAGGTCTCAAGTCTAGTGGTTATTGCATGAAAGAGAAGAAAGTTGAGTATCTGCCATTCCGATTGAACATGACATTCCGGGAGTTTGTATCTGAAGGCACTCCTGCTGACCAAGAGGGCAGCATAGAGCCAGAAGGTGTCACAGGAGGATGTAACAGCAAATTTCTTGTTATTACTGCAAAACGTGTTTTCTCAGCTTATAAACGTGAGTGTAGACGTAAGGAAGTCAAATTTTCTAGTCGGGTATAAGAAAGTCTCTTAATAAATCTTCTTGGAAAAATTCCTGGTGGTAATATGTGTTTCAGAATGATCTATAAGCAAGCACTGGTTACAGAATTTGTTAAATGAATGCTGACAGAAAAGGAGACAAAATTTATTTATTAATTGCTGCATAAAACTTAAAATTCATAATTCACACTCTCTCTGTATCTGTCTTTGCTGTGCAGAAAATTCAGAGATTAACTCATAATGGCTGAAAGAAGGTGCTGAGATAAATTTCTGTCTTTATATGACTGGCCATATATTGAGCAAACTTCTTTACAAATAATGTTTGGAGTTCAAGAAATTCAGTGCCATAGTGAAGGGTTACATAACCTTTTTTTTTTATAATTCCACGATAATTTCATGATCCAATTGTATGTTCAAGAAAATTCTGTACGTAACATCCTCACAACATAGTGGAGGCTGGGTGGGCTGGATACCTGGGGTGACCCATCCCATTATGGCAGATTGCATAGATCTCTTGGTGCTCGAAACATTCCCCAACTGAAACTCAAAGAACACCTTGCTGACAGTGTTATGAATAACATTAGTACCGCAGATCATCTTCAAATTTGTAGCTTCCAAGTCAGTGGGCTTGAGGTAAATTAATTACACCATTGGCCTGACAAAGCCACAAAATCTTCTTTGGCTAGTCCAGTCAGCAAAGACAGGAAAAGTGTAATTGGAAGCTAAATTGTCATACATTCTACATACTGTACAGCTGATTAATACAGGGCCATAAAATGTATAAGCTCCCCAGTTTTATACTTGAATACCATGTTTATTCAGATATATTTATAACCATGAGTTTTGTTGTGAAATGTTCAGCAAGTCACAAAGACTTTTTTCCTTGCCTGCTCTGCATGTGTAATTACATCACTTAGCGCCAATAAAATTGTATGCCTAATCATGAATTTTTCTTGATGTAGATGATGTTTTTTGCATATCCCCATGTGTAAAAGTCCAGTGACATAAGATGTGGAATTCTTGGAGGACAGGTTATCGATTCATTTCTTCCAATCCATCAGTTAAAAATCCAGCATTTAGAGCATGTCAGACATTACAATTGCAAAGGCATGGAGTCACATCATGTTAGAAAAGACATGTTTCTCTTCACCACACTTTCATTTCTTCAGTTTGTGGGAAGGCAGATGATTCTAACCTGTTGAAAGATATGTCTGTCTTACTGGTTTTTCTTCAAAACTGACATGCTCACAGAGTTCCTGTGGTTGTTACCCTCCCTATATTGACAGCTGTGACTAATAACAGAGCCATTAATAAATGCGTGGAAATTCGACAGCTGCTGTTGCTTCCAATAAATTTGAATGCATACATTTTAATTTTGTGTTTCCGTGCATCATAGTATAAGTCAAATGAAACACCAACTTGCATCAAGTTGGTGTTTCATTTGACTTGAATGCATACACTTATAGAGAAAGTTTGCAATTCTTTGCCACAACGCCTTTGTGTGTTCCCCCCCCCCAATCATGATAGAGATGTATTAGAAGACATACATCTTCAGACTTTACTCGCTAGGAGACACTCATTAGGTGAATTTTTTTTTATTTATTTATAGATCTATTATTTTTTGAGTGCCAATTTATGAAAAGGGCATCATTTTTTCCCCTGCTTAAAACATGCGAGAGGCTTTTTTAGGTGTTGTGTACTGCAGTAGTTGTTGCTCTGCTAGATTTGTAAATATGTTTTATGTTTTGTAGACGATACTGCTTTAGTAATGATGTTGTTTGGTGGTATTTTTGAAGTTCCAGTTGTTAACTCACTATTTTTTTTTTTTGTTTCTTAATTTTTTGACTTGTGCTTTGTCTGTAATTGGCATTACACTTGCTGAGACAGCACTTTAATAATAAAGCATTGAACCACCACCACCACCACTAATACCACCACAACTGCTCATGTAAGTCACTATTTAAGAATGCATTGTTTCTATATAATTTTGTCGCACATAGCCTGCAGTTTCACACTGTCACCGTGTTTGTAATTGTTGACTTATAAACATTTCATATAAAATGTGTCTGTGTATATAGATGTGTTCATTGATACAGATTAGAGCAGTCTGTATCTGTATGGATAATGGAAACAGGAAAACCACAATTAAATTTACTACAGCTTGAAAAATAAGGAATTCCAATATCTGTTGTGTAATGACTATTTCATGTACTTGTCTGTGTGTGTGTGTGTGTGTGTGTGTTGTGGTGGAGGGAAGTCCATCCATCTGTTCAGCTTTGTATTTGTAAATAATAAATATTCTGTCTTACCCAGTCAGTAAACTTTTAGTGTTCTAGAGGGAGTGTTTTCCAATATTATTAGTCTGTCTCGATGGAGTGTGATGATTTTGTTCCTCTGCGATATGAGGTGATTGGATCCTGATGATTTGAAGGAAAGTACTGCCTTCATCTTCAGGGTTAGTACGTCCTGCACTTATTGGCCCCCATCCAGTTACCCTATGAAGCAACTTCATAACTCAGCAGAACAAAATCCTCATATACACTGCTGCAAATAGCTCAAAAATCGCAAGAAAGAATTTGTTTGCATTATTTATATTCTGATTTAATATTTGTGCTATGTAGATGCAGGAGAAACGTGTGTATCTCCAAAGTTTATCACGTGTCATCTTGCATCATGTCAGCTGAACCACGTAGATCCTGATAGCATGCCATTTCTTGGCTATCTGCCACAAGATATGCTGGGAAAATGTGTTCTGGAATTTTATCATCCAGAAGATATGCCCTTTATAAAGGATATTTACCAAAGAGGTGAGGTTGATAATTATATGTAATTTCTATGGGACTGTTTAAAACTTTCTAACACAGCTGTTGTTCTTAATTACATAATGTACACAACACGTCAAAGAACTGAGTATATTTTGTAGGTTATGATAAAGTGTGTGCAGTTTATGTAATGTACTATCTGTTATCCATTAATGTGTGGTGTGCCATTGCTCAGGTGGTTAGTTGCTGGCCTGTCCCTGCAGGTACAAGGTTTTATATCAGGCAAGTTTGTGTGGGACTTGTGGTGGAAAAAATGACACTGAGACAGGTTTTTTGTTTTTCCTCAGAGTACTTAGGTTTTCTCCTGCAACTGTCATTTCACCAGTGCTCCATACTCATTAATTTGCCTATCATTGATGTTGTATAATCTTAGCAGTTTATAGGATCATTTAATAAAACATGTAAACAGTCTGTGTGGGATTATAAGTTTAGGTAATGTAGTCATTACATAAGACATACTGACTGTGAATTACATACCTCTAAACTTGTTCAGCCCTTTACTTTGCTGTTTATGTGCTTTTTATTATGTTATATCTGGCCATTTACAATTTAAATTGCTTTAAATTTTTTATTGAAATGTTAACTGAAATGTTTTGTGTGTGCTGTTTAACAGTAGTTGTAATGCTGTCATTCTTCTCTGAAACCATATATAAAGTAATACATTCCTGCCATGAACTCACACAGTAAGGTTACTCAGAATCATTTTAAGTAGGAATTTCATGCCAGTATACTCTCTTGGCGGTAAAACGTGTGATTGGCATCTGATTCCTCTCAAATTTTATCTGCCTGTACATATAAAATCCATTGCAAGGAGACATGAAGGTACAGACATGGACAACAGAAGGCAGATTCTATCAACATTTGGAATTTTCTGGACCTGCTTGTTTTTACAGAATGTATTCTGTTTAAGAACCACTGACATTAGTTGGTAGACAATGGATGTTTTTGTGCATTCTGAAATATCATGGTGTGAAATCTCACACTTAAAAAAAAAACGAATGCTTTTCTTTTGGCTATTCCTGTGTTCTGAGATGTGATGGTGTGAAGTTTGATATAAATTCACCTACTTTTAGAGGAACGTGTTGCCTCGTTCATCAGGGCAATTACATTCATTTGTTTGCTACTAGTGGCATGCCACTGAAAATTCTTCACCATTGTTCACAATTCCAGTCTCTGGAAAGATTTTGTAAGAGGCAATACAGAACAGATGTACTCATGCCTCTACAACATGCATTTTCACTGCCATGGAATTGTAAATGTATTAATTTCCAGATATATTTTGAAGGACTTGGCAAATATTGCTAGGCATATTGTTCATTTCCACAATGAATTTGTGCAAGGCCCGCAGGTGGGTAGGTGTGTGTGTGTGTTGGTGGGAGGATGGGTGGGTGCAGGTGTGCATGTGTGTGTATTTGGGTGCACGTGGACACGTGCATGCATGTGACAAAAGCTAAGAACTTGGATTCCATAATCACACTACTGCTGCTAATGATTAGTCTAATTTTTGTGATCATTATGAATAAAACTTAAGAACTGTACAGTCAGTTGCTATAATCAAGAAGCCGCTTACTTGACATTATTATTCTACTCATTGCAACATTAAAAGCTCTCTCATTAAGTATAATACCCTAATAGCATTTCTTCCTCTGAGATAGGTTAGTGCTTGTACTGACACAGAAAAAAGAGGCTTTCAACGCTTCCTTTTTTGCATGCTACCACTTAATATTTTGGTTCACCTACTTTAACTGCTCCTGTTGCATGCTAAATGACTACCACATTATTTCCATAGTTACCTTCCCATCCATATGGCAGTAACCTTTCTCATTTTCTCTTTCTCCTCTTCCTCCTCCTCCACTGCTGTTTGTGTATGCCATTTTGATTTTGAAAGTTATTTTTTGCAGTAATGAATGAACATGGATCATCATTTCCCAGTAAACCATATCGCTTTAGGGCTCAGAATGGTAGTTATGTGCTGCTGGAAACGGAATGGTCCAGCTTTGTTAATCCATGGTCAAAGAAACTAGAATATGTGATTGGCCAGCATCGAGTACTTAAGGTAGGTTTGTACTTAGGCTGGAAATTATAACAACAGTGCTAAAACACCAGGATACAAGTAACATTTATTGTTTACCTATGATGAATCACATGACTGTGCTGTGAATTATGTAACATGTAGAATTTCAGTCATGCTTATTCTTACTTCATTTGGACTAGTATTTTCATTGTGACATAACCCTGCATACTTATTTGAAAACATTTCACTTCATTTTTGCCAGGGACCTGATAATATGGATGTGTTCATGGCCACAGTTGAAGATGACAATGAGCAGATCGCTGAAGAAGTTATGAAGGAAAGTAAAATAATACAAGCGGAGATCAAAAGCCTGCTTAGTGAGGTATATCTTGTAGATGTCGGTTTCTGTTTTGATTTGTATCATTTTACTCATAATTTCTCTGCTATTGAAAACAAACAACGGAGAGAAAAGGCTGATGATTTTCATTTTACTGAATCTTAAATAAAGAGATCTCTGTCTAATGTGTGTGTGTATGTGTGTGTAAGAAAAACTAAAATGTTCCAAAAAAATCAGTTTTTTATATAGAATCATCCTCTGAACCTATATTGTAGCTGGTTCCAAGATCAGCAATGTCAGTTGAGATGACATAATTGGAGGCAGATTTTCCCAAAAATGCAATATTAAAATTAGGAGGGTGGTTTGAGACAGCCTATTTTGACCGAGAAAAAGATGTATTTATGTTTATGAAACATGTACAAAAATATGAAATGACAAATGATTACTTAAAGAGGAGGCACTTCCTTTTTGAACTGTGGACTGGTCATCTGGAACATCTCCAGTGCCCAACAATACAGTTTGTGATATATGAGTTGCTGAAGATAAATTGAAGAAATCAAACACTGAAGTCTGGAGAGACAAAGATCTGTTCATCTTCAGGATCTCCTCTTAGCAAACATCCTCATAATTCCCTCTCTTTTTGCTGATGCTCACTGCATATTTGAAACAATGTCCTCAAACACCTTGATGCCAGCTTCAGTGATTCCAAGACTGTCGGTCAAATTTGAAACCCTCGTGGTCCTCTCCATAGACTCAGGCTTAAATTCCTCAGTCCTTCAAAAATACTTTGCTTTCGAATTTCAGCAATATGGTCGAGGATGAAATCCTGATTATGGGATTTTGGCAACCCAAAACACCTTCAGCATTATGTGTACAAATTTTCTTGCTTGTCTTAATATATTGGGTCTGGAGCCAAACAATGTAAGTGCAGAACAATGTCAGTCAAGATGATGTAAGCTGAGGGATGATTGTAATATGTTTTGAGACAGTTCATTTAAATTTTTCGGCATTCAACAAGACATTCTTCGGTCATATTCAGTCAGCATTGTCATACCATAACTCAGACAGTTATTTGTTGGCTTCTAGCTGCAGAGGTCTGACTTCGATTCTAGAGCAGTCCATGTGGGATTTGTGGTGGTCAAAATGGTGTTAAGACAGGGCTTTTTTTTTTATGAGTGCTTCAGTTTTCACACTAATTATGATTCCACAAGAGCTCAATATTATTTATCTGCCCTTGGCCTAATACTGTTCTGGCTTTTTCTGGATGGACTGAGAAAACCATGTAAAAACCATGTAAAATCTCGGCAAAGTAGTCACTCTGTGAGCTGAGAAGAACTTGGTATCTCCCAACTACAAAACACCAGTACTAAACACTTAACTGCAACATTTTATTAATTTTTCACATTATCCTGTTAGTTTTTCCCTCTTGAGTCCAAATATGTTCCCTGTAGCACTCAAGAGCATGCTTTTCTCTTATTCTTCTTGTACATATTTGTTTCATTTTATTTTAATTTCATGTACCCCTTTTCCTTCCTCTTAAACCTCTTCCTTTCAAGGACAGATTGTGTCTTTCCAGACCTATTAATTATGAACATATAGTTGAGTGTTGAAGGTGTCACATAAAATTAAATGTGTACATTTTATAAAATTCAGAAATCTTACTGTTGGTTTCATTTTTATGAAATTTTATTTTATAATATTGTTATTCTTAGAAGTATTGTCTGGTAATTTTTTTTGTATTATCATAGACCATCAGAAACAGAGTGCAGGTAGAGAGACAACAGGTATCAAAGCAATACACGGATTTGGTAAATTTAGTGGAAAATTTAGTGGATGTTTCCAAATCTGAATTCCAAATGGAACTGCTTCAGGAAGGACAGAGTTTCTCTGTAAGTTCGTTTATTTATTTTTTGATCTTAATCCTGGAATACTTAGAAAAATAGTGACGTTTTAAAATAACATGATGAAGAGTGCAAAAGTTATCACAGTTATTTAAAAATCCCTTTCCAAAAATAAAACCCAGTAATACTTCAATGAAAGAAATTGAAAAGACTGTCAGTTCTCTACATTCAGAGAATTCTTATGGTTATGATGAAATTTAAATGAAAATCTTAAAAATTAATCCTCCCTTTATTAGTTCTGCTCTAAATTATATTTATAATAAATCTGTATCACCAGGAATCTTCCCTTCAACCTTAAAATACTCTATCATAAAACCACTATTTGAAACGGGTGATAAGAAAAAAATGGCTAATTACAGACCAATCTCATAATTAACTTCATTTTTCAAAGCGCTGAAGAAGGTCATATATAAAAGGATTTTGATTTGTATTAATAATCACAATATTTTAGTAAATGAACAATTTGGATTCAGATCAAAATCATCAACAGAAAAGTCTTTTTATACTTTAATTCGCGAAACATAATGGACTTTTAACAATAAAAGATTATCTGGAGGTATTTCTTTTCTTAGAAAAAGCTTTAGATTGTGTTTTTATTATCAAAATCAGAAGTTTATGGAATAATGGACAAAGTACAAGCTTTAATTAAATCTTATCTTGAAGGTAGAAAGCAGAGACTGATCTGTAAGGATAAATTGTCAAATAATAATACCTGTTCTATTTGGGGTGTAGTTAAGCATGGTGTTCCACAAGGATCAGCAATAGGACCGTTGCTTTTTTTGATTTATATTAACAACCTACCTAATGTTATGATTCGTACAAACTGAAGTGATGATCCTAAAACAATACTATTTGTAGGTGATACAAGTGTAATAGTTAGCAACCCCAATTTTACTGATTTTGAAAAAGTTATTCATATGGTTTTCAAAACTATGAACAAATGGTTATCTTCTAATTTGTTTTCCTTAATTCTGCAATGTATAATTAAACATAGCCCTCATAATGTAAAGAATATTAATCATAACAGTACAATAATATTAAACACCTCTAGCTTAAAGTGGCTGGGTATAACATTTGACAACTCTCTGTCCTGGAAAAGCCATATAGATGTAATTACACCAAAATTAAGTCAAGCCTGTTATATAGTTAGAGTGGTTAAACCGTTTCTTTCATGGGATACCCTAAAGATGATTATTATGCTCACTTTCATTCTATTATTCTCATTCTCATTCTCATTTATTTCACATTCCATTGATCTTGTACAGATGTGGAACTAGTCATATATACATTTATCATAGTAAGTAAGACAAGTGTACTTAGGTTGTGCCTTATTGTAGTGTTATAGTATAGCTACATTAATAGTTGATATTTAAGGTACTAAAATTAAGGTAGTGTAAGTCAT
>Ga0209755_10009235_pt1 | contig 10429 bp, 8 predicted proteins | sample TergutCo191P1_FD_187301 | JGI IMG/M metagenome (GOLD analysis project Ga0209755, IMG submission 187301) | Cornitermes sp. P1 segment gut microbial communities from Petit-Saut dam, French Guiana - Co191P1 (SPAdes) (version 2) | ecosystem: Host-associated > Arthropoda: Insects > Digestive system >...
CAGCATTATATCTTGCAGCTTTATAATGTGACTTTTCAATATCTGCTTCAAGGTCAGGTGATATTTTCTGTAAAGTAGAGAGATATAAATCTTTAATATCACCTAAATCATACTCAAGCGCTAACGGCTCTCCTGTTTCTGCAAACCCCATATTTTGTTTGTCAAGGTCATTTTTATAAGCACTAATTTTCATTAAATCTAGCCGAGATCTGCGAATAACCAAAGGATCTATAATACGACGTATTTGTGAAGCAATAAATTCTAATTCATGTTTAAGATTTATCTCATCAATTTCCTTATTTCGTTGTTTTTTTATTAATTCTTTGTATTGTTTAATAAGTTCTTCAAAACGAAAACCTAAATTACCAACGGTCTTTATTGTGGATTTTAAAGGAATCTGGAATAGTTTAACCATAGAATAAATATCTGCAGGTCGGTTATTAAAAGGGGTCGCGGTTAGCAGCATAACTTTGTTAGCCCTACAAAGATTATGAAGAAGTAAATAATCTGTTGTTTGCTCATTACGATATTTATGCGCTTCATCAATAATTATAAGCCAAGGTTTGCCTATACTGGATTTTTCTTTAAAAAACTGCAAAGCATTTTCAATTTTTCCAGATGAAAATACTATCGCATGGAAACTAAAATCCATGCAATATTCCTTCCATTGGGGAACAAGGTGTGGCGGTGCTATGATAATTGTTCGTAAGCCCAAATTATGAGCTACTACAGAACCAATAATACTTTTCCCTAAACCAACAACATCACTAACAATTACACCATTGTGCATCTCTATTGTTTTAAGAGCAAGTTTTATAGCATCAGTTTGATATTTAAAATCATAAAAGTTTTTATTTATTTCATTTGCGGTCTTGAATTCTTTATCGTAATTGACAGAAAAATACTCATCTAAAACTCTAAGAAAAAAGCAATAGGGTTTATATAATTTCTCATACCAAATCTTTTCAATTACTGAATTCTCAAATTCTTTAAGACGATCTTTATCAGCTAAAATTATAGCGGTTTCCCATAACTCGTCAAATATTTTCTTTCCTTCCTCATAGTCTGATTTATTACGCAAAATTGCATTTAATTCCAAACGACCTTTTAAGCCAGAAAGAGTAAGGTTACTGGAGCCCGTTATTAAAGCACCTGGATATGTACCACCTTCATTTACTTCTGAAACATTTTGGAAAAGATACATTTTAGAATGGTTTGATTCTTTTGTTTTTCGTATTTCTAGGCTGCCATCCTTGATTTTCTCTAAATAAAGTTTAAACGCTTCTTGTTTTTCTTTACTGTCAAAATAATCTGTTTCATTAAAAAGCTCGATAAGAGAATCGTAGAATGTCGCTTTAAGTTCACCTCTTGTTTTTTTACTCTCTGTATGATAATCCACTTCACGAACACGGTTAATCATATCTTGTTCAATTTCCAAACCCACCAGAACTCTTAACTTTTTATCTTTTAATCCTTGATAGATTTCTGTAAATCCTGAAAAATAGAAATAGCCAACAAGAAAAGAAGCGTTTTGGGTTTTAGGAAGTATGCTATTTATTATCTCGGAGAGAAAATTACCATTCCGATTAGTAATAAAATCAGCCATGCTGGTAGTTTAATATGTTTTTTAATGATTAACAAGATATATTATCAAAAAAGGCTCGGAGGTGCTCCGATGCTACTCGTTAGAGTCCCTCGGGGCTTTCGTCCAAAACGATCCTCCGCGTGCCGTTAGTTCATTATACTATAAAAAAATCTCAACAACCTAGAAATCCTAGCGACTTTTAAATCGCTATTTTTAATTACCAAGAATTCTATAAATTATTTGTAAATTATACTTGACATAACCTATACTATTGTGTAGTATTAAAAACGAGATAAAAATATTATAAACAAGGATGAGTATGAAAGAGAAAGATGTCAAAACTAATATTTTCCCTCATTCTCAAGCAAAACTAGATTTATATACCGGCTATTTAGAACATTATCTACGGGTATTATGTAACGCTGGCTTTTGTAAGCAAATCAATTTGTTTGACATTTTTTGCGGCGCAGGTATGTATAATGACGGCAAAAAAGGCAGCCCTCTTCTTGCGTTGGATTGTATCAGAAATATAAGAAAAGAAATGTTTGGTTCTGGCAAAAATGTTGTGCCAATCACTCTTTGTATTAATGATTATGATGCAAAAAAGATTGAAAATGTAATGGAGAAAGCAGATATACAAGATATAGAAAAGTTTTCTATAGAATATCACAATAAAGACGCAAATGAAATGCTTGATCTTGTTTCTAATATAGTAACTAAATATCCAAAAGATAATAGAAATTTAATTTTTATAGATCCTTACGGTTATTCAAATATAAGCAAAGAAAAAATTATCAACTTATTAAGAAATAATTGCTCAGAAATAATCTTATTCCTTCCTGTAATGCAAATGTATCGATTTGCAGAGACAGCATTTATGGACGAAGAAAGACCTCATTATGAAAATTTAAGAAACTTTGTTTTATCATTTTTTTGCGAACCTTCGAAAATGAATATCAACACTGTTTTTGATTTTATTCACTCGTTAAAAGAAGCTTTTACAATAAATAATATGTACTATACCTGTTCTTATTATATAGAAAGAGGAAAAGGTGTTTATTACGCGCTATTTTTCATAGGTTCAAATATATATGGTTTAGAAAAAATGCTGGAAACTAAATGGAGTTTAGACCCGAGCAAAGGCAAGGGATATAATCAGATTGAAAATCCTGAGCAAATATCCATGTTTGTTGATGAAATAAGAGAAAGGGACATTTTTAATGAAATATCTACATTAGAGAATATTATTTATAATTCAATAAAACAAAACAACTCATTAACGAATATTGATATTTATAAAATATCAATAATAAATGAATTTCTTCCTAAACATGCTAATACCGCATTAAAGAATTTAATAGAAAAGAAGAAAATACAAGAAATCATTAACTCAAAGGGATATGGTATTAATTATACCAATTATAGAGATAAGCAAATAATTTCTAAATTTGAGGTGTTATGAAAACGACAAAAATTGAATGGACAGAAGCCACTTGGAACCCTTCAATTGGTTGTTCAAAGGTTACAGCAGGTTGTAAAAACTGCTATGCGGAAGTAATGGCGAGAAGATTACAAGCAATGGGTACGCCTTGCTATGAAGACGGATTTGCATTTAAGATATTACCAGAAAGATTGAATCAACCAAAAAATGTGAAAAAACCTACAAAATTTTTCGTAAACTCAATGAGCGATTTATTTCATGAAGAAATGCCTTTTAAATTCTTGGATCAGATATTTAAAATAATAGAAAGCACTCCTCAGCATAATTACCAGATACTAACTAAAAGAGAAAAGATACTCCAAAAATATTTCTTAAAAAGAACAGTTCCCAACAATGTATGGCTTGGGGTAACTGTAGAAAATGAACAGGCAAAACATCGTATCGATATTTTAAGAAATATTAATGCTGCAATTCGATTTTTATCAATAGAGCCATTAATAAGTGATGTTGGTAAACTAAATCTTGATAATATCCATTGGGTAATAGTTGGCGGAGAAAGCGGTGTTAGCGCTAGACCAATGGAACCTGAGTGGGCAATTAATATTCAAAAGCAATGCTCAAAACAAAAGATCGCATTTTTCTTTAAGCAATGGGGAACATGGGGACATGACGGCGTAAGAAGAAGCAAGAAAAAAAATGGCAGTGATTTATTGGGTAAGCAGTGGAAAGAAGAACCAGTTATTGCATCAGTTGTGTGATCTTTCCTCCTACCCCTTCACCTTCCCCACACACCACCTAACATGCTCCCTCAACCCCATCTGACTGTCAAATGACAAACCAAAATCTCTTTCCATTTTTTTAACGCAATAAAGGTTGGGTTCCGCGCTCCAACCAAGATCGTTTAACACAATTTGCGACTTAGACTCGGGATACAATTCCAGCGCGATCTTTGCAATTTGTTCCCAGCTTGTAAAAGTATTTCCAAGGGCAAGATAAATTTCTCTGTCTTTGTCGCTCTCCAGTAATTTAATGTACAACTGCGCGATTTCACCTGATGAAATAAATTGTGTGCCGTCGTGTTTTGTAAGTTCGATTGGTTTGTTGTTTACAACTGCTTCGGCAATATTGCGAAAACGCGCGTCTGCCTGCGTGGAACCGTCGGGAAAAGGGGGATTGGAATATGTATAACCGGGACGGATAATGTTGCGTTTCATGCGCAGCTCATTTCCTGCACCGTCGCTGCTGCTGTCGCCGTAGTATTTTGTAAAACCTAAAACATAAGCTTCGCTTGCGGATTTTGTGCTGCCGTAAAGATCTGTGGGAAGGTTCATTACTGTCTCGTCCATGTTATTGCGCATAACACCCATTGCCGCTGTGCTGCTTGTGTAAATAAATTTTTCTACTCCGGCTTTTTCCGCTATTTCAAGAAGGTTTACGGTTGCGGCGGTGTCGTTCATCAGCATTGAGACGGGTTCGTTTCCCCAGCCAAGAGCGATGTGTATTACGGCATCGCAGCTTTTTATATAATCAGCTAAAAGATTGTAATCGGTTATTTCGCCTTTAACCAATGCAGCTTTTTTTGCCAGCGACGGACATTTTTCCGGGTTACGCGACAACACCACCGCTTCGTGTCCCGCTGTGGCTGCAGCAAGTGTTACATACTGCCCGATGTTTCCAGTTCCGCCTGTGATAAAAACTTTCATTATCTGCTCCTATTTTCCTAAAAGTTTATCCGCTTCTTGCATATTCGCTATAATCTCTACTCCAAATGGACAGCGTTTTTCGCAATTGCCGCAGCTTGTACATTCACTGCCTTTATGCGCAAGACTCTGGTAATGTGATTTAATCGAAGGCGCTATATTCGCCGTGTCAAGTTTCGCTATGTCTAAATATTTATTAACAGCCGCAATATCAATCTCTGACGGGCATGGCTGGCAATGATTGCAATAAACACAGCTTCCCTGCATTGTGTTAACAGATGTTAAAACATCGGTGTAATCAATCTCGGCTTCGTTCATTTCAAAATATTTTACAGCATCATAAATCTCCTGCGGCGTTTTACAGCCAAGCAGTACGCTTGTTACGGCAGGGCGGGAAAGAACGTAATGAACACACTGCGCAACGGTAAGCGGTCTTTTAAAAGGAGTATGCTCAGGCGAGATTAATTTACCCGCTCCAAGCGCCTTCATTACCGTTATGCCAATATTTTTTTGTTCGCAAAGCCTGTAAAGCTGCGCGCGCTTTGGCTCTATCCCCGCAAGATTTTCCGCGTTTATACCTTTTTCCATAAGGTTTAAAACATTTTCTTCTGTTGGAATAATATCAAACGCGGGATTCAAACTAAACATCATTAGTTCAGGAAGCCCGGTGTTAATCACTTTAATCGCCGTAATTGGGTTATGAGAACTAAAACCAATGTGTCCAATATCACCCTTCTCTTTTAATTTTTGTGCGTAATCAGCAACATCAGTTTCAAAAACTTTTTTGTAATCGTCATCAGAATCAATAAAAAACAACATTCCAAAATCTATATATCCGCCGCACAGGCGCAAAAGTTCCTCAAAATATTTTTGAACCGTCGGCATATCACGGCTTATATCGTACTGCTGTCCGATGTTAGTCGAACAAATGTGCCCTTGAATCAAAACATCTTTGCGGCGAGCGCCAAGCACCTTTAGTATATTTTCGCGCACTTGTGTTCCGGGCATAAAAATATCAAAAATATTAATGCCACATTCAAGCGCAGTATCAATTGTAATTTTTACCTGATCATAAGCTTTGCCGTCCAAGTGCTCGCATCCAAGTCCTATTACGCTTGCCTGTTTTCCTGTCTTTCCAATTTCGCGAAATATCAATGTTGACTCCTTTAATGTTATTATTATATGATGAATCAATTAACAAGTGAAGAACTATTTTTTAAAATCATTTATTAGCATAACATTAATCGCATTTCTAATCGCGAATTTATGCGGATGCGTAAAACAAAAACAACATGGGCTTACAATAAAACAAGGCGTTCTCTCTGTCGGCGTTGAAGTCGGCTACCCTCCCATGGAATATTACGATACCGACAGCGCGACTCTTCTTGGTTTTGATATCGATCTTACAAATGCTCTTGCCGAAAAACTTGGATTAAAAACCCATTACATCGACACGGCATGGGAAGGTATTTTAGCGGGGTTGGATGCAAACAGATACGACATCACGGTTAACATTACAATTTTACCGGAACGCCAAAAGCGTTTTAATTTTACAAAACCTTATATCGAAAGCTCTATGACAATCGTTACGCGAAATAATTCCAATATAGAAATAAAAAAACCTGAAGATATAGCGAGTTACCGCGCCGCTTTCCAGGGTGACACTACAGCACAGTATTTTACAGAAAGATTAGCAAAGCAAGGGATTATTTTTTCGCCATTTTCTTACGAAAAAATAATTTATTGTTTTAACGATCTTTTATTAGGGCGTGTAGATTTAGTCATTGTAGATAACATCGTGGCGTCAAATTTTATTGATAAAGAAGGCAGCTCTTTTAAAATTGTCTGGCAGGGCGAGTCAGACGAATATATCGGTATCTGTTTAAAAAAAGGAAATGACGATTTAACTGCCGCTCTAAACAGCGCATTAGACGAATTATTCGCAGAGGGTGTCATTCAGGAAATTTCGCAAAAAATATTTAAAAGAGATTTGATTACTCGCGTTTTTTATGATACAATTAATATTCATTATGAGTGATGTTAATAAACTTTTCGATCTTATAAAAAATGCGAAACATTTTGTCGCTCTCACAGGAGCGGGTGTAAGCACGCTCTCCGGCATTCGTGATTTTCGCGGCAAGAACGGGCTTTACAACGAAATGGACGCGGAAAAAATATTCGATATAAGTTATTTTGAGAAGGATCCTTCTTTCTATTACAGTCAGGCAGGTTCCTTCATTTATAATCTTGATGAAAAAGAAGCATCGATTGTTCACCTTGTGTTAGGCGATCTTGAAAAGCGCGGTTACCTAAAAGCGCTCATTACGCAAAACATCGATCTATTGCATCAAAAAGGCGGAAGTAAAAACGTGATCGAAATTCACGGCTCTCCTGTTATGCACTACTGCCTTCGTTGCGCAGGTGTCAGGGTTGGTTATGAAGAAGCCGCCGCTGTTGTCCGCAAAGGAGAAATGCCAAAGTGTCCAAAGTGCGGCAGGGTGCTAAAACCTGCAATCACTTTTTTTGGCGAATCACTTCCTGCGGACGCATTAAGGCAAGCGGTTACAGAATCGCAAGCTGCCGATTTAATGCTCGTGCTTGGAACAAGCCTGACTGTTTTCCCAGCCGCCGGAATGCCCGAGTATACCTTGCGTAACGGCGGAGAAATTGTTATTGTAAATAATATGCCCACTCCGCTCGATTCAAGAGCCTTGCTACATTTTGATGATCTGGGTTTAGTCTTTGAAGAGTTACAAAAGTTGTTATCTGAAAATTCATAAAAGGAGAAACTTATGAAAAAAATATTTACAATTATTTGTCTTATTACTTTCGCATTATTATTAGTTCCATCAGCTTTTGCGCAATCAACAGACGCGGCAGGTTTTAGAGGACAAAGTATAAATGGATCCACAGGGCTCTTCTCCATTCCTACAGGAAGGGTTGGATGGGACAGAACAAAAAACTTTGGTATCGATTTTGGTTACCGCGCCGTTATTAATAATGATATGGGAGTCGCTCATATACCGGCAATTACCATGACTTTATTTAAAGCAGTTGAAATATCCGCTGCATTTGATATTCAACCTGATTATATTTATGAGGGTAATAAAGAAACAAATAATGATTTACTGCTTGGATTAAAAATCAAACTACCCACTACTCCAACCACTCCTATTTCTATAGGTTTTAATTTTCACCCTATAAATATCGAAAGCGAACATCATAATTACTTCGCGTATCAGCCTTATGTAGCGATAACATACAGAGGATCTTTTTTTGCCATGCCTGCCGAAACAACTGTTGTGTTTGGAAAAACATTTTATTCAGGCGGACGTGACAATAACAGCAATATAGATTTTGGAATGGGCTTTGACATCATTTTATTCCCGGATGTTTTTAAAAACACGGTTCATTGGATTATCGACTTTGCCAATTTTGGTTACAGCGATCACGCCTGGCCGAACAACTGGGGTGGATCCCAAACCTCCGCCGTATGGCGAGGAATATTGAACACAGGTTTTAGAATTGACTTATCATCGATTCCGGCATTGAATAAATACAAATTTTTAATAGACTTTATATTTAACGATCTCTTTGATGCCGGACAAAGGTCGTTCACTGTCGGCGCAGTGTTTGGCTTAGAGATTTAATTAAGCACTTACGCTTTCAAACTGGATAATGCCTTCTTCACCCTTTGCTCGGAACAATCCGCGCCAAGGATTCGCAGAGAGCCAAAAAGCGGCGGGCTTACGCGACTGCCTGTAATCGCGACACGAAGCGGCATCATTAGGTCGCCGAGTTTTACCTCGCGCTTTTCTGCCTGCGCTTTGATAAAATCCTCCGCTTCTTCATCACTTGCCGCCTCTGCCATTGGGCGCACGAGTTCAAGCCCTATCTGTAAAAGCTCAATCGCTTTTGCAAGGTCGCACTTTTTGGGAATGAACTCTTCTGCTGCCGGAACCTCGGGCTCCTTAAACAAGTAGGCAATTTTTTCCGGCGCTTCGTTGAGAAAAACCAACCGCTCTTTTACCAACGACATCGAAGCAAGAAAAAGTTTTTGCTGCTCTTCCGTTGGCTCATCGCCAAATAACTTTGCGTCTTTTGCGTAAGGCAGACAAAGTTTCGCAAGCTCATCATCGCTCATCATTCTGATGTACTGACCATTGTACCATTCCAGTTTTTTATAATCAAAAACGGCAGGCGCCTTGTTCAGTTTCTCTAAACTGAAACGCTCTGCAAGTTCTTCCAGTGTATAAATTTCTTTGCCTTCCTCATACGAGGCGCCGAGGAGCGCAACGTAATTTATCAAAGCGGCGGGGAGGTAGCCTGCCTTGCGGAATTCGTCGATGCTTGTCGCACCGTGGCGTTTGGAAAGTTTCTTGCCGTCCTGCCCCATCACCATTGGAAGGTGGCAGAACTCAGGTGGCGTCCAGCCAAAGGCGCGGTACATGATCACATGGAGCGGAGTTGAGGCAAGCCATTCCTGGGCGCGAAGTACGTGAGTTATCTCCATTAAATGATCGTCAACCACATTCGCGAGGTGGTAGGTGGGGAAGCCGTCAGATTTTAATAACACAGGATCGGGGTTTACATCATCGTTCTTCCATTCAATATCGCCGAGCAGATGATCGTTAAAGACCGTGGTCTCGCCAAGCGGAATTTTTAATCTTACGGTACAGGGCTCGCCGGAAGCGGCTCTTTTCGCTGCCTCCTCTGGATCGATACCGCGGCAGAGGCGGTCGTAACCTGTTTCTGATGAGTGGGCAGCTTCGCGCTGCTTGCGCACTTCTTCGATTCTTTCGGCAGAACAGAAGCAATAATACGCCTGCCCCTTATCAAGAAGTTCCTGCGCGTATTTTTTATAATGGGCGGTGCGCTCAGATTGAACATAGGGAGCGAAGGGTCCGCCGCAGTCGGGACCTTCGTCCCATTTTAAACTAAGCCATTTGAATGTGTCGTAAAGGTTTTGCACATAACTTTCGTCAAAGCGGGTTCTGTCAGTATCTTCCAGACGCAGGATAAACTTCCCCTCGTTAGCTTGCGGGGATTTGGCAAAGAGATAATTAAAAAGCGCTGTCCTTATCCCGCCTATGTGCTGAAGTCCTGTGGGAGAGGGCGCGTAGCGGTCTCGTATAATCATGAAAAATAGTATATCATTTTATACATCGTATACAAAGGGGAAGGCTATGGCAAAGGAAAAGGAAAAAGAGAAAAAGAAAAAAGAAAAACTTTCGGACAAACTTTTTTTTAAGAGGAAAAGCTGCTGGGAAGGTATCGATAAAAATATCGAAAAAGAAGTTGAAGACCTTGCCATGTCATATAAAAAATTCCTGGACTTAGGGAAGACCGAGCGCGAATGTGCCGACGCTGTTTGCACTCTGCTTGACAAATGCGGTTTCCAAAACATCGATACATGGCAGCAGCAAAAGGCGCTTAAGCCGGGCATGAAGATTTATCAAAATGTCCGGGGAAAATCCGTGCTTGCCGCAGTCATCGGGAAAAAACCGGTAACAGAGGGCTGCAATATTCTTGGCGCTCATATCGATTCTCCTCGCCTCGATTTAAAACCAAATCCACTTTACGAGGATTCAGACCTCGCACTGTTCGACACGCACTACTACGGTGGCATTAAAAAATATCAGTGGACGGCAATCCCGCTGTCGATGCACGGCGTATTTATAGATGAGTCCGGCAAAAAGACAG
>Ga0209755_10009236_pt1 | contig 10428 bp, 9 predicted proteins | sample TergutCo191P1_FD_187301 | JGI IMG/M metagenome (GOLD analysis project Ga0209755, IMG submission 187301) | Cornitermes sp. P1 segment gut microbial communities from Petit-Saut dam, French Guiana - Co191P1 (SPAdes) (version 2) | ecosystem: Host-associated > Arthropoda: Insects > Digestive system >...
ACTTCTAATGCAATAAAAATGAAGAGACTCACATCCGTCGTATTTGGTACAATTCATTTTGATAGGACTGGTGGTAGTCTTGCTACACAAACAACATAAGTTCACTGAATTAGCATTTCTATCAGCATCATCACGAACTGTGTGTACACTACGAGTGAATCTAACATTAAGGCATATGTTAACAATCAGTTCACCTTTTTCAAGTTGGCCTATTATGTCTAATTTCTCTTCAATACGGACTGTCTGTTGCCAATTTTTTACTTGGATTGCACTAGGTGCTGTAGATTGAGGTTTGTCACCCATATTGGTAAGAAAAGCCAATGCTGCTGAAGAGGAAACTAAATTAGCCAAGTGATTTTATCACCAACGTAATGAATCCATTTATGTGATGACATAACTGATGTCCCTTTCTTATAGCCTCCAACACAACACAAGAATGGCCATGGATTGTGTATGCCAAGTTATGTTGAACTGAAAATTACTGTATACTGTCTATTCCAGATCGTGTTAAAACCAAAATCACACAAAAATCACGTATGAGACATATCTGTATTGTCTCATCCCAGAACCTTTTCAGAAATCAATGTCACTGTCCAGTAGCTGAATCTAAAAAAATTACAACAAGTTTCATGCAATGAAATATTATGTTACACATATTTGCTATAAACCCCACGTGTATCTCACTGCTGTGTTTTTTTTTAAACTGGAAAAGTAACATTTCTGCATGGTGTATTTCAAGATCAGAAGCAGCCACAAACCAAAAGTAACAACTTAGCAAGATAAACAATTTACACTGAGAGTGACCATGTGAATGTTAAATACAGCAATAAAATCACTTCTGCACATAAATGTGTATTAGGGACAAGTAATCCCTCTGAGCCAATAGAAAACTTGAATACAAAGTTTAAACTTTTTGCTTCTCTAGCAAACATCTTAAATTGTAAACAGAGAATAACAGTCTTACCAACCTGAGGCTGGGGTTGTAGATCTCCATGGTTTACTGCCTGGGCCTGTTGAAAGCCCACCAACACTGTTACTTTCAGTGGGTCTTGCAGCAGAACTGGCCCCCTTGCTGGCTACAGGAGATGGGGTCTTAGTGCTGACAGCTTTTTGGTTAGGGGGTGGTTTAGGTGGCTTGATCCTAAGGCTTGGCACTGTAGGAGTGGGTGTTGCTGGTGAGGGAGCAGGAGATGGGGGCTTTGATGCAGGAACCTTTTGGGTGCTGGGCACTGTATTTGGCTGCATCCTCATGCTATTGGTACGAGTGTGCACAGTTGAGCGGGTTTGGGTGGTAGGTGCCTGTAACATCATACACGTACTTTACTTATTAGACAGCCAGGAACGTGTAGCGAATACAATGACTGTATTATAGGGAGGATGACTGTATTATAGGGAGGCTGACCAAGGTATCATGGTTTGATTCCTGGCACGAAAATGAAATTTTTTTGTTCTCCAAAATATCCAGACTGACTCTGGAACCCAGTCAGCCTCCTATTCTGTGAGTACAAGGAACTCTGCACAGCAGTAAGGTGGCCAGTGCATAAGGCTGTGCACTCACTTCTATCTTGTGCTAAGGTTAAGAATGAGTATACCTTCATGGTGTGTATAGGGCCAACTTTACACCTTTGCCTTTACACACACACACACTAAACTCAGAAATTCATTAAGCACAACACACAAACCTTATGACATGATGCTTCTGGAGATGGTAACAAATGAACAAGCTCATTACAAATGAAAGAATATATCTCCGTGTGTGTGGGCAGATATAAACTTTATTCCAGTATATTCTTTCTTTGCTAAACCCTTTAAAGATGAAAATTAACCTGAGCTTCTTACCGTGTACTAAACACACACCATATCAGTTATAAAAAACAATAAGCTAATGTTGTACAAGGAAATAATTAATGTGTATTTTGAGATCTGTGCAAAAATACAGAAATCACCTCTGTAAGCAGAAGGTACAATTTTTAGATGTTAAATTTGGTGGTATCTACAGTAACTATTAAACTGTACAGTGCTATTTACAATTTCCAATATGATTTAATGTTGACAAAACTGTCACATAACAGCTGCAATCATAGCAGTAATACCCTCTTCAATGCCACACATCACTAATTTACTCTCAAATGATCATATGCTTGATGCAATCCCAAAAAATGAGGTTGATGGCAGTGAGTTCATGGCTTCAAGGAGGAAACACCACTGGTCCACTTCTCTCTCTCTCTCCTCCTCCCCTTCCCCCCCAGCAGTTCTTGTCACTCAAGGCTTCAAGAACTTCCAAGCTGAATGACATGCTAAGTTTTTCAAGTCTGATATTATCAATTTCTGCAGGGACACACAGTTGCAACATACCCAGGAAAACATGCTTTCTCTGGTTGTTTGCACAGGTACTGATGTGGAAGGTCATTTGAGTTTTTAGCTTTTAGTAGCTGCCAAGTATTGGCTCTCAAAACAGAAATTATAAACTATACGTCTATTACATCATGAAATATGACCCTTAAAATATGGGTATCTTTCTCCAGTTTTGCTCTAGTTTTGTCACACTCACTGCTATTTTGATAAATTCCAAATGCTGTAACTCATAATGGGTGCAATAAAGCATATGAAACGTACATTACTCACTACTGTTGGTGTCTTGGCGAGACTTGTAGTATTCTGGATGACTGGTGTGCCTGCAAAAAATCCAGCACATTACTATCTGATACACACAGGCAGCAATTTACAACTTATATGGACCAACTATGTTGATACACAGTACTAAAGATTAAATGCACTCTTTATTGAACTGGATATATTAAAAGTCCGTTCCATTCATAAAACCATGGACAGCAATGAGCCTCTTGCAAGCAGTCCCAGTAGTAACAAGGATAATTTGAAAGAAGGCAAGGCCAGTGTTGCAACATCCAGATAGGACATTCCAAATCCAACCAGAAAAAGTTCTCTACTTTATTAATTTTCTCAATCACTTAAAAAAAACTAGAATATGTTGATCCATTAACCAGAGTATCTAATACCATATCTACCCAAATGCATGATGACTCTAAGACCCATCAAGAAAAACACTTCTGCCAAGGGCAAATGTATTTATCCAAATCTAAGATAACCCCCCAAAACATCTGGTAAAAAAATATTTTTCTATTAAATGAATACACTGAATACACAAAGCATGTAAGATTCTGTCTACCTTTACCAATGAGTGTTACTGTCTACATCTTCACAGTTACAGCCCTAATCTTCCTCACACTCATCCCTAACACCCCCATCCTCTTCACCATCATTCCACAACATATCATTACCAATCCCACTGCAATGCATTGGACCCTTCACAGTCATTTCAGGGCAAGATGTGCTGTCATGCCATTATGATACACACTAAATAATACCACATTTACCTTTCTTGGTTTATAAACGTACCTGAGCCCATGAAGATTCACAATTTTCTCAAATTTGTAGTATTAAGAATTTAAATACATGTGTTATGGACCTTTGTGTCATGTCTGTGGTCTGATCAGTCTCAGTTCATAGCACTTTTTTTATGGTTTTTAATTTGTGGATTGGTTCCAGTTTCATTTTTGAGCCTTGTACTTAATTTTCAATTTTTCAGTAGCCATTTTCCTGTTACTACCCTTGGACTAGACCTCTTCTCAGCCACGTATTTTAACAAGTTACTGCTTCTATGGTACCCAGTGACTGAGAATAGCTTGATACAAGAGGTTCTTTGCCGGAAAACAGAACAGAGCCTGCTTCCAAAATGTCATGCTTCTTTAAAATAATTAGACGATATACAAAGTCCCAAAAAAGAAGACTCTGTCAGTTAATTTCAATCATGCTCTGATCTCTTTTGAATTTGTCTACTGAATATAGGACCAAGAGATTGTCCTGAGACACAAGTTGGCAATTAGTACTCTACCCTGTGTAATATTTCAGAAAAGCGCAGATTTCACATGGCAATTTGGCACTGCAGATGTTGTTTTGGTTCCGTGTGGTCTAGTTCAAAGCCACCCACTTTGGTGTTGTCTGGTTTGGTGCTTCATATGACAATTTAAGATGACCTCACATACTGAAGCACCGAATTTTAAGGGGAAAAAACTTGTCTTGCTTTCAAGTAAATATGGCAATTTAAGATACACAAACCTGGTAGGGTAATACAAGACATGATACTGCATCTACATGCAACATAATAACACAGTGCAAAAAGCAAAATATAAAGGCAGTCCTCCAAGTACTAACACTCAACTCTAATAGTAATGAAGTTTTCATCAGAGGACAATGCAATTAAATTTTGGCGCTGTGACGAATTCACATGATTGTAGATTCATATCCCACCCACAGCACAGATGTCTGTTTATGTTACCCATCACCTGCACCATAATCCTCCCACCTCACACCTCTGGCTGAAGAATAATGGGAGGCAATTCCAAACTTTGAGCAACTCTGTGACAAGGAATGCCAAGAGTACGCCATGTTCAAAAGGGCAAATGCACTCACAGTATCAGTAATATGTTTACTGTAATACAGGTTCATATGGAATGTGTTCTCAGCAAAACACTAATACATAACACAAATGTAGACCTACAAATGGATGAACTCTAGGTAGGTCTCTCATCACACACACCTTGCGTGGCCTGTGGTGATGTGACGGCACCAACAATAAGCCCAAGACGTGGGTCCATTACCAGCTGGTAGGTACCTGGTGAGTGCAAAGCATTTCCAGCAGATGCTCTGGTCATCACCCCTTGTGCCTGAGGTGAACCCTGAAAATGAACCATCATATTCAGTCCCATACAAATTCCACTGAATTATCACCTAGTCATTAATTACTCCAGTTTACACTGATTAATATAAATATTTACTAGGAAGCAGGCTAAACTGCAACAGCTGCAGATTTGCAGCCAAATTCATGGAGGTAGTCAAACAAGCAAAACAAGAAATACCCAAAGGATGTATTCATGACCAACAAAAACAAGAAGCATAATCAATTCATACATCTCTACAGACACAAATATATTTAAATTTATAATTTATTTATAATTTAGCTGACCATCAGTCTTCACAGGCAGAAAGTTCAGTGTCCAAGTGTGAATGCAAACAAACAATGTTATTTGTAAAAAACACATACTTTACAAGTGTTTTTGTTTCCTGCAGGATATATCTTATACAAAATGAGTTAGTATATCAGCCCCAGAAAAGGTGGCTCTGACACCCAGCACCCTTAACATGTGTTCAGAATCCCTTAAGTTTCAACAAGAAATCAAATCTGTCCCAGAGCAGACTCAACAGTGATCCAAAATAATTTTGAACTCAGGTGACATGAGCCCAAATGTCCAACAAACGCCCAGACAGCAACTCTGTTTCTCAAAGGGTGGCCAGACCAAAGTTTCCTGTTTGGTTTTCTTCATCCCCCCTTCACATATTTTAAATGGGGCTCTTACAGGAGCTCTTGGTGGTCAGTCAACAAGTTTGATAATGACCTGTTATAAGTACCCATTCTTGAAATACACAAAAATCATGAATGGTGTAGCATTTTTGCAACTGAACTGCTCCATCAGGACAGTCTTACATCTGACACTATTATGTGTATGTGCTCTAGACAAACATATAGAAGGCTGCCTTGATGCTGTTCTGTATGGCTATTCCAACACCTTCATGGGAGATCCAGCCCCACCAGTGACTTAATACAGGATCACTGTATGGGTTGGAACTCAGCTTCAATCTCTTAATTTAACATGGAAGTTTCCACAGTCTTCAAAATGCACATGGACATTCCAGACTGGCACTCCTTATACAAGTAGAAGGGTAAACTGAATAAGATGGTAATAAAACTGCAAACCAGATTACAATCACCAGCAATGTGTTTCAAAAAGAACATAAAGAAGGCAACAGATTTTCATGGAATTCCTCATATCCTAGATGTTCCCACAAGAAGTATCACAACCTCAAAATCTATGAAAATTAGGATAAAGTATTCATATATTCCATTCAAAAATTTACAATTATTTCTCTTCAAATATACAGACCTTGCTTGTGTTTAAGCCCCAGGCATTTTAAAGTTAGACTGAATTTAAGCTTGTCAATTGAATGTGTTAGAAAAGGGTCTTAAAAGAAATGGAAAATGGTGTCGACTGGACTTATGTGGCTCAAGAAAGTTATAATTTGGACTGTAAACACAATTACTGTGCCCTAGAAGACTTTACCCAAAAGGACACTCAAATAACATAGTTGTTTAAATTAATACATAAAATACAATTTCTGGTTACAAAGCACTTCACAGCAGTAGGCATATCAGTGTTCACTTCTTAACTGACGCAAAGGCAAGGCAAGGCAAGGCAAGGAAAATTCCAGTTTCATTAATCCTGAACACTGGTTGGCTTTAAACCAGAAAGCAACAAAAACTGAGTATCAGTTACTAACATATGGCACACATAATGCCAAAACATTTGGTAGCCCTTATATTGCAACAAAATTCTCTATTTATATAACAAATGTTTCTGTTTTTCTGGAAAATATAAACTGTAATTAATATCTTGGTACTAGAAACTAAAGGTTTATACCATCATTACAATACTAAGAAAGTTCCATCCAACTCCATAATACCCCTTAAACATTACTCTACCTTCTCCACTGATTCCTCCAAGTGGTTACTTTCTAACCAATGTTCTACATACATTTCTCTCACAATGACAGCTGCATACCCAGCCCATCACAGCCTCCTCCTAGACAAACTTGACAAACTATGGCACCTACATATATTCACACTGTTCTTCATATATCTTAACTGTTCTCCTCCCTTCATTTTTCTTAAGTATAAATACATCTCAACATCTAAGCTACAATGAATGCATGTTCTTGTAAGTCACATATCAATGTAGTACCTGCAGAATGACAGGACCTGTGGGAGTCTGGATTGCTTGCACCATGGCACTGGTTGCAGGGGTTGGTTGAGCAATGAGGGCTGCAGATTGTCGTGTTGCAGGAGACGTCACAGACTTGCCTGTGCTTGGTGCGTTTGCTGATAAAGTAGGCACCGGTGGAGGAGAGCTGAGGAGCATTCACATTTATATAAATGGTGTGAACAAGAAATCAAACTAACCTGCACTGATTTGTGACACAAGGGTGAAAGCGGTTTTCAGATAGTAGGGGGAAACATCGCAAATCTACAACTCCGCACACCACATCATGGCATAAAATTCAGTAACAGCCAAACCACACATTTTAATAGCCTCAACGCTATATCCTAAGTACACATAATACTACGATGTATGATGAATACACCGACTGATTTCATCTTCTGCCACCAAGAATATTTGGGCTTTTCCAAAGTTCAGTTTATAAAATTTATTCTACCACAAACAACAGTTGTATTAGGGATTATGTGGATACATTCATTACTTGCAATGTATGACTATTATAGTAAATACATATTTATATACATCAACAAAAAGAACAGTGGCTATATGCATGATTTCAGGCTTCTGCCATTCAGTAGATGAGAAATATGTTCTTCTGAGTTACCATTACTTGTTGCGTATTAACCCAGCCATAGTATGTAGTGGATGTACCTCACAAATGGGTTTAAAATCATCATGAAATGACAGTATTTTAAACACAAGACATGCATGAAAGAATAAACCTGTGTTTAATTAGCCACAATTCCAGGGCCCTGCCAGCACGATATCCTGCAAGTACTGGGTGCTCCTTCTCCAGTGGTAGAGCAGCAGAAGCATAACCCTCGCTGCTAATCTCAGACCAGTGCCAAGAATGAAAAGGTATGGAAAATCAATTCCATTACCCTACACAGCTTCATGGAATATTATTGTCAGCACTACTATGCCTTATGGAAACACTACAGCTTTCAGTATAACCCCTGACATAATGTAAAACTGCCAAACATGAGTCAAACACATCAAAATTAAAGTTAGATCTATGCAAACAATACAGTTTCACAGTCTGCAGAAGGAGGTAATCTGTATCTTACCGCTTCTTTGAATTTTTAGAAGGTGTGAATTTATAATTAAAAAAAAATTCTTTATCATCATTTACACACTTTTCAGTGTACAAAGAAATTGTGCTATGGGTAACCAAGCAACAAGGGGGCTGGGATAACACTAAACAATATGAACATGTATTGGCCACCTACAAAGGTGGCAAAAAAGACAAACATGGAAACTACTCCAGTTCCTGTTCCCTGTTGGAACACATACTGCTTCTTGCCAATGGTAACACCGTGAAAACAGAACTGAGGAGTACACAAAAACTGCTAAAATATTGAAATGGTTACGCTCTGCTAAAAGCTATCTGCTGTTGCAGAGACGGAACAGAATGCATAGGACTTTATGGTCCATAAGAGACTTCTCATACCCAACGGCCCTTGCAAGTGACTACGGCAGCTGAATGCCAGATACAAAACTTCAATAAAATATATAGTCCGAGTTGAACTACAAGAATTCTCCAGAAATTGTGACATAATACATGAAATGCAACTGTGTTAGAATTACCTCAGCTGGTATACTGACTGGGCTACATGCTCGCCAAAAACAGGAATCATAAATCAATTCCAGCAGGGTACAAGAATTTTTAGTTCCCCAGGGCATCCAGACTGGCTATATGCACTCATTGCCAGGGGAACTAAAGTAACCAGAGCATGAATCCAGCCACTCTTTTCCAACTAGTGTCAAGGTTAATAATGTGTCCAGCTGTACCTCCACTCCAAAGTGTTCATGGCATGATGCTTTATTACGCACAGTGAAAAATTTATTTTTCATTTATGACAACACTTTACAACAACACTAATAAGCAGCATTCCTTCACCAAGAAATCAGAGTTACTCGATTGCAGCTTAAAAAATTCACAATGAAAAGAATACACACACAAAATTTTCACCATCTGATAATGTCTGCAGTCTCACTGTACAACAGTAGTTCCATCTGCAGGAATTTCTAATGAATTTAACTGCATTTAAAAAGTTGTAACAGTTCTGCACATGACACTGATCTGGAATAAATCCTTGTCATACCCCCCACCAAAAATGGAACCCTAACTACACAGCTGCAAACTCCAAAACTTGTACTACAGCAACATTCTTATGAAAAAATATCAGGCTATGAATATGCACATAAATGAAGCAGCTACATACACTAGTGTTTGCATGTTGATGGACAAATAATATAACACAATGGTATTCATTAAAATAATTTTGGCACCAAATGCTGTGCAGTTTCACTTTTATAATTCTATAAACACTTCTGATCTACTTCAAATTCTGAAACTGTAAACTCATTTACTAAGCAGTCATGTGTCACCTATGCAGTGTACGAGCAGATATAAAAAGCTACCAAATACACATAAGTAATACTGCACCTGTTGTTCATTTGCATAACACACACTGAATCTGATTTTTCAATAATCTCGCCACCAAGATTCTTCATCATTTGTTCTAGCTTGGTCAACACCTCCTTGTACTCTTTCTCTCCCTTATTGTATGCTGCAACCTGCTCTGGGGTAAGCGCCTCATCATAACAGTCCATCTGCAGCCCAATGTCCGGCGGCTTCTTGCCATAGTTACGACCGGATCTACTCATTCTGCCAATGGCGCCTTAATAAGGCTGCAAACAAGCAAAACATACACAATGCAAGAACTTATCTTTTCTAACAGGTGGTGCAGCCAAGTGTGGTAAATAACAACCATTGCAATTTTGCAATTAAGGCTCTTATACTTGTCATGGAATATAAGAAGGAAGGTGTCCAGCATGAGCAAAGACAGGACAGAGTATAGATGACTTATTTTCTAATTAATTTTTGGTTACTATGACCCAGCCACATAGTAAACACTCTCAAGCAAGTATGAAATCTGCACATCACTTAGTCTGGTGCATGAACAAGGAAGAGGCAGAAATATTTATTGTTTCACCATAGTTTCAATGAAGTGAAACTGCAGATAGATGAATAAAATTCAAAGCATTGATATACATAATCAGAGTATGTGTTTCCACCAGAAGAACAAGCAATGGTAAAAATTCTGGTAGAAAACAGTGTGAATTGTAATAAAATGTTGATCCTGAAGTCTTTCTGGTTGTGCTCCCTACTAATCATTTTAGTACTCATAAAAATTTTTCTCATTTATGCTGGGGTTAGGAGATTTAAACTTTACGTACAATACCGAATTATGCAAATTACAAAACTACCAGCTCCTTGCAATATATACTTTGTAATAAAGGCAGGGGTGTACAAATCCTTGGCACTTGGTGGGCCGAGGACCTGTATTTTTTATTGCAACACCTAATATTTTCAGAATTACTGCAGTTTTTTCTCCTTACATACAAATATGTGTATCAGTTCACACAAACTCAGTAAAACCACCAATAACCATGAGTTTCAGATATCACTCCAAATCTGTGGGCCCACATAGTATGGGACTTGCCTCACGTT
>Ga0209755_10009237_pt1 | contig 10427 bp, 8 predicted proteins | sample TergutCo191P1_FD_187301 | JGI IMG/M metagenome (GOLD analysis project Ga0209755, IMG submission 187301) | Cornitermes sp. P1 segment gut microbial communities from Petit-Saut dam, French Guiana - Co191P1 (SPAdes) (version 2) | ecosystem: Host-associated > Arthropoda: Insects > Digestive system >...
CGCATCTTCTGCCCGCCATGTTGCAGGACCTCTGTCCGGTGCTGTAAATGCAGTCAGCTGCACCTGATCGCCAACATTAATGTGTCCGGTTATGCCACCTTGCTTATCTTCTAGCATGACGCCATTGACTATAATATTGGTATGTCCATCCGGGATATGCTCATTTGTAGATGTAATTGTCACTTGAGTAGTTCCGGGCCGTAGTGCGGTACCTACTCTGGTGGCTGTGTTTGCAAGATTTGCTGGAGGATCAAGCCTTATAATTGATGGATCGTCTATAATCCACTCGTCCACCAACAAGTTGACTTGGGCATTCGGCAGTGACACCATTACATTTTGAATGTTGGCAAAGCCTCTCTCATTTAAATTGAATGTATACGTGGGCAATAGGAAACCAAAATAGAATCGATTTGTCATTCCAATTACACGATATAGCCCGGGGTCTGTCTGTGAACGAGCTGTGATTGTATTTGGTGACCAACTTGACGAGTTTGCAGGGAAGTGTGCTGTGTGAATGGTTATGTAGACTTGCCCATCTTCAACATCTATGCGAGAACGAGCGGGAAATTCAATGGTCCAATCCAAATCATAGATATCAAACTCAGCATTTTCTGGCGTAACTCTCACACCCAGAGGGATGCGTTGCTCCGCAGGTGTCCAGCCTCTTAGACCCTCAACTATCTGGCGGTTGTTAGCATCAAATCCCAGAGATATGAAGTGTTCCTCCGGGAATATAAATTCGATGGATGTGGGTGTGTTTCGCTCTGCTACAGTAATTGTTAACACCGCATAAGCCGTGGGTACATATGGATTTGTAACAGTAATTGTAGTAATGCCCTCGCCAATGGCACGCAGAGCATACCCACTTATAGATTCGTCCACCTCAACGATATCTGGGTCGGCTATGTCAAATTCCAAAATGCCATTATAATTGGCATTCCAGCCTAGGTTTAGCACTCTGGTACTTTCTCCGGCAGGTATGATTAGGTTAATATCCCTGTCAGCTGTGGGGAGCGGTTGGAATAGAGATATCGCTCTTGTGGTACTTGCAATGCCTATATTATCTGCTATTGCAGGGCGCGCCGTTATATTTACAGTCGCTTGAGTCGCCGCATGATTCATCGTTAGTAGACCGTCTTGTGTTATAGATGCCGCCACATTATTAACAGACCAAATCATGTGAGAATCAATATCTGTAGGTGTCCAGTTCGCTTCAAGTTGTATCTGCCCTGTGCTGCCTCTAAAATAGCGCATATTTCCTGTAGCCGGAACATGGAAGAGTTCCGGTGGAAATATTAGAGTAGTCGCCATAGCGGGCAATATGGTTATGTTCATAGTAAATGGCGGAGAGTCGGCTTGTCCATCGTTTGCTATGATTGTATACACAAAATTTGCTGGAGCTGTGTTGTTAGGTGATATAAAGAGCGCTGTGGCGATACCTACAAATGAGCCATCTCTATAAATTCTATGGGTTAGAGAATCTCCATCAGGATCACTAAACACATTAAATAAAAAGGAGCGAGTAACACCTACCATGCCAATACGCTTGACGGTATCATCCCCATTTATAACAGGCGGTCTGTTTTCGGTCATCTCACCGCGGTGAATTCTCAGGATCATTTCTCCAGGATTAAAGCTACCCATGTTAATATTGGTGGTGGTTCCTATCGCACCCAGTACTGCTGTTTCAGTGCTTCCACTTATGCGTCCGGTCCTCACCGCTTCCGTTCCCACACGCATATTCCACGCGATACCATGTTGCATTATAACGCTTATATCAATTTGCTCGGTATCCTCACTCACTTGCAGAGCATAGCTTAGACCACCGCCGCGAAACTCACCTATTACCTCACCAGGTTGAGCTTCAGGAATTGATACGATTATTTTTTCTATAAGAGTACTTGCCCCGGGCATTAGTACATGTCCGTCAACAGTTTTCTCTGCAATATTTACCGTAACAGTGTAAATCATCGCAGGTGTGCTTGTTATATTCATTGATGGCCATGTCGGATCTCCGATTGCCACGGTGATCACTGTTCCATCTGTTACAGGAATTTCTTGCGTACGCTGAAACACAGTGTCACCAACACTCGTGCGAACTTGAAAATTCCTGTTAAAGGCCGTTGGAGTGACCAGGATATTTGTGGCGCCTTCAGGAAGTTGCAATATGTATTGCGTTTGTTCCGGGCTAAATGTGGGTGTTAGTACCCCCTCACTAATGCTCAGCGATGTTAGTATCTTGTCATAGTTATTCCATAACGAACCGATATCTTCTCCCCAAGCTGTGGTAAACATAAGTGCTATGCTGTCACCGTCTACAAGATTGCCGTTTGCCACCGAAAAGTTACCAAACCCTACATTTGTAAACCAATCATTTAGCGTACCCATCCAGCCGCTTTGGCTACCACGGGCAAAAGTACTCAAACCACCTATTGACTCAACGAATCCCCCTGCATCAAGTACCACCGCAAGTTCGTTTACCGTTGCCAATCTCACAATTGCCGTTATTACGGAATCTCCTTCATAGAGGTTAACCCAACCCTCTGCCATCAAGCCACGAGCTTCAGGCCAATTTTCATTGCTCGGAGTTGGAGTCGGGTCTGATATACTCACAAATACCTGCCCTACACGCTCACCAAAAACTACAGCTTCCGGGTAGAAAGAATCTCCCGGTAGTTGTATATGCTTGTAGGCATCTTCATCTTCAAGTCCTTTGTCTTCATCGTCAGACTCCGTTTCCTGTTTATGCTCGGACTCCTCTTCTACCTCTGTATCTCGTTCCGGTTCAATATCCATTTCAGGAGTTTTTTCCGGCAATGCTTCAAACTCGTTTCCCTGCCCTGGCAAGTCATAATGATAGTCGTCCGGATTATACTCAACACTATAGTCCGAAACATATTCCACAGTGTAGCCCTGTTCGTGCGCTGCAAATGCAGACATAGGCATAATGCCTGCCAGCATGACCAGCACAAGTATCAGTGCAATCGAGCGTTTGTAGGTATTTGTTTTCCTCATTTTTTTACTTTCCTTTCTCGCGTCTTTTTCTTTTGTGTTGTGCATGTTTTTTTCTATATACAAAAAAACCAAAGCCCACTGCACATATGTTGCCCCTAGCTATCGGGACAAACGTGTCAGCACACTTCGGTTCTTCCGCTTTTGCGCATGATTAAACTATAGTTTTATTCGTTTATGCCATTTCGGTAATCTGATAAAATATTTTTGTACTCCTGCGTTTTATGAAATCCACATGATTTAAATTCATAACACCATCCGCGGTATATACAGTCAGGCACACACACATTATATAACTCCGGCTCTAATTCTTTTATTTGCTCTAACACAATTAGCCAGGCTTCCTGTGTTTCTTTTGATGCTGATAAGCACAGTCGCCTCCTTGATATATTTATAAAAGCCTGAGCGTTTGCCTCAAACTCGTGTTCAATTAGATTGTCCTGCGGCAGATGGTCCCTATTTATGTCTGTGCGATCTGTACGCTGCGTGCGAACCCAATGTTCAACACCGAACTTGTGTCTGACAAAATGGACAGATACCCATGACTTTATATCATACCATTTACATTTTATTGTGTACTGTCTTATCGGTGAATGCTCACAAAGTAGCATCCTTCGTTTCCATTTTGATGATGGTTCTTTTTCACCAGCTTCCATGTGTATAGTTGTGTTTGCCGAATCTGCGACATCTCGCCAAGTACCTTTAATACCTAATATTTTTGCTTTCATATTGTCTTTTACCTCTTTTTTATTCAGAAAACTTTTTAACAGCCTGCGTTATCTCCGCAAACCGGCTTGTTATATATCCATAATTATCACGTTCATGAGGAACGACACAGAAACTGCAGTCCTTCACCCCATTTTGAAGATATTTGAATTCACCGCCACAGTTCTCTCCGAGAATATATAGCGGGCAATAACAGAATAGACAATTAAAATTGCCTTCATCATCCTGTATGTGACATGGAAATGCTTCACATTGCTTGTGAGAAAAAAATGCGTAATTTTTTCCTTTCCATGATTCATCTTTTAGTTTTTCACTGCTAATAGTTGGCCACCCCTTGTGTCATAGCTTAATCGATTTCTTCTCCTCAATTTGAACCACGTGAGAATTCTTTATTACAATACGAATTTCGCCGTATTCCAGCTTTCGCATAAGCCTAAAGACTGTTAGTTCATGTTCAGTGGGTTTGAAAACATCTATACACCTTTGGTATTTGTTGGGGTTATTATAGTTTGCATCTTTATTCAATGTTATCACCTCCCAGAATTTCCCATGCCACACCATGCAAGCCCTGCTCACACCATATTTGCAGCGCGAGCGTCCGCCTGCTTCCGGAGGAATTTTAATCAGTGTCCAAGCTGACTAAAAAAAATTTCGGGCTTCCTCTAGCCCGTCCTCCGTTGCGGTAATACAGAAGATTTCTGAACCACCGCAACAAGAGGTGTGAGGATGCTTTATATATGACAATCTATAAAGCCAAAAATAATAGCGTCCGTACCTGCAAGCAAGTTAGCGAACGCAAAAACAACTCACAACCCGGTGTCGGCAGGTGCGGAACTGATTCGGAATGTATCTGACTTATCTTCTCCGGCAGCAGAGAAGCATCACAGTGACCTACTCGCAGGGAATCTCACCCTATTCCATCTTTTTCGCATAATGCGAATCGAATCAGCAATATTTAATTCCCTGAGAGCGTATCATGCAGTAATGAGTTTGTCAATAAAAATTTGATTGCTGAAAAGATGTTTTTAAGGCATTACCGTGTACTTCCGGCAATGCCTTGTAATAAGTTTGTCTATTCCTTTGTGACGCATAGCTCTACGAAACCATTTATAAGGGTTTCTAAAAACTTAAACTGCGCATCTGTAAGATCCAATAGCTTATGCTCCAATCGCATGAGGTCCTGTTCTGTACGCTCCCCAAAAAGTAGATAGTCAGTACTGACAGCAAATACATTGGCTAGCTTTGCTATATTCGAGGCAAGCATCTCGCGTTTCCCACCCTCAAGTAGCGATACAGTCTGCTTGCTGATATCCGCCATTTCTGCAAGTTCTTCCTGCCGGCTTTGATGAGTCTTTTTATCCCACGGAACTGGAGCTCTATCCATCAAGAAAGGCCATCCTCAGCCTTGACCGCAGTTATACTCCGTCAGGCAGCTTATCTGATAGCCTATGTAAACAGCGATGCCTCTGACATTTCATACCGATCTATGCAGTATGCCCTGCAACTACAAAAAAGCAAGCAACTCTCCATAACGAATCTGGCAGAGTTGCCTGTACAGGTATAATCAGACGTATAATGCGGACTTTTTCGTTTAGGCGTTCAAAAGCGTTTCGACAATTTTTTGAAATTTTGCCGAAACTCTCATAGTGGCAGGTTTCTCCGTTCCTTAATATGCACCGAGCCTATATCTGACCCCATTCCTTAGATATTAGTCGTCTCCAGTGTCGAAACTGTAGCCGACGTCTCGAACTGTCCTGATATAGTTTGATGCAACTGGGTTCCTTTTAAGCTTGCTGCGCAATCTGTGTACGGCTGTCCATATGATTTCTTTTTCATTATGTAGTTCCAACCCTATCCATACATGCTCATATATCTGGTCATATGTGAATACTTGCCCCGGTCGTCTCATCAGGAGCAACAATAAATCGAATTCTTTTTTGGTAAGCTTAACTTCAGTGTGGTCAAGATACGCTTTTCTCGAAATATTGGATATAACAAGCGGACCAAATATATATACCGGATTGAAACTTGCATCATGGGCATGATGCTCATTATATCTCTGGATCAGAGCCAGCGCAGATGCCACATTTACATCCGGTTCACGATGGAACTGAACATAGGCATCTGCACCGAGAATCAGGGCTTCAGTTTGCTCTTCAACAGCAAAAGCAGAAGTTACAATATATATCGAATATGCCGTCACACTCCTCATCTCGCTCAGAAGCGGTTTAAAATCTATATTGTCGGCATTTACTGCCGTAAAAAGAAAAAATCTCCTTTGCAGCAGTTCGATAGCCTCTTCCATTGTCTCCACGCGGACTATAGTCACACCGATATTCAGCCACGCAGCTTGCTCCCTTTCGGAAATTTCCACGGTGGCATCCACTGCCAACATGCACACACTCATACACGCCCTCCAATACTCATTTCGCCGCAATTAAAAGCCGCATGACTCGAAAAGCTAATCATATGACAGTGAAAATCCGTGATGTTTTGGGTCAGCAACGAAAAATCTACAAATTAATATTTAATTATATACAACAATCTTGCAAAAATTGCTAAAGGTATCGTCAACCTTTTCTTGGGTGGCAAACCAATATATCACCCGGTAATATATTTCCACCAAGCACAACACTTCAATTTTCAGGAAGCGGCACTATTCTATTTACTGCGGTATGGCAGGTAAACCAAGTAACTATTCGCTATGACGGCAATGGGCGTACTGGCGGAATAGTTCCAGCCGCACAAACATTTTTAACACCGGCAACAATTACTCCAAGACCACAAGGTAGTCTGGTAAGAAGTGGTTTTGTGTTTACAGGCTGGAGATTGCCTGATGGTAGAGTAGTATCCCCTGGCGGCACATTGCAATTCAGCGCAACCTTTGGTGAATTAACGCTGTCTGCTAACTGGGAGCGTCCCGAAGTAACCATGCGTTTTAACGGCAACGGACATACCGGCGGCACACCACCTGCGGCAATAACATTCCTAACGCCTGGTACAAGAATATTACCGGGAGCACTACGCCGCCCTTGACAGCCGGGATGTGTATCGGATCAATCGAACACTATTACTATTTTATGGTTATTTTGCAAATGACTTTTTTCAATATCGTGTCTTGACAGAGGGGGGCCACCTTATAGCATATAAAAATAGCAAATAAAAAGCGGCTTCGCCCGGTGGAACGGCGTGGTTTGGGGCAGAGCCTCATTTGAGCGACGGAAATTGAGAAAGCAATTCCTATCGGATAAAAAAAGAGAAAGCTTGCGCACAGTAAGATTTAGCGTGTCGCAACCTTTCTCATTGTATCAAACGTTTAGGACGATAAAAATTGATATGCTCCGTTATTTAAGGTTATTCGTCATTCATTATTAATCCATGTTCAACAATACGAAAATCCTCAACAAGCGGCAAATAACTTCCCCAGAACCTTCTGTCTACAGTTTGGAATGTTATATTTTCGTCATTTGTTAAAACAATATAATACCTATCATGCGCCGCATTATTGCTTCTTCCAAATACTGTTACACGGTATTTGAAATACTGCTCGTCAATTATAAAGACTACGCCATTTTTGGTTTCTGCTTCTACATAGTCAACAGCAAAGACAGGTGGCGCATTGTCATAATCAGAATTATTTTTGGCATTTGTACAGCCTACAAAGAAAGACAACACAATCACAGTTAATAAAAAAGTAGCTTTAGTTCTATCTGCCATAAAACCTCACTTGCAAAGGAATAAAGAAGTATGGACTATTGCCAATTGTGTGTTCAACTAAACTCCTTTCGCTCCATTTTGACCTGATTGTATTCCCGCTTAGTCGGACAACGCGTCCTGAATGCTCATTTCCATGCCCGGGATACCATATTATTTGACCAATACGAGTTGGCGCATTAATTGCTTGAACATGACAGCTTCCATCTCTCCAATATAGCGATGGGTCATTCATCCAAAAATCTGTTCTTCTTGCGAACACATATGCATGACAATTATACCTAATGGTTGCATCTCCAACAATAACAGCTTCAGGAAAATCTCTTCGGATCATGTCTGCTATAGCAAATCGGTTGTTAAAAGCATGGTCAACACCAGTGCGAAATATTACTGGCACATTCGATCCATTTGGCGTTCTTACGGTGCCGTGGATATTAAAAGGCTCTATGCCTTGCTGTATAGCAAGACTTTCATAGTATGCCGATGTAGTTAAAATCGGCAATTTTTCAGCATAATTTGATAGAAAGGCAAAATTTTCATCCACTAACAACAACAATTCAGCTATTTCACCATCTGTCATGTTTTTACTAATTTCAGGTTGTGATAAGAGCGTTTCTATGAATAATAAATCAAGGAATGTCTCAAATTGCGCTTTTGAATCCCTCATTCTCATAGTGCTTTCCACATTGAAATTACGGTAAACATCAAATAAATATCTACCTGCATCTTCTCGTGACAATATTTCTTGAAACCCGTTAAAGTGTTCTGCATAAACTCTAAAGCCTTCGTGGAATGAATTAAAGAAAATAATGTTAGAGAAAAGAGGATAACCTAGAACGGCCTCTACTAATTCCTCGGTAGTCATATTTTTTAAGATTGCCTCTGGTATTTGTAGGGCTAAAACTCTCTCGCCATTATTCAATTGTGCCCATTCGTCTGCTCCAGGTTGGAGTTGGAATTCAAAATGCGTACGCTCATGTGTTACGGTTTGAAGGGATGAGTTTTCACTAGCCTCGTACTCATAACATACAAAAGTAGTATCTTGTGCAGTTACGTACATTGTCATAAGGCTAAGCGCCATTATTAATGATAAAATTATACACATAATTTTTTTGTTTCTCATTTTAAGACCATTCCTTTCTCGGCACCAACGAGGTATGAAACTGTGTTGGTGCGTTGTTGTGTTTTCTATTAGCGCATACTGCGCTATAATCTAATTGAGGTAATGTAAGCTCGCCTTGGAGATATGCTACGTATGGCGGTCTCATTGGTTCATCGACTTATAGCTCTATTGAAGCTCCTTGAACAAAGGCACCGGCTGCCATAATCACCTCATGATCATATCTAGGCATATCATCCCATGGCACCGAAGTTACATAGGAATCAACAGGTGTACCGGCCTGAATTCCCGCACAAAAACGCTCCAGTAATTCTGGCTTTCCAAATTCAATCCGCTGAATAATATCTGATTTAAAATCATTATATTTAGGTGTAGTCTCATATCCCAATACTGCAAGTATAGCTATACTAACCACTGCATCTTGTCCGGATTTTCAGAACAAACAGTATTGATAGACGAATTTGAGGTTTCATTGCGATTAGAGAAACAATGAATATGTCATGAGTTACTATCAGTAGGGATTATATTTAAACCGAAAAACATAGACAGGTATTTTTAATTATTTCTCCCAAAATTCATTTCCTTTATCCAATTTAAATGCATTTCAGATATTGCAAATCTTTTAGTAGGACTCACAAACATTTCTTCTTCAGATGCATATTGAAACACACTGAAACAAGATGAAAGCAAGACGTGTTGCGGCTCTTCAAATACCCGTCCGGTTCTTAAAATATCACGGTCTATCTGTGAGGTGTGCAAAAACAAAATATATGTACTTCCAACAGAAAGATGCACAGTATTGATGTCTTGTCTTCTACCTCTTTGTTCCCAGAGCATACCCATGTGTCTGATTTGATACGGTTGCATTAAATCTATCGTTTCTCCAATATTAAATCTTCCTTTATAGACATTCACTAGCATAAGCTCATATATTGCATAAAAAATGATGGAGTATTCTGAATCTCCAATACCTGTATTCTCAGTTCTGCGACTTATCACTTTGGCTAAGATTATATTGTCTGCTTGAACTACTAAATCTGCAAAATGCTTAACCTCCTCTTGCATAAATCCAAAACCTGCCGTTTGCGATAGCTCAATCTTTCTGCCTCTAACAATGCTCTGTCTACTAACTATGATCAAAACAAGAACTAAGGTAAAAACTAATGTTAGCAGAAAAAACAATATTTTTTTCGGTTCATTGCCCTGAATCCTCTCTGAGTTGTTAAAAAGCTATGCAAGTGTGACCAAAGAATCTTTACACATTCGCCAGCCACACTTGCAAAGTCATCTAGCTGTTGTAAATCCGGTCAGATCTTTCTTTTGTGCTTTGCATTTTGCTCATCCTTTCCCCTTTTAATCTGTGTTATTTAAATGAATTCTCCATCGGACATCCGCAATATAACATCAGACGCTTCTGCTATTTCCAAATTGTGTGTTACTACAATGACACAATATCCATCCTCATGTGCAAGCTTCCGGAGTATTGCGATTACTGCCTCTCCGTTTTCTTTATCAAGGTTTCCGGTAGGTTCGTCCGCCAGAATTACTCTCGCTCCCGAAGATAGCGACCTTGCGATAGCCACACGCTGCTGCTCGCCGCCGGATAGATTTGCAGGATAGCGCTTGTACTTGCTTTCATCTATGCCCACGTTCTCAAGAAGCACCTTGGCACGTACAAGAGCATTTTTTCGATCCACACCATTGAGTTCCATGGGATAGCAGACGTTCTCAATGGCAGTAAGCAGAGGGAATAACTGAAATGCTTGAAATATCATTGATATACGCTCACGGCGATATTGATCTAAATCCATATTGGCAAGATCATCACCATCTATTTTGACTACACCGGATTTCG
>Ga0209755_10009238_pt1 | contig 10427 bp, 9 predicted proteins | sample TergutCo191P1_FD_187301 | JGI IMG/M metagenome (GOLD analysis project Ga0209755, IMG submission 187301) | Cornitermes sp. P1 segment gut microbial communities from Petit-Saut dam, French Guiana - Co191P1 (SPAdes) (version 2) | ecosystem: Host-associated > Arthropoda: Insects > Digestive system >...
ACAATCGATTACATGATGACGTGGAAGGAACATATTATTGACTTAGAAAATAAACTAAATAAGGCCTGTTTTGCCATTAGATCAACGAAACCCCTTTTGACCCTGAAAGCTTTGAAAATGGTTTATTTTTCCTATTTTCATTTGATAATGTCATACGGAATTATTTTCTGGGGCACATCACCTTTTAGTAACAATATATATCGAATCCAAAAGAGAATTTTAAGAATTATCATGAATAGTTCGAAATATGAGTCCTGTAGGCAATTATATAAAGAACAACAAATTCTAACAACGTATGGTCAGTATATATATTCACTGCTCATGTTTGTTATCAAGCCTAAAGAAATGTTTTCTCCAAACTCTGATATACATGATAAAAATACTCGTTATAATCTTAATCTGCATTTATTATCAACTAACTTGAAGTTAGTCCAGAGAGGTGTTTTTTATTCCGGAGTCAAGATTTTTAACCATCTACCAACTGGTATCAGATGTCATTTTAGAGAGACTAAGTGTTTTAAGAATAAATTAAGACGTTTCCTATTGGAACATTCATTGTATAGTATAGATGAATATTTTAAAATAAACCCAAATGAAACTCATTTTACAAATACATAGCATTTTAAATTAATGTATCAAAGAATTACTAATATTAGTTAAGAATGTTATGAAATAATTTATAATATTTGTATACCGAGGTCTATATATATGTATATACAAATATTTAAGTGTGCATATTTTCATTGAATATATCAAGAATGATTAAATTATTTAATAAGAATTTGAGTTAACTGTAAATATGAATAATAGACTATGTACACTGACAATTGTTATGCAAGCTATGCTTATATTGACCTACTCTGTATCTAACAAAGATCTATTGGAGAAATAAATTACATTACATTACATAAAACCATAAAAGTTACAAGGCAGTGGTTTGTATTTATTGCATACAGTAAGAGTTTTTTCCTTGTGTGATGGTTGGCAGCATGTTTTGTTGCCTGTCTTGAGTTGACGTAACCCATTCTGACATTAAAGTTATGTTCCTACCTTGCTGAATGTAATTTTATCCTTCTATAGAAATATTAATCTACAACTGTATATTTCAGATCCAGTGCAATGATTTTGTTTCTATGCAGTTTGTCATCTGCAACAGTAGTGTGCCTCTGGCCTTATCTGTGAGTCTATAATGAGACTGGGCATGGTTAGTTACCATGCATGAACTTTGAGTTGAGGAAAGCCTCTCTTTTCTATGGGCCCGGAAAATTTCATAGAGATTGAACGTAAGACTGGAATTCAGTCCTGTGCATCGGGTGTTTATGAGGAATTGATTCTGCATATTGTACTAAAGGTGCTCCTAGCAGGAGGAACTGCAGTTTACAGAACACCATTTCAAGTTACATTTTCCACTTAGATAAGGTCTCTCACTCCCATCTTATGTTACAGTACTTTACCCCATCCATTACAGCAGGTTTTAGTTGAACATGATTTGACATTCCTTAGCACATAGATGTTGCACCTTCTTAACTTTTACAGTGACTTGATGTACACATTCCTGATACTATTCGTAACATACTTCCTCTGATTCCACTTTGCTGTATCGTATGTCAACCAACAACTTTAACATGTGTGTCATGTACAAGGCATGATGTCTGTCACTGTTTATTGCCAGTATTTTATGGAATTACTTTCTGCATATTTATAAATGATTGTAAATGTTGGTAGGACAATAAAATGTATATTTCACATGTAAATGTTACTGAACACAGACTAGAATGGAAAGATAGACTCTAGTTCAAAGTATGAGGGAATGCTGATAAGTGAGAGACAATGAGCTACAGATTTTGACACACATACTTTGTTCAGTATACTCCCCCTTGAGTTGAACACACTTCTTTCTGTTCTGCTCTAGCTTCTCTGAACTACCCAGGTAAAATGCTGAAGGTTGGGCTGCAAACCATTCATATACTGCAGACATGGCATCCTCAGTGGTCAAACATTTTGTACCCTGCATATGTTTTTCAAAGTTTGGGAACAATTTGTAGTCTTAAGGGGCCAGATAGGTAAAAAGGTAGGATATTTCAGCACTTCACAGTGCAGATCAGCCAACTTCTGGTGTGTGATGGCACCTGTGTGTGAGGAGGCATTGTCCGGGAGAAACAACACACCTTTTCACAGCTTCCCTCACCATCTGGGGTGCAGTGCCTGCTTTGCTTTGTCCAAGAGAGATGTCTAGTAGTTTGCTGTGATTGTTGCACCTTCTTTGAAGTTGTCAACTAGCAATATCCCATCTCTGTCCCAGAAAACAGATGCCATCACCTTGGAGGCTGACTTTCAAAAAAGTTTTCAAAACTTTTTAGATGAGGTGAATTTCTGTGTCTCCACCCCTTGGATTGTTCTTTTGTCTCTGGATCATAAAAATGTATCCATGTTTCATCAATTGTCACAAGTGGAGGGAAGAAACCAGCTGTGTTCTATCTGAAGTGCTCAAGAATTGCTTGTGAAGCCAAAACATGATCACATTTCTGATTTGCATTCAGACATTTTGGTTCCCATTTGACGGCCAGCTTCCTCATGTCCAACTCATCATGGCTAATGAACTTTACATGTTCCTGAGATATCTTCAGAGTCTCTGCCATCTTTTTGGCTGAAATTCTGTGTTCTTCCAAGATCATGCCATGAATAGCATCCAGACTTTCAGGGACAGTAACCACAAGTGGCCTTCCTAGACAGTCTTCATCTCAGTGTTGAAATGTCCTGTCTTAATTCGGTTAATCCAGTTTTTAAATGTCAAGCAGGAAGGACTTTATTGCTTTATGTAACTGACATCTCATCATAAATTTCTTTGGCTCTCATCTCTATGGGGACCGCAGTAGCACAGTGGTTAAGGTGCTGTGCTACAAATCAGAAGGTCGCTGGTTCAATCCCAGCTGGTGTCAGTGGTTTTTTCATTGACATAATCCTTCCAATCGCACTATGGTCCTGGGGTCGACTCAGCCTCTAATAAAAATGAGTACCAGGAGTATTTCCTGGGGGTAAAGGCGGCCGGTGCGTAAGGCTAACAACCTTACCGCCATCCTGTGCCGTTGTCATGAAATCTGGGAAGCTTAACTTCCTTGAACCCTCTGGTCCACTCCGGGCCTGTAATGGGACTGCTTTACCTTTTTTTTACCTCATCTCTTTGAGGAACTGGAACTTCATCACCACTCTGCTTTCTTTGTTGTAAATTCTGCATTGGGGTCTACCATCTTCAGTTCAGATCTAAAAAACAAAAGCTGTAAATAACCAACACAGATAAAATTTAGAACCACATCAATTAAAAGTAACTACTGTCATGTGATATAGGTGTCATTTTTCTAGGAGTGGAGGAAATGGTGGCAGTCAAGACATCAGCACCCCTACATTCGCACATTTTTCGTGTCAATGATTCATGACGTTGCTGGTTTTATAGAGCATCATTTTCGTTTGTTACTGATTCAGATGTGTTCTTGAAAGATTTAAAATTTAAACAACCTTTGTTTGCATACATGAACACATGTAAAGAAAACATCCCTAGAAATTCATTTTATGTATTTAGGCAACAAGAAAATTTGCTGCACTTTTAAGACATCCTTCATAATCTTTTTTTGTTTCTCAAAAAATGCCTTCATTTCATAAGGTTGTCTTTTCCTATTCAAATAATACTCATCTTTTTCATAAACCACATGCTGAAATTTAAATACTATTCAAGGGTTTTAAGGGTTAAACTACAGGACACATATTTCACTTCACCAAGTTGTAAATATCTTAACAAAGGTAATTTGTGAAATAGAAATATGGCCTTTTTTTCTTCTTTTTTAATTAAAAATTAACCATATTGAAAAATGTTAATAGTTATATAGGAAGGGGCACAAATACATGATATTTTTAAAAATGAAGTAGCAATTGCAACAATGTTTCACTTTATTTTAAGGTATATGAATGCATTCATAACTCAGTGGAGAATTAACTGTTACCATCAGCATTGGAAAATCATGTTTGCAAGTGACCTGCATCACCACTTTGCATGCAGCATGGCAGAGATGTTATTACACATTTCTGCTTCTTGTTGGACATGGATTCATTACGCTGTCAAATTTTCTGTTTCAAGTCAGGTGTACTGGCAGGTTGTGTCTCATGCACTTTGGTTTTCAGGTAACCCCACAAGAAAAAATCTGCTGATGAAAGATTGGATGAGTGAGTAGGCCAGTCGATGTCTCCGTATTGAGAAATGTGTCACTATGGATACATATTGTGAAGAAATTTCTTACTTATGCAGTGTGGGCAGGGCCACGATGATTCAGTTCATTAGACAGGAAATTTTCCGGCAGAAGTTTATATGGCTCAGCACTGACAATCAAAACATGGTGTGCATTATCCTCAAAGAATTAAAGTCAATAATGTCAGAATAATCACACACCACACTGTCACTGCCAACATATTCTTTCAAGCTCGTTGATTGGTTATAAATCTGTGCATGATATGCTTTGTCCCATTCTCTTCTGCATAATCTGAGTTTTGAATGACTGATATGCAGGTCGCAATATGACATTTGGTAAACAATCCCCTCATTTATAACAAGGGCCAGGTCATGTTGGCAAGCCGATTGATGTGGATTTTGCAGCATGGTCTTTTCTAATTTATTTGTGTTTTCAGGCGTATGGACAAGACTGGGCATTGTGTTGGTTCCAGACCCTTGCTGATCTTTCTTCATACCATTTTGATACCCACAGTATCTGTGTATTGTGAGTAGGGACAAACATGTCTGTGAAACTGCTGTTGGAAACCACCTACATTGCTGTAATTGGATTTGTTTTAATGAACAACTTCACAGTCACAGCTCTCCCTTGAACCAACCCAGCCTTCATGTCAAATAAACCCCACTGAGCTGTCCACTGGAGTGATGAAGTTATGTTTGTTGTGGAGACATTACTTGGCCTCCACACTTAACTGAAAATTTCATAAGCAGATTTTTTTCTTGTGGAGCTTGCTGAAGGTTAGAATGTTTGACCGGAGCTCCATGAATGTCAAAGTGTATTGGCATGTCCTACCAGTATCTCTGTCTTAAAACATTGAATTTGGCAGTATATTGAAGCCATCCCAAATGAAATGCAGCAATGTATAATGACCTCTCTGCCTGGTTAAATGTAAGAGTGCAATGATTTCACCATTTACAGGATTTTTCAAAAACCTAATCCTTATGAATAGTGAGGATTTGATGTATATGGCCTCCATAATTGTGATTCTTTGTCATGTACTAGTTTCCTCATTAGCTGCGGTTTGTTGACCGCTCATACGTGTGTACTTGCCTTGTGTGTGCCAGTGGTCATACAGGCAGGGATGTCACGACCCAGTTTGGTTTGTAGAACCACTGAGAAGAAGTAGTGGAATATGTGTGTACCAACTGTATTATTGAGAGTGTGTGTGTGTTGTAATCTTCCATTATTGGTACTATTTGCTCATTTTGTGGCAAATGGTTTGGAACTTCTCAGTAACGCAATTGCAGTATTTTTACTGTGTCGTATTTTTCTTTGTATAGTAATTAGGTTAAGGAATTCTTTGGTTATTCACTGTTGCATTGTAGTCAGTAGGAATATGCCTGTCATCTCCAATTGTTGCAGCAACCGTCTGGGAATTATGATGACAGTGGATATTTTTCAGTACAAGTTATCAGCAGTGCTCTTGAAGTTTGGGGTTTGGAGTTGATACCCTACAATAGTACTGAACCTAGAGCTTTGGAAGCACAGCAGTGTCCAGAGTGAGTAATTGCAAGCACCAGCTTTTACATTGTTGATGTTGATGCTTGGTCCAGTTTTAACATTAATGGAATAATTACCATTAATAAAATATTAAAATAATGTTAAATTATCATGCATGATTTAATGTTGCTCATGTTTATTTAATGTTAAATTTACTTGTTTTATTTCTGTTAAGGCCTGCTGTGTCTTTTTTAAGATTTTAATGTGATGCATGCTATTCCAATTTGAGATTTCCTTTCTTTTTTCGTTCTTTGCTTGTTGCTATCGTAGAATATGTTAAATAAAAAGTTTCTCTTTCTGTTAGTTTGGTAACTGTAGTATCATCATCATCAAACTTCACTTTGCAGAGTAATGCAGGCTTTCATCTGCAACTACCGAGATCATTGGTTTACAATTCGGCGCCTTGGCCGACAGTGGTTCAACTTGAATTCTTTGCTGACAGGACCAGAACTAATAAGTGATACTTATCTGGCCATGTTCTTGGCACAACTACAGCAGGAAGGTAATGGTTCCAAACAATTTTTGTTTTTTTCCTAATGTTTCAGTAGTTAGCTTGTTTGCACTTTGCATAGTTCCCATTAACACACAATCTAATATGTATATCTTTTGGTGCATTTTTTACCTTTGCTTTTCATCATCCACTGTCCTTAACAGTTACACTGTATGTGAAAAGCCTTCTTCATCTGAACATTTGCATTCAAATGACTTCAAAATCAGAGTGTGATTGTGTGTTTGACCCTGTGACAGTGTTGTCCATTTCCAATATAATTTTTGTAAATATTATTTGGATTGCAAAATGTTTTAGATCAAATTGGTAGCCTGTGATTTAAAAAGTACAGTGTGTGTGTGTGTGTGTAGCCTTTGATTTAATAAATACAGTATGTGTGAAGGTGTGTCACTTTAAAGTTTTGCTGTTTAGTAATGGTTAGTGTTAGAAAATGAAAGATAAATTATGGAAGTGTACCTGCACTATCAGTAAAGTCCAGTTCATCACTTTCCATACTCCAGGTCTTACCATGCCCAGCTAAGAACATCTGCAGTTACAGCTTCAACTGCATATCTTCTTGTTTGCTCAAAATGGTGTATGGAAACAATTTGCAGTTCCAATAACACTTTTTTTTTTTCTCTCCCTCCCCCTATCCATTCTTGTGGGTGAAAGTAATGGCATACAGTCTGGAGACAGACATGGTATAGGTTTTGAACCTCCACTAGTAGTTGACACATTTAGACTTTCACGAGTCATCTCCCACCTTGCCGAAACTTCATCACAGATTTACAATAGAGGAATGTAATTTGATCAAGTTCTGTTTCTGTATGAAGATATTACATGCCATGTGTATCATAAAACAAGATGTTATGAAGATGGGAAAATATTTTAAGTCATGTTTTGAAACATGCGTAATAAAAATACAATAGTTTGTGTACTTTGATTAACCTCTGATGACAAGATACTGTCAATGTTGAAAGAAAGGTTTATCCGTAGTCATATATGTAATATGTATATGTGTGTGTGTGTAGATTGGGATGTATTGTACAACTAATAAAATTAAATACTTGCTTTTGGAGAGAAAATGAGATATTTTGATAAAATATGTGTATGTAACTAAATAAATTCATAAATTTATATTTATTAGTTTACATAAATAAGGTGTTAACAGTAGTGAAAAGGATCTAATTCTTGGTATATACAGGGTGTATCAAAATGATTGTAGCAGTTTTGAAGTTGATTGTATTCACAAGTGTGGTGAACAGAGTTATAAATACTAGTAGAAATGAAAGAGTAACTCAACAAGTTTATGACACATACCCACAAATGTTTGATGTATGCACCCTTCGTCACATGGCACACATCAAGGCGACAGTCCAATTCCTGCCATACTCTGCTCAGCAAGTCAGGTGAGATGGTCTCCACAGCCACGGTAATTCTGTTCTTCAAATCAGGTATGCTCACGGGTTATGGTGGCACAAACACTTTGTCCTTCATGTAACCCCAGAGGAAGTAGTCACAAGGGGTTAAATTGGGGGTTTGTGGGCCTTTCTTTTTTCGTGAAGACACTGTGATGGGAACAAGTTATCTGGAAATGCTACAGACATGGCTCTTCCCTAGACTGCAGAAAGATGAACCAGAGGACTTCATTATGCAGCAGGATGGGGCTCCCCCGCATTTTCATCTAGACGTTTGTCGCTGGTTGAACGACCTTCCGCATCGCTGCATCGGGCGGGGTGCTCATGAGGACTTGATGTTTTGTCCATGGCCTGCACGGTCCCCCCGATTTAACCCCTTGTGACTACTTTTGGGGTTACGTGAAGGACAAAGTGATTTGAAGAACAGAATTACCGCAGCTGTTGAGACCATCACACCTGACTTGCTGAGCAGAGTATGGCAGGAATTGGACTATCGCCTCGATGTGTGCTGTGTGACGCAGGGTACATACATCGAACATTTGTGGGTATGTGTCATAAACTTGTTGAGTTACTCTTTCATTTCTACTAGTATTTATAATTCTGTTCACCATACTTGTGAATATAATCAACTTCAAAACCACTCCAATCATTTTGATACACCCTGTATTTGGTTTAAAACCTGAAGATATTAGCTAGTATTAGTTTTGCACGCTTTTAATGAGGCACTGTCAAATGGTTCCATTACAGATAAGAGCTTTCACCCATGATTTTGTTTTAGTTGACCACATTCTGATTGACGCTTGCCATCCAAATGGTTGTGTCTGTCCTTAGTTTAGGATATTGAATAACACGTATGTTGTTTCTTTGTTGACCAAAGCTTGGAGGATGAGTTGGGCAGAACATATAGCATACACAGGGCACTGACATAGGTGTACAGACTTTTAATTAGAAAGGGAAGAAACCACTTCAGAGATGTATGCATGGATAGGCTAATAGGAAAATGGAATGTAAACAATAGAGTGTGAAGATGTGGACTGGATTCAGCCAGAATAGGGTCCACTGATTGGCCTTTGTGAAATTATTATGACTGGGTTCCATAAAATGTGGGCAGTGTCTTGACAAGTGAAACAGCTAACAGTGTGTCAGGATGATTGCTTTGTATATGAATGTTTTATTTTTTTCAGGTTACTCTATCTTTGTAGTATTTGGTTCGTTCCCTGAATGTGAAGCAGATGCCTTACTAACATTGGTACCAGCAGTTCAGAGTGTGAAACCACAGTCTTTGGCACCAACAAAAGGTCAGAATGTGAGCAGTATGGTGTCTAACCATGTTACAAGCTCAGAGGAAGATTTACAGCGGGCTCTAAAATTGAGTTTGGGTCCACAAGATAGCCAAGAGGAGGTAGAGCCAAAGCAGGATGCATCTTGGCAAGTGGCAATCTCACTCAGTATGGGAAATTCAGGCACAACAGCAGGTGAAAGTAAGGCTGATCAAGATGATCTTGAGTTACAGAAAGCTTTATGCCTTAGTCTCAAAGGTCATGAGCAAGTACATTCATCCTCAGCTTCTCTGATAAGTAGCAAGAATGATGAAGAAATTGGATTGCAAAAAGCTCTAAGATTAAATCTTCAGAGTGCCAGTCCAGCCACAGAACAGGATGACCTAGATTTTGAGAAGGCTCTGAAGATGAGTCTTGAATGTAAGTTACATGTCACTTGTTATATGTTTCCACATGCAGAGCTGAGACAAGAATAAAATAAGTGAAGCATGTGCCTAAGATGCATAAAACAGTGAAATTTATCTTCCCTCCCCTTCCAAGTTCCAGTTTTAAAAGTTAGTAAAGAAAGAAGATTGTAATGCACCTAACAGTCATCACAGCAAGTGACATTTAAGATTTAAAAGCTTGTATTTTCAGTTTTTTCCTTGGGCACAGCAGTACCTTCTTCTTTTTTTGACACAATACTCCAATGAGTACTTAAATGAATTGCCTGGTATTAGAATCCAGTGCTTCATTACCACATCCACCACTGGATCTGGCCCTGAGCCAATTCAGCTAAATATCTATTTCAGTCTCTCAAGAGGTTCTACATTAACGTTCTCAGTGTTGTGCTTTTTTCCATTACAGATACATTTCTTAACCCTGTGTAACATCTTACCATTGTATCCTGACACCCCTAAGGAAAATTGATGGCGTTGCATGTTATATAATTTTCTCTGTGTACCGTGTATTGTGTTTGTTGGATGTGAATAATTTTCTTAACATTGTGTTTATGTTGTGCTTTTCTTTGTTCTTGTTGCCGTACAAAACAGAGGTCAAAAAAGTAGTTCATGTATGTGTAATAGTAATCATTTCTTGTTATGCTTTTCCCAGTTCACTCTGAACCTTTTTCTGTCACTGTTTCAAGGGATTTTAATTGGCAAAACTTCTAGAATTATTTAATAGATCTTGTATTGTAACTGGTTTGCTGGCTTATTGTTTTACTTGCTTGTTTGTGCTTTATTCCTGTATAATTTAATTGTGGCTTATAAGAGGCATCAATGTTATTCACTAAAAGAATATCCAGAGAAAAATGCAGGGCATGCCATCACTAAGAACATTGCTGTGTCTTGTTAGTTTGTTGTGTACTGCCATGTATAAATAGTTTTAATACCATTTTATAGCATTTTCATGACCTTTTGATTACTTTGCCTTTGTTTGTGATGAATTATGCTTCAAGATCTAGTAACTGTATCATGGGCAGAAG
>Ga0209755_10009239_pt1 | contig 10427 bp, 9 predicted proteins | sample TergutCo191P1_FD_187301 | JGI IMG/M metagenome (GOLD analysis project Ga0209755, IMG submission 187301) | Cornitermes sp. P1 segment gut microbial communities from Petit-Saut dam, French Guiana - Co191P1 (SPAdes) (version 2) | ecosystem: Host-associated > Arthropoda: Insects > Digestive system >...
CGGTCCTCTTATCCTCCTTAAGATTTTCTTCTCTCATGTACTCAATTTTAACACATGTTTCTCTGTCATGGACCATATTTCACTTCCAAGTACCACATCTGGTTCCACCATTACTTAGTGTAAGTCAAACACAATGCATTCGTATTCAATTCTCGTATTATTACTATAATGATTATTATTAATACATATTGTTATATCTTACACGGTTCAGTCCTTTCTGGGCAATCATCGGTGAAAAACTAAACACAAGAGAAAATACGTATAGAAAGGTCGAAACATGTAGGAAATAATAATAATAATATAAAACAACTTCCAGCGTGTAAATATCCATTGCAGGGCGTTATGGAAAATATTGAAGTGGCTTCATCATTGCTTTATATATATTTTCATTCTGTTACAGTGACAGTTTCAGACCTCAGCAGGTAGCGCGTCCGGAATGTGATGGCCAACTGCATGTAAAAATCGTTACAGGATTTAAGGAAGGTCTTTATTGCAGCAAGTTTGTACTACATTGTGCTACTTATCAATATAGTTTCCATGTCAATTAAAGCACTTTTCATACTTTGGAACGAGTCTGGTTTGTGCCTACGTCGAAGAAGTTCGCCGTCAGGTACAGCGTCGTTTGTCTGTTGGGCATTCCTCAGAGTCTGGCCTGCCAAAAGCGTCTTTATGTGCAGCAACACTAGATTTCTGTGAAAGGATGACTGCCCGAAAGTCTCCCTCTTGAACCGTTCGCGCACCCACTTTGTTCCCTGTCATGGAAATTTGTATTGCCGTTTTTGAACAACCGACACCATTTCCTCACACCCCTCACCAAACACTTGAACAATGTGGCTGTGAATTTCCGCCAGATGAATATTTTTAGTGCTTAAAAGCCACATCACCAACTGCGCCTCGGAAGAAGTGGGATTTTCGATTTTCGTTTTAGTCTGTAACGAGGACAACTCGTGACACTGCACTACGCAAGGACCGTGCTCCACTTGAACTACCGGCACAACAAGTGCACGCGGCCGCTACTTGCCATCGGTTCTTACAATCTGGTTGCGCCTTCTATGTTTAGGCTACACTAGCGTCTGTTGCCTGTCGCAATCTTCAATCTTGTTTACTGACTCTTTGATTCGTTGAGTCTAGCAAGGCTCCTAGATATTTAAAATGCTGGTCTCCTTCAAAGGCCTGTTCACCCCTTGTCACTTCTTTTTCTAAATTTTGTTTTGCGGTGGTGCAGTTGGTTGAAGCAAGGCGTCATAAGCCGTAAAGTCGTACGATCGATTCCCGATGGTGTCACTGGAATTTTTCACCTAAGTAATCCTTCCGGCAGCACTACAAAGTGAATATCAGGAATATTTCCTGGGGGTAAAGACGGCAGGGGCATAGGGCTGACAATCTTACACTTTCATGTCCCGATTGACTTGAAACATGGGAGCCTTCATCTCCTGGAACCCTCAGGGTCTGTCCAGGCCTCTTTAGGGATTGCTTTACCTTTTTACATGTTTAGTGAGAGTATTACAATATCTTGAAAGTAGCATATTGAAATAATAGTTAATATCTTAAAATGAATACGATAATTAAAAGATCAGAAGATTCATCTGTCTCTAAGAAATATCGTGGTTGCAGTATTGACATGTACTCGTACATATACTGTGTGTTGCATTGCAGGCGAAGTACTGGATGTCCAATGGCCGTCATGCAGTTTCCAGTTGGACCCTTGGAATAGAACACAGGAACTTGCTTATTCACTTCTGCATCATACATAGCCAAGGTACAGCCAACAATTTGCTTTGGATTAGGCCTTCAAATACGGTTTATATCAGTTAAGGATTCTGCCCTTGTGGCAAAAGAGTGATAAGAATCTTAAACATAGCATGTAACGTAGTGTCTTAATGAGACATGTCATGTCACTTGTAGTTATACGATACTGTATCTTTTTTTTAATAAAGACATCACGAAGTGCTTGAATACGTATTGTAATACTAATTTGTACGTCAGCACAACAGCTTAAATATTTCACTGGTGTAAACCCACTGGGATCCCAATATATGCACAGCATCCTGTGACAACCTGTAAAGAACAGGCCTGAAGATAACTATTCATTAGTCGAAACATGTAGCCTGTATATTACCTTGTGTAATAAAAACAGCTGTGCTGACGTACAAATTAGTATTACAATTAGTTTTTTGACTTCTTAACAAAATTAGAATATTTAATTAGAAATTTAGAAGAATTTAATTATACTTTTAACGAAAGGTAAGCTTGACGGTCTGTTAGGATCACGTTTTGGTTGGACTTCCGTTGTGTCGCCAAAAAATGTGCCGATCCAAATAAACGTGTTTATTTCAAGTAAACAAGAAATATATTTTAACGTGGGGCGGGATACAAGTCGTGGAACGGTCTGATGTCACGTACTGTGTTACACGCGCAATACATGCAGATGGATGTTCATGTGATCCACCTGATCTCGAATGTAATAAGAACAGCAGAACATTTATGAATTTTGCAATCTATACAGAATCAAAGATGTTGGGCCAATGTACAAATCCAGTAAGTAAACTCACTAAGAGTTTCCTTGTAAGTTTCTCTGCGACATAGGATTAAAACTCACTGTTATATGCTTTATGTGAGTGCTTTGGCTGGAACCTGAACCTGATCACTCCAACATAGTGGTTCTGAAACCTACAATATGTGGAGCTTTACGTTGCGACTCCTATACGTCTTTGTGATACGGTATTTGAGTCAGGGAATTTCTATTAAAATACGCAATAAATCGGGGGGTGGGGCTTGTAACCTCAAGATCTTGAAATTAGTACCTGTAAGAACAAGATACATGAAGATTACAAGCGTGCCAACTGTTTATAGATGGAATCGTGTATCGCCACGGCTATTAATTCTAATAGTACGACGTTAAGAACTGTCGTTTCTGAACCTTTTTTCCGTTTATTTGTAGAACGTGCCACACTTCACTTCTTCATGTTATTGGTGATTATCCGAACCCTGCTTGAAGCATAAAAGTGAATTTAAAAATGGCAGAAGCTACGAAATTCTCCCTCCACGGCACGTCCAGCACTGCCCAACCTCCAATCAAAGTAAACGGATGAACTTTCCCCATGGCTAGCGTCGGAAACTGTGAACCTTACATCGGCGTCGTCTATGCGCCCGAGGTTTTCCGATACTGCAGAAACTGAAGCGGCTTTGTCTAAAATTAAGCATGGAGAATTTCCGTTTGCAAGTTGTCACTAATCATGTTTTTACTGTACTTTCTCTTCTTAAGAGAAAGGAAGAAATGATTATGAGATCCTGACGCTGTCTTGGCGTGCGTGATTTCAGGCTTCCGCCGCGAGGCAGCTGATTACTGCGCCCTTCTGTGTTGTTACTCAGCAAGTAGTGCTGCGCACTAACACATAAAGTACAGTGCTGTTGTCTTTGTGCGGTCTGTCTCTCTATGTGTCAGTGTTCGTCGGTTCTTCTTTCGAACCTCTTCGTCGAATTTCGCTAAACGTAAAATGCAGGAGGCCATTCTAACACCATCGCAATTCTCTAATTCCGTAAGAGTATGACGGTTTTGCAAAAATCTTGCAAATCTTTCGGTATCAAGTCTGTTGCTACTGAAAGGCTGCAGCTGACCATTTATAGCTTGTCACGGTATTAGTTCGTTAACCTGCCCTCTGGTAAGCCAGTATTTTATGTGAAATACTGTTTAAAATTGGACAGTTGCAGCACGACCGCTGTGCAAAACTAAAAGTGAAAGGCCCTTGTATGGAACCAGAAGGTTCTTTATTTTAATCTCAAGACTCCTCCAATACATTGTATCTTAAGCGAGATTAATCTAATCAAAATTTAATCTCTTTCTCATGTATATATGATATCGTGCTTTCTCCCAAACGCTCACTCCCTTTAACATTTTCCGACTAAAATTTTCTATGCAGTGCTCACCTCTTTCTAGCGTGCCGTATGTCCCTCGCTTCTGATTGTTATTTATTTGATTTAATTAAGAATAAAAATTATTAAGATCGTAAATAAGCATCTCTCTATACTTTATACTTTACAATCAAAACAATACGATGTTAAACGCTTTTATATAATCCTGTATCAGGGATTATTGCAGCCAAAACTGTGTGTAAAGTAAATGGACAATTAACTCCAGAATTACAAGTTTAACGGATAAAAGAATGGACACACACCTACAGGAAAATAGCGGGTAACTGATTTGGCTGCCACATCCTTTAAACGTAATCTTCTCCGTATAAGTACCACGAAGGAATGTAGGGGAAATGGTGGTATAGTACCAGCCATTCTAAAACGGGGGACTAGCTGCAAGCGAGCTGTCGGCCTCACTCTTCGGCAGGTTTTTCCGCTGGTCAAGCCCACGGCATCAACTGAATAAGGGGTTGGGTTGACGGTTTGGACGCGGTGGAGAAAAGAAAGAGACAGAGTTGTGTTACACCTGTCAGGATACGAACCTCGGTTCGTCCTGTCCGTAGACTGGTCGCTGTACCGACTGCACTGTCACCGTTGTTATTACGGGTTATTTGCGGTTAAATATTGAGTACCAGCTAAGCCTTACATTTCGGTAGGCTACACTTTAACTATTGCGTCGTCGTTAAATAAACATTAGGTAAGTAGTGAACAGATACAGACCCACACACGACTGTGTATTTATCGTCAAGCCTTGTCGTCACGTAATCAGGCTACATGTTTCGGTGCGCGGCCAACACCGGTCATGTGTTCACAAAAATATAGAGAAAAAAGTAACGCCGAAAAAATATATTTTCACGAAGATGTGCCTGATGGTGGACAAGTTGCCGAAACATTGGGAACTGGTGCTAGGAGGCTGAAGAAGAAGAAAGGAAGAAGGAGGAGGAGGAGGAGGACAGCATGAGATACATACTTATTCTGCTCCCATTTAGACTCGTTGGGTAACTAAATCCTACTGGTGTAATTTAAGCGAGATTTGGTGAACCGCTCACCGACCAATGAAAATGTGTAGCCTTTTTTTGGAAAGCGCTGAAGTTAGAAGTAGCTACTCCTACTTTCTCAAAAGTTGATGTTCATTCTTCGCTGTTTGCTGATACTCTGCAGTACATTCGTGTTCCTACTGGGCCGAAAGTAACTGGAGAGAGAAAACTGTGGTACTGTTCAAGGTCATCCTTCCACCTGCTGCGATTATTGTAAGTGGTGCTACTGGAAATGAAGCAGACATTTCTTGATCCACAGATACTTGCCACAGCACATAAAAATTCGACGCAAGTCTGGTAAGATGATGTCATCGATTTGAGCAAGTTGAAATGTCACTGCTTTAATGTTTATCCTTTCTACTTCTATAGAATGGCGACTTGTACATTTTGTGACAATTCAAAGCTGAATTCGCTATTTCGTGACTTCAGTTTCTATGTATATAATAATATATTAATAACGGTATTCGATTTTGATGCTGTTGTAATTTATCTGCAATCTGTTACGAAAGTTGAAATGTGTAACAGCGGAGAAGTCCCTAATTTTGTTCAAATTTCTGTTGGATGAATGATTTTTCATGTTCTGTAATTCACGTTGCTTCTGTCTTTCTGTTCCTTCCTACCCTTCTTTGGCTCAATTTTCTTTTCTTATTTTTCTCGTTATTTTCATAAACTTTGTTCCTTCCTTCTCACTTTCATCTCCTGCCTTTGTTCTAATTTGTTATAAGGCTTTCTCTTTTTCTTTCTTTGCTTTCGTATTCTATTGTTCTCCGTCTCACCCTTTTCTTCCTTACTTTTTTCTGTACGTTATCTTTATTTTCAAATTCTCTTTCTCATTTTATAATCATATTTGTTATTCTCTTCGTTCTACAACTTTTTCTTTACGGTTCCAACCGTTTCCCAGGTACGCTATACTCCTGTGTCCCACTAAAGACATCGTTCTTGGCTCTCCCCCTTCAGGGCTTTGACCACTTCTGTTATGCCATAAATTCGAAATACGATTGTACGTAAAGGATATGTTCGCATGCCACGTACAGTATTTCGTTTTAGGTCTATTAGAAATCAAATATACTTAATACGTGTGTGTGTGTGCTTGTTTACCAAAAACTTAAGCCAGATATTTGGAAGACGAATACATGTGTTCTTTATTGTAACAAACCCACCGCGATGGCGATATTTTCGTATCTACCGCAGATTTTCACGGACAATATGTATGTCATTTGACAGAAGCTCTCACAAAGCAATGTACCGCTACGTTTCCGCGTGTGTTCGGACGGAAAGTTTCACAGCAGCCCAGATGCTGTAACACTGTTTTCCAAAGCGCTGCTGAGGGCCCTATATCAAAAAGACTTGTTTACTATGGGTGGAAAGTAAGGGGAGTTGGGGGTGGGTGTGAATGTGCCCAAGCGTTCTACCCATGTTATTATGTTTAAATATGCCAGGTATTTTATTTGATGCAGACGCAGACTTGCAAGTTAATATTTGTCCGCAGTTTATCGTCACTCAATTAGCACAGAGAGAGCCATCCGGGCGAATCATTAGCGTAATTGTGGCCGACCGCTGCGCAAGAAACTCTGCACCCCCGCCATATCCACCCTTGGAATCATTATTACGCTATTATTCATTGCATTATTGTGCTTACTGCTACAAATAACGGAACTTGGGCTGGCTGGTCGGACTGCAGCACTCAAGGGCTCTGCGCTAATTCTACTTTCACTTGCCGCGTTCTGTTCGAAGCTTAAGGATTCTTCACCAGTGCGATAAGAAAGCAAGTCATTGGGGCCCGAAAGTTAACAGATACTACGTAATTGTTGACAGTGCAGTAATCAATATCAGAAATAAAGAAACCTTTCTCTTTTTTTACAATATGCATAAAAATGTAGAATGGAGACTCAAGTTACGCTTCTCCCGTCAAGTTTGGCCGATACGTAGAGCAAAACTCCGATTCGATGTTGCGCTGTCTAAGCAACTCATAGCGGGATTGAAGGTAGTGTTTATTTTCCCCTATAATCATCACTGTCAGTACTACTGCTTGTTCCGGTTAGATGGATTGAAACTATTTCTTCTACATTTTTAAGGGAATTCGTTAGCATCTTCTGCTCTACGTTCGGTTTAGTGACTACTTTGGCCCTTTAAAGAGGTAACGTATCTGTGTTATATCAGGGCCCAGTCCGTACCGCGCTGTAAACACTCACCACCTCGATTTAAAATCAGTCAGTTGAGGCTGTATAACGACAAAGTTGCTGGTTGCTCTGAGATCCATACAAAACATAAAGGCAATGCGATCACATGTAGTGTTCTTGAATTTTAAAGCTAGTTGTGCGTAAAGTTACCGGTAGGCTTTAAAATGTTAAGACACATATGGAATAGTAATTGTTAGGGTAGTCAGAGCAAGAAGGCTGAAACATGCGTTCGTGAGATGGCAAGTCTGACAAAGTCTTAGTTGGAAACTTGGAATGAGGAAGCCACATTATTTGGCTGTTGCTGTCGATAGAGTGGCTACCTTACACTTGTCACTACTGTGCCACCATTCAAAAAGGAAATGAAGCCGACTGGCTCAAAGGAGAAAATATTTGTGCTGTTTTTATCCACGTTCTTTCTAACGAGCGAAATCGTAAATCAAATCGTTGAGCGTCCGTATATCCGTCCAGCTGTCCGCACGCATGAACACAGTGCACACCGCTGAAGAGACTTTCGTATTTTCCATTCCGCACACTCTAAATTCTGTACAATTCCTTACAGTTCTACACGTAGCAGCTCAGTAAATGAGAACTACGTAATAGCAGACCTGTGTATTTGTTGCTGCTGTAAGGATTTGTAAACCGCTGAACGGTTTTCATACAGTCTGGCATTTGAGAATTTTACGAAATCCTTGTCGAACAGTTTCAGTTTTCATAGAACGGAAAACTTTCATGACTGATTTACACGAACAGCTCCATGCGTCTCTGCGCGTATCAGCACTCGCTTCGTTGCTCTGTGCCAGTGTGAAATACCCACCACTCTCGATTCTAGAACTTCTGCTTTGCTATCCAAAGAACAGAAACTCCAACCAACACGAAATTATGCCTTTAGCGGAGTTGCCATTCCTAATATTTAGCTGTTTGAAGGTACTGCACTTCCTGACTTGTTTAATGCTGCCATCATCACTTATATGGGAAATAGACTGCCAAAAGTTTTGTTCTTTCATTTGTTTAATCTGCCAACATCACTTATTTGGGATATAAACTCCCAAATTTTTGTCCTTTCTTGTGATTATGGTACCAACATCACTTACATGGGAAGTAAAATACCAGAAATTTTGTCACCTAATTTGGTTAATGCTGCCAACAAGACTTATACGGGAGGTGAACGGCCAAAATTTTGTCCTTTAATTTGGTTAATGGTGCCAGCATCACTGCATGGGAAATTAAGTGCCAAGAGTGTTTAACTTGTAAAATAATATAGTCCTATATTTTAGAATTTGAAATGATGAAGTACAAACGCATTCCAATTTATTAACAAAATATTTGACAGCTGTTTTTTAACCACTTAGTGTAAATTTAAAATGGTTGTGAGATGCTAGCAACAGTAAACACGCCTAACTCCACGGCACAATTCCTTCTCCAGAAGCTACTATTCTCACGGTTGACCAACAAAATCTCCAGTTTCATTACGCTGCTCACTACAACCCATTGGCAATCCCTACTCAAGCTACATATTCTGTCTTCATTTCTTTGTTTCTTTAGTTTTATCTTAATATAGTATTATTTTATCTAAGTCTTTGTCTACCAAGTGCTCCATTGACGAAAGCGTTGTTACAATGGGCAGTGTCTAGAATTATTTTCGGGAGACTTCTGGATCGAATCTATGGGGGACTCAAAGGGTTGCGGTCATCGGGTATTCTGAATGAGGTTTTTTGTTTTCTGGTCTTTCCGAACATTTTCCAGGATGTTGTCTCCTTTACACCGTAACAGATTCCTTTCAAATCATTTCCAATTCATTATTTAATAATCATTTAATCGTTCTAACCTACACGATCTCAGATGCAATGCCGTGGTACAGGACATCAGCGGAAGTGATCTCCTCTACTCTCTTCAAATTTGCGTATTAAATTCCAGTATTTGATACTCTTCTACCACACTGATTTGATAGTTCATGATTTGCTGCGTATTTCTTCCGTAGATTACGGAGCTATTCGTTATGCAATTTTTCCCAGCGCCCTCTTACTACCATCGAAGCAACTCCATTATTTAACAGAAACTCGCTCGTTCATTGTTAAAAAGGCGTATCAACTTGTGCAGAGAATTTGTTTCGAATCTTAAATTGTTCATGTGAGCATGCAGACAGCTGACTCCGCAGTAAATAATTTTATCAAATTACTTAAAAACATACACTTAGCGATAATTCATGACTGGTAGTAGACCTGCCTAACAGCAACGACGCCAGCTGCAGTTATATCATCGTTCTGTAAGTCTGGATAGCCAGCTTTACGAGTTTTGTCTGCACCGCCATATTGAATTTACTAATTATAACATAAATAGACCTTATAATTTGACTTCAGTGTGGTTTATGGCTCTTACTAACGCATTTCGCATTGTGCAGGCCCTGTTTTATGACGTGTTGTTTTAATTGCGACGTTCCTTAGCGCCGTGACGAGTTTATTGGCTCTGTAGCTGCACCGTCACGACGTCCAGAAATACAGCTACACTATATTTGTGTATTTCAATACCTCGTGTTTGATGCTGTAGCCGATCATTTTTAGTATAGATGTTTCTTAGGACTGCTGGCGTCAGTTACGGACCGTTCATGGGATGCATTCTAAGTTAATCTGTCAGAGTATATTCGGGACAGTTGGCGATAGGAAAGAGGGGAGGGATTTAGGGCTAGCGCGCACGAGCGGTGTTTTGCCGCAGCGGTGTAACAACCGCAGCGGCCGACTGTTTCTCGGTTGTGCGCACGGACGGCGAAAGAAACGCGCGTTTTGCTCGCGATCTGGCGCAATCAGTGTGTGCACTACACAAGCCCGTGGCACTTGCTCTGTCACGTCACAACATGTTTTACGACCAAACTCTAGCAGAAATTTGGATGTTGCCAGACGTACATATAATTACAGATTAACTCGGGCAAGAAGAATATTGTTATGTGCATTTGGCATAGTGTGTAATAAATGGAGAATTTTTCACGGTGCGACTGACGTTTGCCCAGATTTCTGCGATGTTACAGTTAAAACTTGTTGCATACTAGACAACTTCGTTCGTCAGAGAGACGGCTTTCAGTTTCAGGGTACTTTATACGAATGTCCCCTCGAGAGTATTAAGGCTGTTTTCAATAGAAGTAATGTTACAGGAACGGATATGGGGAGGAGGGCTCAGAGGATAGGAATGTCTCTCTGTTGGGGAGGGCCTGGCAGGGGGCTAGTCTACCGGTGACTTGTGTGTAGAAGAAGGGTGTGGAGATGGGCACATCTCTCCATAGGGACCCCATTGGGACACATGGGGGGGG
>Ga0209755_10009240_pt1 | contig 10426 bp, 10 predicted proteins | sample TergutCo191P1_FD_187301 | JGI IMG/M metagenome (GOLD analysis project Ga0209755, IMG submission 187301) | Cornitermes sp. P1 segment gut microbial communities from Petit-Saut dam, French Guiana - Co191P1 (SPAdes) (version 2) | ecosystem: Host-associated > Arthropoda: Insects > Digestive system...
GTGTGTGGATGTAAGTTGGTTTTAAATCTTGTGTGAATACTGTGGATCTGATTATTTGTATAAAACAAATGTTTGTTTTTTATAACAAATATTGATATTTTGAAGATATATTCAGAATATAAGGGTAGTATTTCTAATTTTTTGAACAGTTCCCTACATGAATCTCTCATTCTTGAATTTGCGATAATTTTAATCACCCTTTTTTGAATTTTGAAAATCTTATCACTATATGGTTGATTTCCCCCTAAATTATCCCATAACTCATAGTTGAATGTATGTATGCAAAATAGACCATTCTTAAAGTTTCTGGAGACATTATAGCTTGTATCGCTTGAATAACAAAACATGCTGTATTCTATTTGGACATCATTTGGTCTATATGAGCCTTCCATGATAGGGAGTTATCAATGATCAAACCCAAAAATTTTGTTTTTGATAAGCTTGTGACAAAATTACCCTGGTAATTAAGTTTCAAATCATAATCCCAGCTATTTTTCATATTCATTGTAAGTAATGTGTTTTATTGTAATTTAATATTAATTGGTTTACTTTAAACCAATTATTAATATCCCCAAATATTTTATCTATTTTTGTTTCAAAATTTTCAAAATTTGGACTAGTTACTATTATATTAGTATCGTCCGCGTACAAAAAGATTTTGGTTCCGATGGCTGCCAAATTTGGCAAGTCATTTATATAGATTAGAAGAAAAAAAAAATGGGTTCCAAAATTGAGCCTTGTGGTACCCCGTTTTTTCCTCCCAGGTGGATTCAGTACCATTATTATGACTTAAAATTACTTTTTGATATCTTCCATCTAAATAAGATTTTACTAAATTGTAAAATTTTCCTGATACTCCATAGAATTTCATTTTCTCTAATAGCACAGCATGATTAATAGTCAAATGCTTTATGGAGGTCACAAAATATTACCCCCACCATCTGTTTGTTGTTCAATGCTGTCAGTATTTCATTTAGTAATACATAATATATAAAATCAAAGTAAATTATATATAGCCTCAGGGTCAGCACCCCCTGCTCCCAATGAAAAATTATGAATTTGCACCTGTTATTATTAACTAGTTCTATGCAACAGAGTTCTTCTTCAGCACCTACCTGTTCCACTGTTATTCAAGAAATTGCCAGTATAAATAGGACCAGAACTTTCACTACCATATTCACACGAACCCAACGCTTGTCCCTACCCTAAGCCAGATCAATACAGTCCACTCTACTCTATCCTATTTCTTTAATGCCCTTTTCAACAATGTCCTCCCATCTACACCCAGATATACCAAGTGGTATCTTTCTTTCAGGTTTTTTGCATTTATATTCTCCCCCATACACAACATGCCCCACCCATCTCATACTCTGTGTATTGTAATAATTATAATAATATTAATGTAAAACATGCGAGATGGTACAAAAGAGCTATAAAGATGCATGCCTTCAGTAAAGATTATAAACGCATGTTGATTTATCAAACAGCACAAACATACTTGTACACATAAGAAGTGTTGACCGTGATTCACTGTCTTGTAATCATGCATGGTGGATTACGTAAGGCTGCCACTTGCCATTTACCATCACAATAAATTTGAGTACAGTTTCCCAATTTTGATCGTGAAATCATACAGAACAGGAACAACACCCAGCCTCTAAACAAGAAGTATGGCGTAACTTATACGATACCAGAACAAACAATGCTGAATTACATAAAATATTTACTCTCATAAATTCATCATGGTACATCTTAAACTGAAAGGTAACAGACATCTCATTTTTCTATTTCATTTTGCAAATGCTATTCTCGCGCTCACCACAAAGGCATATGGGCTAGTGGAGTTACAACTCCACTCAGTTTTACAGATGGTGGTAAATTTCAATCTTATTTAGTACAAAACTGATAACTAGCTGAAGTATAAATCGCCGCGTGGATCCTCCGGTAAAAGGCCGGTTTAAACAAGATTCTATGTTACTAGATTACCTGAAGTTGCATCTCTTGTTATCAAATGGAAGATGAAGCATATACATCTTGTATAGTGTTTGTAGATTAAATGGTAGAGAAATTTCAGAATCAAAGTTTTAGGAGACAACTGCTTTCTGGCTGGTGACTAAAGAAGTCTACAAAATACTTTGGCACTGTTCACAGACCCCAAAGGCTCTGCAGCAGACATTCTGGGAGTCACTGGTTTCTATGCATGTGCCACACAATCAGTTCAAACAACACTTTTATCTTGTGTGATACAAAGATTACCAAGTATCAGAGTAGTGTAGAGAAGAAACCTGGGAAGTTTTCAACTGAAACCCACAACAGGTGGTGGAAAATCAAAGAGGAGGCATCAGTAATTGGTGCTCAAACAGATCATCAGTAATACTGAAAAGTCTAATCATGGCTTTATCAGCCAGCACTGTGCAATGTAATGCTTCACAGCCAGTAGGTACCCCATTCAAATCTCATTTGGATCGCCTGATACTGAGTATGTCATTGTTTTTCTTGTTAGTAATCCAGTTCTGGAATTCTACCATGAAAAAAGCACTCAGTCAGTCTCTCCCATCCCTTTGCAACTACTGTGTAATTATAGTCATCTTCTGTCTGATGCCACACCATCCAAATTCAATTCAGTCTTCACTGTGACCGGTCTGGTTAAGTGTTAATCACTGTAGGACAAGTGAAAACAAATGTATACTGTATAATGTACAAAACATTACTTGATGAACTGAAGTTGCATTAAGCCATTGTAGCCCCCCAACTATAAAGCAAAACTTTGATATCAATGACACGCTCTATTCCTAAATGAAGCATATTATATCAATATCTTGCCACAATCTGTGGTTCCCAGGCAGTAAACATGCTCCATATTTGTATTTCTTGTTTTTTTATTTGCAATCAGTTCACTCATTTCCTGCTCTGGATGGTGCAAAAATCAGGTAAATATTATGTGCTGTTTGTCTGGAGTAACCAGAAACACTGGCCATGCATAACTGCCTTACAATTATTGGTAGCATCTGATGAAGGCAAAATCTGATCACCATTTTATTATTTATTGATGTACTTCCATAGCATGATAAGTGCTCATATAATTCCTTAACACTGGCACATGTCCGGTACACCCATCACGCAGTATGACACTCAAGATACCACATAAGGTCTCATGGATCATTTAATGGTCTTCCTATGCAACCCTCCTTTCTGGTGTCCTCCAAATTAAATTGGCACAGAATTCTGGCACCAAAGGTTTAATACTGGTAAAAGGTACAGTTCACCCTGTAACAGGCCATGAAGGTTCAGGAGACAAGTGAAGGTATATTCTTTCTTTAACCTTGCCACTAGATGGGGTGGGCAGTCAACACCATGCCCTAGCCACTTTACTCCCGAGAAAGAAACTGATACCCACTGCACAGTAGGCTGGGTGGGCCTCTAGACCAGTCTAGATGGGTGTGGAAAATCTCAATCCCCAGACTGTACAGGACGTAGTGAGTCACTATACCAACTACACTATCCTGTCCCACAGTTAATATTGGCAACTGTCACTTATCTTCATTTCACAACATATATACATGCAATGGTGTAAAAGTCAGGTGGTGTATTTAATACAACTGTTACTTCTAGTCAACTGCATGACAAGTGTTTGATGTTATCTGTAATGAGGCTCTCCAGCATGATAAAATAAATGTGTCCTGAGACTATCTGCAGCATCTTTGATACAATGGCAACAGCACATGTTCAATTACAGCAAGTCTGGAACCATCAACAGACATATATATCTAATAAAAGAAACACAGGGTTGCAGTTACAGCACTGTGACCAACGAAGGTATTATGAATTTATTTCCATGAACAGATGAAATAATGTACACAATAAAAAAAATGTATGAATACAGCATAAAACTGCAACCAAACTCAAATGAACTCTTTCCTAAAATATGTACACATAATTGTATCATTGTCTAAGACCATATAGTTAACATACTAATTTTGTTCTGTTAACATACATCTTCACACATGGTTCAAAATTTTTGTAATACCATAAGGTTCTGTATGAAAACAGAAAATGCAAGCTTATTTTTAAGAGATCATGTGATGAACTTACATACATATGTACATTCATTAATATTTAGTTTCTGAATTCTTTCTGCTGTGAACAACAACTTTGAGATAGAACTGTAGAGTGAGAGTTTTCTGGTGGACATCTTAAATGACGTGGTAGACTATCACCATTAAAACACATATGATTAATGTTACAAGTTCTGTAACTCTTAAACTTACTGTGATCATCCATAACAGTACAGATCCAAAATATCCACCACGCATTACATGAGGAAGTAACACAATCCATGAAAGTACCTATTTTAAAAGTACATGAAACGAGCAAACAGTGTACCTGATTCTTTCTCCTAGATGTAGTTCAACTCCTTCAAAATAAGAACACCTAAGGACAATAAAATGTATCCCACATTCACCAAAATGTCCAGCAAACACATCTTCCAACACTATCATCTTTATGCTCTTACCAACAAATGTCTCTGCTTCATTCAATGACATCACCTGCTTTTCTTCTTTTTACTACTTTTCTGTTTACTTTGCTTGTTCTTATGTTTTGTACGACTTGTTTTCTGTTTCTTTATTTTTTTTGAATGTCTTAATTTTTGCTGAATGTCCTCACTGTCATCCGAAGCAGTACTAGAATCTGAAAGAGAGAAGCTTCAAAAATATACATAGACAAGAGCAATACATGTACTGACCTATCATGTGGTGGCACCAAGAACACTGACCTACTGGCACTGAGATGATGGGAATAAATATTTATTTCCAGTTGTTACTAATCTACATCACATTAAAATTCTAACTCATTTTTCATCTAAGTCGCTGAGACCTTCTCTTACTGTTATTGTAATGTGCACATTCATGTTCACAAACATACACATCCATCCAACACACTGACATTTCTATAGGGTTCTGACAATGGCATATTGCATTGGAAATAAATTACTTTATGAACTCTGTCCACAAACCTGTGTCGAAATTTAAACACTACATGTCTGGAATATGATAGGTCCCCATTCTCACATGAAAGAAATATTAAAGTGAGCAGGTTTTAACCATATTTTTAGCCTGAGGATGGTACCAAGCCTGTGCTCAAGATTTAGTGTTTTGCTTTCTACATGGAATGATGGACAAAATCCATAAGTAAATAATTTCAAAGATAGCAATGGTTGCCATTTTTAAATTACCCCCCACTAACTCCATTTCAGAAACTTCAGTGTGTTTGCGGCCCTTACACGAATCAGAAATATAACCAGGACCATGAATGGCATTTTACATACCTTAATATTTGAGAAAAAAATATAAATAAGTACATAAACAGATAAAAAAAAGTCTATGTAACAGATGCTGGACATAGTAAAAACCTTCTTAAAAATTTTTCCATCACAGAATATTTACTTTTCTGGAATTTACCACATAAAAAACTGAGTGTATTATTTGCATTAAAACCCAATCAAGGCAGTCTTGCTATACTATTTTTTAAATTCATGAACTGGATCTGTATTCCAGAACTTAAAAAAAATAGCATTTATTAAACATAAAAAAATGCATCATCACTGTGCATACATATAAAATTGTGTGTCCAGTCCTAATTACCACAGGAGTAGAAACATCTGATCCAGAAATCACACAAAACAAACACTAAAAGGCACACAAACCTGAGCTGCTATCAGATGTTGTGTCTGAAGAATCATCCGAGTCAGAGTCACTAGAGTCACCACCAGAATCACTAGCAAGGCTTGCAAGCAACTGTGGCACAACTGGAATTTTTGGCTGTGCCTTTAAATGTTCCCTTAACTCATCCCTACAATCAGGACAAGAAATTAAACTTTATTAGCTGTGAACTGGCTTACATTTGGATACTGCACACTTAACTGTACCTACTACCATGCAGTTCTACTGTCACACACCATGGCCAGGTCATCCATGTATGGTGAAAATTGGCCATACAAGATTTTAAGTGTGTCAGTTCTGGTTCTTTAGCTACTGTTGTGGTAACGCACATTACTTTTGTTAAACAACATTTAAAAACCTAGCCGTTTCCAACAGCAGTTAGAAAAAGCGTGTATCCCTGTGCGTGCACAAAGATGCAAGCACACACATACACAGTACATTGCATCCTGTCCAATCATTCTGTTTAGCATTATCCTCCCAGGTCCAAGATGAACTGCACATTTTTCTGTGTTCCTTCTGAATTGTTCAATTGTCTATGCTACCCAATACCGCCGAGCCTCCAAGTCAGGTGCCCATTATGTAACCATCCGCTTTAAGCTTTCCGTCTCTCGGTTACAATATTTTGTACACTCATCATTAAGCATGAATCAATTCCAAGGAATATACGGAGGGATGGGAGCCGCTCTGGTTAACTGTTGTTATAATTCTATACAATCACACTCTCCTCATTATTGAAGTCTTACATACAATCATGAAAAACTTAAAGATTGACCAGATAAATTGCTGTTAAGATGTGTTCACTGCTATGCTTGTTTCAATACCTCCTTCCTTCCTTCCTTCCTGAAGTCTAACATTTGACTCCCATTTTGGAATGTCTCTACCTTTGTCAAGAAAATAGGTAGCCTGCTGGCAAGTCCATCCAAAAACATAGTTTCAAACAAAGGAACACCAGTATACATCTACCTACTACTAAAACAAGAAAGAGAATTTTAGCCTGTAAAGGAAATGAGGTGTGTTAGACCTCTACCCATTTTAGTGATCTGCAAGGCTAAAATATGGACAGAGGTTAGACGTTTAGAGAGGTTGAACTGCTAAACCCTTATGCGCATTCCAAAACCTGGAAAACAGTAAATTTTTATTTAATTTAAACTGGCTAAATGCCAGATCACGAGTTTATCTTCTCATCTTCTTGATGCCTAGTCCTAGATTTGAACTATGGGCAATAACCAGTTACAAGGACCCATGAACACCAAGAAGTTATTTAATTCCTCTTAACAAGAAGGTAGACATCAAGAACTAGCCAAGCCACTAAAAATTAATTTCTATCCAAGCATGGTCAACTATTACATATCCCACTACATCTGCAACTGTGATATGTCCAGAAATTCTGAAAGTGGTCAGAGTTTGTCACACAGACAATGTGTACTAATTACACCTAGCCAAGATTCAGGAATGTTTGGTACAAACTTCTTTTGGTAAGGGATTTACCTTACTTCAATGGACATATAACAATGCAATGGTATGAATGCTTGAAATGATTCACAACAATGGCATAATAATATCAACTCACGTTAGTCCTCCCAAGCCTATAGATGTAAAGAAATTGATAGCAAATCGTGTATTCTTGGGATTATCTCGTGGAAACAAACCTTCAAACGCAAACTGCATACTCCTGTAAATAAAAAAAAAAAACACTAATAAATGTTTCTCCTAAAAACAAAAGCATCATATTTCTGCTCTCTTGGTGTTATTTTGTCTGTAAGTATAAGCATGATGTCCAGTAGTGACTGACATTAAAGAAAAATTCATTACACACTGAACTAATGTAATTCAAATGCAAATACACCATTCATTAAGACACGCCTCTATATCCTTTATTGTATCACATACTTATCCTACTAGTATCTGTAACAGTAATGTTATATTTATGTGTTTACTTACGTGTCTTTTACCCTCTCATTCAGCTTAGTAAGTCCCATGTACTCTGCCAGTTCCTGGAACAGAATTTTAATGAAGATTCGACTGGAACTGGTAGTCTCTTCCTCATTCAGGTGAATGACAGATAAGACTTCCCAAGGGATGGCATCCGTGAACAGGAGGTGTGCAAAGAATTTAGCTGCATTTCTTAACTTGTTCGTGTCCAAGCGATGAATTGTGTCATATGTATCTCTGAATATTTGCTGAAATGCAGGGATCAATACTTTGTTGACCTGGCATAACCTCTGAAAGGAAACACATTCACAGCATTAAGTACGTTAAGAACTTTGTCTTGAAGATACTGAGAATACTACACACCACTATTATTATATTATTTTTCCAATAATCATTACTGTTATTTTATTGAAATATGAAAGGTAGAATAAAGAGAGAAAATTAACATGAATAAAAAGGCACTGCAGAGAAACTAGCACCGCAAGGGAAGGTTGCCAAGGAAGCAATCAGGGACTGGACAAGTAGGAAACACAAGCAGTAATGACAGTCCACTCATGGACAAAGGGAGGCTAATGGTTTTTTGAAAGGACCCTCTGCTAAAGGAGATGGAGAACCATCTAACTTACAGGAAACCAGCTAAAAAGAATGATGGGGCTACTAACAGGACAATGTCACTTAAAATGATAACTATTCAAACTGAGGCTGGTAAACAATCCCAGGTGTGGTAGATGAAAACAGACAATTGAAACAGCCTCGCATGTTCTTTGTGACTACGAGGCATTAGCGCACCTCCATCAAGAGAGAAAGGGGCTGCTGAATGCATGAGCAAAGGGCTGTACAAATGGGAAAAAATGGCAAAGTGTATGGGTCACTTCAGTGCCCACCTTTATATATTCTATTCTATCACCATCAGGGGTAACAAAGACAACCTCCAAAAGTCTCAATTCTCTCTTACTTGTTTATTTTACTTCTTTCTGATTGCTGAAATGTGTCGTTACCTCAGCCACAAGTCCATAAAACTTCTCATATGTCCTTCGTTCTGCACAGCAGTCAAGGGTCATGTGACAGAGTTCTGGCTCTTGTCCAGGCTTCAATTCCATCCTCAACAACTTATGAGCACATTCTTCATGATGCGCACTGCAGTTAATTGTTAGGTATATTATTCTTCGAAGAGTCTGAAGGTTAGTCTCAGTGTTGTCAATAATGGCACCACTGTCGTCCTCTTCTGGAACCAAGGATAAATACACACAGTCAATGGTGGCTGTCCTTCACCAACTACCATACACATCAAAATGTAACTTTCACATCATTCATTTTAATACATCAAATGCAAGTTTCCTTGGGACATAACAAAATGTCAACTGATACAGAAAGTGTGAAGTAGCTGGGTGGGACCACAAAAATGTTTACTTAAGGAGAGAAACATTAAATCAGGATTTCAGTATTCTAGGGACCTAAAATACTACATTACACAGCAGGGAACTAAATTTTAAGAACTCCAACTACAGATGCACATAATAAGTAACAGAATTGTCCCCAACACCCCAGTATCTTACAGTTTGTTAAATACAGTACTTAGCAGTCTTACTGGGCAGATTTATTTGCATGCTCAGTATTCTCAATGTGAATCTGCTGAAAACAGAAGTAAGGATACCTTTTACCTTTGTCCCTGTCTTAGAACAGGCTTACTTCAAATTAAGTCTGTATGTAAAAAATATTTTACACTGATACTGATTTCTTGCTTACCATCTCCACTTTCTTCTCCCGAGTCACCTCCTTCTCCTGACTCTGATTCATATTCTGAACCTGAACTGCCTTCATCCAGAATCTCTTTTCTGAGACAATTATACTTCTCCTCTTTGGCTTCATACTCTGGGTCAAACTTGAATACATCTGAAATATTAATACCGTTACATCAGTTTTAATATAAAAGGCATTATAAACTTGGGTGAATTGGTACAATGTGCACGTCATATTTATTGTTCCTCATCTTGTGTTTCTAGCATTTTACACCTTCACCACCCACCCTGTAAGCCGCTAAGAGAGTTTCTAAAGTAGTGTTCCATTTCCTTAAATACTTCAAACAAAGTGGGGGTAAATGTGACTACAGTCACTAATATCACAGCCATATATGTTGAAACAACCTGATAAAATACTGGGCATTTGATGTAATCACAGCAGCGTGTAAGATGTCTGTTTAGTGGTAGATTATATCCTGTATTTTGTGCAACAAAAACCAAGCACTTAAAATTACAAAGTCTGAACATAGAAGGTGTGCAGGCATACAGACGGTGTCATAATCACAATCTCTTGCAATTTTGTTGTATTTGTCCATATGTGGGTTTTGTAAACCTTAGAACAATTACAGCCACTTGTTCCAAATATCTACTCAGCAGAGACACCAATATGTCTTCGTAATTTGAAGCAACAAATGAATCAATGTTAGTTACTTTTCCGACATGTGTCTTTAAGTTCTGTGGAAAAACAACAATAATAGCATTACTTTGCCTGCAAGTGTGTATTATTCACAGGTACACAAGTCTCTAGGAGACAAGTGTTGCTGCACATACAACTTAAAAAATATGAATTAGCATGTCTGCCCTTGAAAGGGCTGTCTTCAGTAAACAAATTCCAGGGGAGGGGGTGGAAAAAAAAAAACAGGTCATTGCCTTCACTACCTCCAAGGAGCAGAATCTCTCTTGAGATGTTAAAAGTTTCTCAGCTAGTCAAGCAATACCCTACACTCTATAAAACCAAAATGTTCATTACATTGT
>Ga0209755_10009241_pt1 | contig 10426 bp, 5 predicted proteins | sample TergutCo191P1_FD_187301 | JGI IMG/M metagenome (GOLD analysis project Ga0209755, IMG submission 187301) | Cornitermes sp. P1 segment gut microbial communities from Petit-Saut dam, French Guiana - Co191P1 (SPAdes) (version 2) | ecosystem: Host-associated > Arthropoda: Insects > Digestive system >...
GCAACGATGGACACCCCTATTCCGGATGCTACCAGCGTGGCCACCGGCGGTGGCGTGAGAATAAACCACAATGCTACTTTCCATATGCTTGGCGGCAGGATTGCACGCAACACCGGCAGAAATGGTGGTGGAGTTTATGTGGGGCATGGCTCAACGTTCAACCTGGATGGCGGCAGGATAGAAGACAATACCGCAACCTTTGAAACAGGTGGCGGTGTGATGGTTGTAGATTGGTCAACATTTAATATGTACAGCGGGCGCATTTACAACAACACTGCACCGCTAAGTGGTGGCGGCGTTGTTATAAGCAGGCGTGTCGGTGCTGATTCCACCCAGAGGTCATTCTTTTACATGCACGGAGGGTATATTCAGGGCAACGCAACCACATATGCTGCAAGTATTGTTGGTGGTGCCGGTGTGCGCCTGGTTCATTATTCAGAAATGACTATGGCCGGAGGCACAATTGGCGGCGGCGGCAATCTTGGAAACAGGTCGGCAAGTTTTGGCGGCGGTATTAGTGTAGACCCATACGTTAGGCTTGAAATAGACGACGGCACAATTATCAATAACCGAGCAGCCACCAATGGTGGCGGTATTTGGGTACGGGACCAAAGCAGTACCGTAGAAATAACAAGGGCTTCTATTGTCAACAACATCGCAGTGCAATATGGTGGCGGTATTTGGGCACAAAGCTACAGCAATCTGGCTGTTTCCCAAACAGTTCAATTTCGTGGTAACCGTGCTAACCGCCCATACGACCATGGCTTTGGCAATACAGATCCTGTACCAAACCAGCCGCCTATGGGCGGCATACGTGGTAGCGGCGGCTATATTGGCAACATCAACCAAGCCAGCCCGTGGGAAACAGGCAGTATCCGTGGTGCACATTTGCTAAACAACTTTGATATCAACTTTGTGGGTGAACCTACCAACCTTATAATTCTCCCTCGCATAGGCGATATTGGCTTAGAAAAAACCCTGCGCATGCCGGCAGGCACAACAACGCCAAGCGCAAGTTTTACCTTTGAAGTAGAACTTGTGGAAATAAGGGACGGCAGAGGAGCTGTTGTTCCTGTGGCAAACCCGCCGCAAGTACAAATTGATGATATTACCATCTCCTTCCCCCAAGGTGCATCTACTGCAATGCGTGAAAGCACTACCGATTTGTTTGTTACACGTGGTGGCGTTGTTGGGCTTTGTGATGTTTTATGGCCGCTGCGCCCGGGCGTTTTTACCTTTCGTGTGGAAGAGGTTCCTTACACCAGTAACACAGTTGCACCAAATATTATGGAGTATGATGATACAGTTTTTTACATGCGTGTTTATGTAGGGTGGCTGGACGACAACTTCCGGCACCTTGGTGTATTGCGCACCAATATACGGCCATATAACGAAGACTGCGCCCCCGGTGCGGTTTGCCCAATTTGTAATGATGGCAAAAGCGAAGCGGCCGAGTTTACCAACGTTCTGCTTACAAGCAGCCAGCTGGAAATACGCAAGCTGGTAGCGGGCATGGGCGATATGAGCAAAGCATTTCCATTCACATTAGAGTTGCAACTGCCGCCTGCGGCAAGCGATATCACCGTTGCTGCAACCCTAACTCGCCTTGACCGCAGCAGTTATGGGCAGCTTATTGGTGGCACAACAGACTACCCCATTGCGTTTAACGTAGGTGCGAATGGTGTTGTCACACCTGCAACTGCGCTGTCGTTTATGCATGGTGATATTATTGTATTTTCCGAGTTGCCTGTTGGCACGACATATACATTAACCGAGCCGGCCGTACCGCACTATACGCAAACGGCAGTTGTAACCAGCGGCGGCTTGCCCGGCGGTGAGTTTGAGCAAGACGAAGATGAAGACTATGCCCTTATTGTCACGGGTATGGTGTCATCCGGTGCAAATGCCGGAGGCGTTAGCAACCGTGTAGTGGTGGAAAACTACCTCATGGAAGCACCGGAAACGGGCGTGTTGCTAAGTAATGTACCTTTTGGGCTAATGGTGGCACTGGGTGCAGGTGCGCTGGTGGCCGCCGGTGTGGTGGCAATACTGTATAAGAAAAAGTGACGGGCAACAAGGGCTTTTTTGACAGACTGAGTTTCTAAACCGGTTGATTTTTTCGCAATTTATTATTTCTTAAAATTACCATTTGCAAAAACAGTTGCAATGTTGTAATATGTATGTGAAGTAAGTTGAAACAAAAAAGGTGTGGCAATTTTATAATATTCGTAAGTTCCCATAGTAAGTTCCACAGTGGGAACGCCATGGCCGTTAATATGAAAAACGCCTAGAAAACAGAGTGAACTTAATCTAGGAAAATCAAAGAAGTCAAAAACAAGAGGACTTATACAAAGAAGTTGCAGAGAAAAAAGCACAGCAAACAAGCCTGTCGCATGAGGCGCTTCAGACTTAGTTCCAGTTCTTTGGAATTAAGGTTGGGAAATTTCCACCCAATAAAAAATGGTGTTATCTGGGATATTCTGGATCACTATGCCGTTGACGGGGGAAGTGTTCATCAAGCAGCTTTGTCACTAAGCTATTCAAACAGATATCGTGTTTTGTGATGAAATCTTGCATATCATCGTGAAGGCGTGTATCCTTCTTGATGCGAGCAGCATGACGTGAACAAAAATAATCCCTGTTTTTAGGCATAGGATTTTTGTAAAATTTGCTCACGAAAAACACCCCTCAATGCCGTCGGATTGCGGCTTTTGTGTAAGGGGTGTTTTTGATTTTAACAGAAGTGGAGATTGAACAACCTCCATAGCGGGAACTTCAGTAATTCCAAGGATGGTAGCAACTTCCTTGCTGTGCAAGAACGAAAACATTTCATATGGTGTTTTGCCATTGAGGACTTTTCGTTTAATGCTATTCACATGAGAGAAAATAAGGTTTATGGTTTCCTGTGTGAAGCAGTCAAATGAGCTGCCTTTCGGCACAATATCCCTAAAAATCGTATGGTTCTTCTCAACTCTTGGTTTTTGAAAGGCGCAATTGGGGTCGCAAAAAAATAAATCCGTTTCCGGTTCGCCGTCCAGGCCTTGCGTGAATGCTAAAACATTGGCAAACTCACCATCGTTATCGGTTAAGAGTAAAGGGAAAATATCTCCAAAGCGAATATTGCCCTCATGGAGCGTATTTTTTAGCATTGTGATTTTCAGTGCGGCTTCTGCGGCAGTCTTGTTGTCCAAGGGCAATCCGAACATGAAGTTGCAGAAGGTGAAGTCAAAGGTCATGATGACTTTGCCGCCAATTCTGCCGATTACAGTGTCCATTTCAGCCCAAGACTTGATGTTGTTTTCTTCAATGGACACTCGAAAATCGCTGTAGGTGCGTCCTACCTTTGCGGCTTTTGGAATATAGTCCCCTTTGTGCTGCTTGCGCGGCTTAAATTTTGCAACCCTCGGAAAATCCAACTTGCTGACAGATAGATAGCCTTTGTGAAGATTTCTGTAGGCTGTTGATTTGGAAAACGGCACTTCATGCGTTTCCATTACATGATATAGCCGCTGTCCTTTTTTCATTTCTTGCGCAATGATTTTGTCGCCAACAAAAAATGTTTCCCTTGTTAGGGCTATACCGCCCCTTGCTTCAACAAGCAAGGTTTCGTACTCCCGATGCGCTGACTGTGCATTGTAATACTGCTTTTGATAGCCGCAATTCAAATGCTTTTTACTACATGGGTTGCAAACAAACGGAGCTTTGGCCAGTAAAGGACATGGTTTTTTTACAACCGTTGTTTCATCGTGCTTGTTGTTTGGGTTCTCTTTGATGTAAATGTGCTTCTTAACCTCTTTTGACACGGTGGTTGGGTCTTTGCCGAGTCGCCTTGCTATTGCCTTAAATGATACTCTTTTATTCAGGCATTCTTGAATCTCTACCCTGTCATCAAGGGTTAGGTGTTTGTGCTTTCTCAAGTCTGGCATTTGCCTCTTCCTTTTACAATGGAAATTTCCCAGACTTAATTCTATTTGTTTTTTCCTTTTAGACTAAACTCCACCACCTCCTCTACCGTGGAACTTACTATGGGAATTTACTAGGGTAAGTTTTGGTGAAATTTTCCTTGTATTATTCGCTGACACGCTGTATAATTATTATGTCGAAATTGCTGAAAGCCAAGGCAGATAATATGGATTTAATGACTACGAAAGACGCATCGGATAAGTGGGGTATCACTATTAGGCGAGTACAAGCACTGTGCGATAATGGAAAAATCCTCTCCGCAATGAAATTGGGTGATATTTGGGTCATGCCAAAGAACGCACCTAAGCCCTTAGATGGCAGAACAAAGGCTGCAATAAAATCGAAAGCTACCACTTAAGGCATATTTGGAGAAACTTGGCATTTCATAACTCATTTCTGAATTTCCATCTAATTGTTTCTGGCACAATAGGCACAGAAATTTCGATATTATATCGCAGCAAGCAAGGAGATCCGAACGATGGCGCATACAGAGATCCTGATAAATGATAGAAATAGTAATGCTCAAAACCTTTTGACAATCACTCCATTGCGAGTTGACTTTGACCGCCCAGGGCTATGTGCTGGGTGCGATCCGGTTGCTTGCATCGTAGAAGGAAAGGATCTTTCAGGGAAAAACTGGCGTGATATACTCGTTAATTTGACAGAACATTTCATATCAAATAAGCCGCAAGCAAATGAGCTGTACACAAAAAGCGTATATCCAAACGGTGAACGTCCATTTTTGTTGAAAGATAAGCCTTTGTTGTCGGCTCGCCAAATTTCTAACGGATACTGGATTTATATGAACCTAGGCATAAAGGACTTAGTGTTTACAATCGGAAAACTGTGCCAATTTTGCGATGTGAATCTCTCTGATATAGAAATTACCTATACTCCGAAATCAATTAGAACATTTGATGAAGTTTTCGTAGTTCCTAGCGATATTAACAATGCGCAAACCATTCCCGAGCCTGTGCTTTCCGTCTTACTAAACGAGTATACAAATGGATTTCGTTTTGACTCGACTTCTCTACGCTTACTATCAAGAAAAACAGATTTTGATATTGATGAACATATGCAATCTGCACTGAAACAGCAGATGTTCTCTCGTGACGATGATATATATTTTTTATTTGACCTTATCGCTAGCACTGAAACCCGAAAAGAAATCGTTGATTTTGCCGATTTGTTGCTTGCCGAATACGGCTGTTTTGAACTACCTGAACTTTATAGGCTATATGCTGACAGATTGAATAGGAAGATTATCATCAACGCTGATAATTTCGAAAAATTTTATGAACAAATAGGGAATCCAAATGTTCGCTGTGTTGCTGCGCCTTATATAGGCAACAAAATAGCACGGTTCAGGAAAAACGCAAATGTGTGGAGGAATTTTGAAGCAATTGCAAACAAAATTATTGCAGTAGCAAGTGATGAGTTTGCTGGTGTTATCAGTGAGGACGACCTACATGCGAAATTTTGTGCGTTTTCTGCTGATTTGCTAGCCAAGATAATAGAGCGTTGCGCAGATGACAGACTTATTCACACGGAAATTAACGATATTGTTTGTTATCAGACACTTGAAGCACTTGGTTTGCCGGAGAACTTCTCTAACACTCTCTCAGAAACTCTTGAACGGCTTGAAGAGTTAAATCTCTCACCGACTGAGGATGTTTTGCATACAGCATTATCCCTCACGCTCGGAGTAAACTTTATGGCAGACTATAATTTGCCAACACAAAAAATTTATCGTCGGCTTATTGACATTTCTTACAAAGGTGAACCACGTAGGCAGTGGTATGGTGGCGTTTTCATGGAGGTGTCTATCTAGCCATGTATTCATATATTTGGGACAAAAAAACACTCGGTTATTTGATGACCATGCAAACTGGTAAATATATTGCCAATGAGATTCGCCCCGTATTTGCACCTGAATTAGTAGTGACGGGGATGGATAAATATTTTGAGTTTGACAAATACGAGACTCGCCCGCTTCTATGGGCACAGAAGAATGTGTATTTGTTAAATGGCGAAAAAGTTGCACAACTTGTTAATGCTCAATATGGCAAGCCACTTAACGTACAAATTTTTTTTAAAGGTAAATTAAAGATTGAGCCTGTAGATATAGCCGGGATGGTCGAAGCAAATTACGACATGATGAATATTATTGTGGCGGATGCAAAGCGGCGCATAAAAGAGCTATACGATAATAATTTAAACCGCTGTGATGCCGTATACATCGCTTTTTCTGGCGGGAAGGACTCTGTTGTTTTGCTTGATATCTGTGACCGTGTGTTGCCCTTTTCTGTGCCTGTTATATTTAGCGACACGGATATGGAATTGCCTGATACATATAAAGTTTGGGCAGAAGCAAGATCTCGATATCCAAACCGAGAATTTATCGTTGCAAAAGCGGAAAAATCTGCACTTGAAAATTGGCGGTTATTTGGACCGCCTTCGCGAACAATCCGATGGTGCTGTTACGTCCATAAAAGCACACCAGCACTGATGACTCTGAAAAACAAACTCCATAAAGCGACGATTAAAGTAATGGCGTTTGTGGGGGTACGAGCTGACGAAAGTCATAGTCGTTCGTTTTACGAAGACGAGTCTGACGGAGCAAAAAATGCTTCGCAGTTGAATTGTATGCCAATTCTCGACTGGGGTGCACACGAGCTTTGGCTTTACATTTTTGCTAACGACTTAATTGTGAACTGTGCATATAAGAAAGGATTGGCACGCGTTGGATGCCTAATGTGTCCTGAATCTTCAAAAGGTCATCTTTGTTTAGCAAAAGAAATGTACCCATGTGAAATAAAGCATTATAGAGATACAATAATAGAAACGAGCTCAAAAAATTTTGCTAATGTCGTTGATAAAGAAGAATTTGTAAGTGATGGGTGGCAAGCGCGTAAAAGCGGTGTCGTTTTGCGTGAAACTGTAGCACGTCCATTCGAAGAAAATATTGAGCTTCGAACTGTATTCCAAAGCCCTCACTTTCAAGAGACAATGTTCTATGAATGGATAAAGACTATCGGGACAGTCATAAGGGAACGTAATTCTGACAGACAGCTCCTGAAACTCCCTGATACGTTAGACGATGGTATTCCGTTCACCTATTATACTCCGTATACTGGTGGTGGAAAAGTAACTTTCGAGTTCAAAAGTACGGAAGAGCAAATAAAAACACTCTCAACACTACGAGAGTTCCTTAAAAAAGTCTCTGCTTGTATTGCTTGTCGTTGCTGTGAAGCTGAATGCGCAAAAGGCGCAATTGCTATCATAAATGGAGCAGTTAGAATTGATGGGGAGAAATGTACAAAATGCAGTGGCTGTTACAATATTGATAATTCGTGTTGGAGGTATTTTTCTATGCGTGTACCGGATAAGTCACAATCAAGAATGGTGAAAATTCATTCCTATAAAACGTTTGGCTTGCAGGAAGCTTATATTGCAGCTTTAATTGAACTTAAAGAGTGTTTTTTTCCTTGGTATGATGGACATCCCCTCGGAAAGAACATGGTTCAGGCTTCGCGAAACTGGTTTTTGGAGGCCAATTTAATTAAAGTGAATGGCAATACACCAACAAGCTTGTTTTCTTTATTTGAAAGACAAGGTAGCAATTCTATAAATGCTTGGGACTGTGTTTGGATTGCTCTTGCCAATAATTCAGTTCTTGTTAAATGGTTCATTATTTCATCCAACATAAACGAAACTTATACACCGGAAGAATTGGCTCAAATGCTCAATGGCAATTTCCCGGAATTGACCAAATCCGTAGTAAATGGTGGATTGCAATCATTGAAGAATATGGTTAAAAATTCTCCGCTCGGTGGCGAAAGTGCTGTAGTATTACCTGAGTTAAAAGGTAACAAGATAAAAAACATGACTCGTCGCGCAAAAGATATTCACGCCCTAACTCTCCTATACGGTTTATATCTCATCGCCGACCTTGCTGAACGCGGCAACTTCACCGTGCGTGAATTACTTACAGCGGACATGGAATCTGCATTCGTGTCACCGCTTGTAGCTTTTGGGATTACTCCAGGAACTTTCAAAAAGCAATGCGAGGGATTGCGGACAAAGTATCCCGACTATATTTCTACCACGTTTACCCATGGGAATGACGGCCTGGAAGTATTCCCGCAGAAATACAGCTTGGAAGATATAATTACACTTGCACTGGAGGGGTAAAATTGAGGAAATATAATGAGTATTTCACAGTGACAGACGATTATTGTCCGGTTATGACCAGTGCAGAAATCAATAAAACACCAGATAGGTGGCTTGATTTCTATCCTCATACGGAGTTTGAGGATATCTGTAAAACTTTACTCTCTGTGCTTGTCAGAGGCGATAGGTCGTTATGGATAACGGGCAATTATGGAACCGGCAAGAGTAATGCCGCTCTTGTTATACAAAAGCTGTTTGTGGATGATGAATCTCGTGTACGTAAATGGCTTCAAGCGTATGATGCAAACGGGTTAACAGATCGTGCAAATTTAGAAAAGGACTTGTTTTCTCGCCGTAACGCAGGAACTCTTGTTGTATATGATTTCAACGCTGTCGGTGTAGGGCCGAATGAAGATTTATTGGTGCGCTTGGAAAAATGCATAATTGCCGTGCTGAAAGAACGAAACATGATTATTCCCGCACTGTCTAATCTTGATAGTGTAATCGCCCGTTTACGGCGTGAGGGTGCGCACTTTTTTACTACACGCGACGCAATTCAAGGGCAACTTGCCTATCTGCATGCAGGAATTAAAACGGTCGAGCAACTTGTTGACCAGCTGAATAAGGAACTTAAGTCTGCGGACGCGCCATCCTACTTACTTGATGATGTACAGCAAGTATTTCGCAAAGATAACATCTATCTTGATGTGAACGTGGCTACGTTTCGCACTTGGCTTAAAAAGGTTCTGGATACTAATAAGCTTGAAAATGTCGTTTATTTATTTGATGAGTTCCACCCTTTTATTGAGGCAAATAAGGAGCAGCTAAAGACTTTTGAAGATATAACAGAGTCACCGGGCGTAAATCGATTTTTTATTGTACCTGTTACACATATGGGAATCAATGCATATTTGGCAGAGGGCTCGAGCAGTGCAAAAAAGGCAAACGACCGCTTCTATTTTCGTCAATTGAAAATGCCAAACGATACAGCGTTTCGTCTGGCAAAACATGCGATGAAAGATACTGTACTTATCGATGAATGGAAAAAGGAAAAAGACCATTTGTGGGGCTCCGTCTCATCTGTTGTGCAAAAATTTAATGCACTGCAAGATCCGGGGCGTGAAAGATTTTACGATATTCTTCCAATCCATCCAATGGCAGCGTTTTTGTTGAAATTTCTGTCTGAATCAGCAAAGTCAAATCAGAGAAGTTTTTTCGAATATCTTAAAGGTAGTGCTGATGGCAAAGAATTTCAGGATTTCATTCGCACCGGTGGACCGGAAGTTGCCAATAAGCAATTTTTAACGGTTGACTATTTGTGGAGCTATTTTATTAATCGAAACGATTTAGGACTCAGTAATGACATTGTTGAAATTGGCTTAACATACAAACAAATTCGTGACCGCGAATTTTCAAATCAATCTGAGGATGCTGTTGAATTGCGCGTTCTTAAAACAGTATTGTTATTCTGCCTACTCGACAAACTATCACCAGATGGGCATGACCGCCTAAAGCCAACGGTTGAAAATGTTGAACTGTCATTTAAGGGTGATGGCTCCGTTGCGGACCCAGCAGGCATTGTGCGCAACTTAGAAAACAGGCATTGCTTTTCTGTCGTTAACGGAAACATATCATTGTTTTCTGCGTCTCCCATTTCGCCTGTAGATATTGCTAAATACGAAGGACAGTTCCACGAGCTATTGTCTGATAAAGTGAAAACCGTGCTTGAAGAGCACACAAAAAGCTATAGGCAATTTAGTTCCGGACGTTTCGATATCCGCGTGTCGGATGCGAGTCATTCAACGCTGACGAACATCACAAAGTCAACCCGTGATAAGTATAGCGAGGGATTAAGCACAGATGATGCTTCGATATGCCTATGGTTTGTAATTGCTAAAAACAAAGAAGAACAGCTTGCAATTCCCCAAAAAATAGAAAGTATTCTTAGACAGCTTCACGACCACCGTATTATTATGTTCACATTCCCGACATTGGCATTTTGCCATGATAATGTCGGACTTTGGGATGAGTTTGTCCGTCACTACGCACGGTATATGACTGAAAACGATGGCGTAGCGAAAGAACAAATAAAGAAATCACTTGAGTCTATAGAGAAGGAGTGGTTTGTCGAGCTTAAAAAACACACGACTCTTCTTAAAGTTTATCAGTATAAAAACGAGCTAATCGATATATCCGATACCTCCTGGAGCGTTTTCAAAGATCTTATTACCGGTTATGCACGTCGTTCTTTGCCAGTATGTCTGGATTATTTGGGTGAGCAAATTAGTGC
>Ga0209755_10009243_pt1 | contig 10425 bp, 11 predicted proteins | sample TergutCo191P1_FD_187301 | JGI IMG/M metagenome (GOLD analysis project Ga0209755, IMG submission 187301) | Cornitermes sp. P1 segment gut microbial communities from Petit-Saut dam, French Guiana - Co191P1 (SPAdes) (version 2) | ecosystem: Host-associated > Arthropoda: Insects > Digestive system...
CCACGTTTAAAAGCACAACCCCCATTACAGCACAATTAGTAGTAATAAGAGGCAGGAAAATCCCTAGCGCTTTGTATAGACCCGGGCTGTATCGTTTGATGAACATTTCGACGACCTGTACAAGACAGGCAATGATCAGTACAAAGCAAATAATATAAAGATAAGTCAGCCCAAAAGGTTCAAGTATCATAGTATAAACCATGAAAGTGATTGCTGCTGCAAAAGCCATAACAAACATAACGGCAACACCCATTCCAATGGAAGTCTCAAGCCGTCTGGACACCCCGATAAAAGGGCAAATCCCCAGCGAGCGGGAAAGTACAAAATTGTTTACTAACACCGCACCCATAAAAACTAAAAAAACATCCATCTCCTACACCTTCTTCCTAAGGAGAGTAACACCGGCAGCCAGGAAGCCAAGTATAAAAAAGCCTCCCGGAGGAAGAATAAACAAAATCATCCGGGGGATTGCTTCCGGAATAATTTGAACGTTAAAAAGTGTACCAAGTCCGATGACTTCTCGAATACCGCCGATTACAGCCAAAGCAAGTGTAAAGCCCATGCCCATGCCAAGAGCGTCAAAAATAACAGGGATGGGTGGTTGCTTTGCCGCATAGGACTCCATCCGCGCAAGGATTATACAGTTTACAACAATCAGCGGGATAAAAATCCCCAGCGTGGCGTTAAGAGCCGGAAAATACGCCTCCAACAAAAGCCTTACAACCGTTGTAAATGTAGCGGAAACGACAATAAATATTGGAATTCGCACTCCGGACGGAATGAAATTCCTTAGCAAAGATACAGCCAAGCAAGACGTAACCATAACAGCCAACGTCGCCAAACCAAGCCCAATGCCATTTACAATCGTAGTTGTCACAGCAAGTACAGGGCAAAGCGCAATTGCCTGAGCAAAAATCGGGTTCTCGTCAATTATTCCTTTTTTGAAACGAACCAATGAGCTCTCCATAACTACCTCGCTTTACTTATACTACTCCGCATCACTGTGTAACTCAGTTTGAAAATACTCCATTGCGTCGTTCACACCTCGAAGCACGGCGTTTGTGGAAATCGTTGCACTTGCAATCAAATCAATCTCCTGGAGTGATGTCGGGTTGCTTGAAGCCGTCAGATGCCCGCTCCTGCCTTCGAACGAACCTAAAAACCAGTCAGCAGTAATATGGCTTCCTAGCCCGGGAGTCTCTGTATGGCTTATAATCCTCACACCGTCGATCATGCCTGCTGGATTGATTGCGACCATCATAAAAACTGCGCCGCTATAACCACCGGGAGCGGCGGAAAATACATAACCAAGCCTTTCGCCCGCCGCATCATAACTGATTGTAAGCCGTGTCAAGCTGGAATCATGGTCCTCCAGATATACAAACTCCATTGAAAAGTTTCCAGGTATCAGACTCGCAATTGCGTCCATCTCAGACTGCTGTCGCGCCTGGATAATTGGCTCCTCTGTAACAATGTAAGCAAGCCCCATAATAATCGCGGCTACCAAAGTGATCATAAACAATGCAAGCGTAGGTTTTAGAATTGAATCAATCATTGCTTGCTCCTCCTTTCCCTAATCTTCATTACCCAACCAACATTGCCGAGCACACGGGGCCGAGTAAAACGGTCAATCAACGGAACCGCCAAGTTCATCAGCAAAATACTATAAGCCACCCCTTCGGGCATACCACCGAAAAGGCGGATTACAGAAGTAAGCACCCCACAACCAAAAGCAAAAATGATTTTCCCTTTTGTTGTAATTGGGGAAGTAGGGTAATCAGTTGCCATAAAAAATGCACCGATTATGAGCCCACCTGTCAACACATGGTAGAAAGCAACGCTAATAGAAAAAGATCCGCTCAGTAAAAATGTAAGCACAAACACAGTACCCACATAAACCAGTGGTATATGCCAGGAAATGACTTTCATGAACATCAAAAAAACCCCACCGACCAGAAGTGCAACAGCGCTTGTCTCGCCGATCGAGCCACTAACATTTCCAATAAATGCCGCTAAGAACTCACTCGCTCCCGGATAAAACCCATCAACAGCGAAGCTACTTAATGGGGTCGCTACCGCCACAACATCCAGCTCCAGCCATGATCCAAATGGCTGTGTAAAGCCGGCAGCCATTGGCATTGCGTATGCTATAGCCAAAACACATCGCCCTGCCAAAGCAGGGTTTATGAAGTTGTGCCCCAGGCCTCCAAAGAGCTGCTTGACCAACACAATAGCCACCAGCGCGCCAACAACAGGAAGCCAAAGCGGAACCCCCGGAGGCATGACCAAACCAAGGAGAAGTCCCGTAACCGCAGCGCTTCCATCAGTAACAGTTATATCACGCCTCACAAGCTTCTGGTAAACTGCCTCAAGCAAACAGCAGGAAAGCACGGAAACCGCCAAAATAACTAAAGACCGTAACCCAAAGAAAACCACACCAAGCACAGTTGCTGGGGCAAGAGCGGCAAGCACCATGTACATAGTCTTGTCGATGGAGTTCGACGAACGGATATGGGGAGTTGCGGAAATCGTATAAGGATGCTTCGACATAATCAATCACCTCTTTTAAATGGGACTCTCGTCCCTCTCATCCGCCTCTTACGTGGCAATGCTCGCTTCGCTACAGCTTCGTCGCCAATATCTCTCGTCGTATAAACGAAATTGATTGGGACAGATGTCTCTTCGCAGGACATATGTAAGTACAACACCCACACTCCATACAGTCCATTCCATTATTTTTCATAAATTTTTCAACTTCGCTACGAATGGCGTACTGATTCAAATTAAGTGGTAGTAAATTCATCGGGCAAGACTCGACGCATTTGCTGCATCGAAAGCAGTCCCTTTCTTTTTCGATCATCGCTTCCTCGTGGGTCAATAGTAAAAGGGACGAGGATGTTTTCACAATGGGTACATCAAGAGTATAATGAGCAACACCCATCATCGGCCCTCCTTGCACCAGTTTATACGGCTCACCCTTAAGTCCTCCAATGGCCTCTATCAGTGCCGCATATGTCATCCCAAGGCGGGCTTTGTAGTTCCCGGGGTTTTTAACGGCCCCACCGGCTATCGTTAACACCTTACGCATCAATGGGCGGCCTCTGAAAAACGCCCTGTGGATCGCAATAATAGTATCAACATTTTGCACTATGCAACCTGCATCCATCGGGAACCCTCCCGACGGGACTTCACGCCCAAGGCAGGTCTGGATCAGTTGCTTCTCTGCCCCCTGAGGGTACATGGTCTTCATGCCTACAACAGAAACCCTGGGGGATTTGTTGATCTCCTTGAGCTTGGCAATCGCATCAGGTTTATTATCTTCGATTGCGATTATTGCCCTGGTGTATGGGAAAAGATGCAATATCACGTCCAGCCCTAAGAGAACCCTGGACGCTTCCTCAAGTATTACACGATGGTCATTTGTTAGGTACGGCTCACACTCCGCCGCGTTCACTAAAATTGTGTCAATAATTTTCCCTGATGGAGGGTTTAGTTTGACATGGGTGGGAAACCCCGCACCACCAAGCCCAACAACCCCTGCTTCGCGTATACGTCCAAGTATATCCTCGCGATTCATTTTTCTGTAGTTAACGGGAGAGTTAATCGAAGGAGTTTCGTTCAGCTCTCCGTCGTTCTCAATGAAAACAGACTGGGAAAACCTCCCCGAGGGAGTAAGGCACGGCTTAATATCGGTTACAACGCCTGAAACCGTCGCATAAATCGGAGACGATACCATTTTCTCGGAGTCGCCGATTTTCTCCCCCAAGAGAACTGAATCACCGACCTTCACCAAGGGTTCACATGGTACGCCAATGTGTTGAGACATTGGGTAAATCATCATGTCACCTTTTTTTGGCAGTATATACTTTATTGGTTCACGGGACGTACCCTTGTTCTCAGGTGGGTGAACGCCCCGCTTCATTGCAGGTTTTCTCATAATTTTCTCCTAATGAGGGATACACCGCCGCACTGTGTTCTGCACTGTGTAAACGAAAGGACCGGATCATGAAGCATTTTCAAATTGCATTCTTGGGTCTGATGCTTACATTAGTAGTGGTTTCGACAAATCTTGAAGCTGTTTTCCTCACGCCTTTTTTTCCACCATTCGTAAAGCCTGGTCTTGCCAATATTATAGTAATGTTTACTGCTTTGACAATCGGCAGGAAACAAGCGCTTGCACTTAACATAATGAAGTCTGTTTTTGTATTGGCAATTCGTGGGCCTATCGCCGGACTTATGAGCTTATCAGGAGGAACATTTTCGGTCTTGGTCATAGTACTGTTGGTTACATTTCTTAGTGAAAAGCACATCTCGTATATTACTCTCGGGGTATGCGGCGCACTCTTTCATAATTTTGGGCAGTTGCTGGCTGCAATATGGCTAATAGACTTCTCCGGAATTTTCTACTACATACCTATTCTCATAATTGCGGGAACAGTGACTGGGGTAATTACAGGAACTCTTCTGAAACTGATAACCCCGACGCTCAATCGGGCATACAAGTTTCGCTAAGAAGCCCTGTAACATCAAATGGAACGACCATCTTCCGGGGTCTTCCGCCGCATTGACTCAAGTTTATCTAAGTCGCTGATGAAAATCAAAATTTGAGCCACCACTTCGTACAAGTCCGGGGGGATGTGCTCGCCAAGATCGAGTCTGGTCAACTCGTCTATGAGCGCGGCATCCTTATAAACCGGAATGTCGGCATCAGTAGCATTTTCTAAAATCTTTCCAGCGATAAGCCCGGCTCCCTTCGCCAAAATTTTCGGCGCGATCTCTTCCGGGTTATAGTTTATCGCAACAGCTCGCTGTCTGGGCGTTGGTTTCGGCAAGTTATTCACAGTCCTATACCCTCATATCAAATGTAAGCCTCTCCTGGGACTGATTACCATCTTTCAACATTTCAAGTACAATGCGTCCTTTGAAGTCGTTGTCTTTAACAACAAAACCACTCTCTTCCCCAATCCTTGCATCCGGCAGAACCTTGGAGCGAGCAGTGAACAATTCCCCTGAGGCAAAGCGGATTGTAACCTCTCCGGGACTGATGTTGAGAATTAGTGCTTTAAACTTTTCTCCCGGCCTTAGATCATAAAACCTTTTTGTGCCGGCAAATTTATATCCCTTAACACCCATAGCTGAAACTCTTCCTATGGATGGGGCAAGGTCCATACTTTTTTATTGCCGCTCGGTGAGCTACTGTGCCATAACCTTTGTGTGCAGCAAAACCATATTCGGGATAGTCTTCGGATATCCGCATCATATATGCATCTCTCTCAACTTTTGCCAAGATGCTTGCGGCGGCAATCAAATGGCAAACCGAGTCTCCCCTCACAACAGTCTCAACGGGGCAGTTTAAACCAGGTGCGATGTTGCCGTCCACCAAAGCTAATAAGTCGCCGCGCAAATGCTTGATACCATCAACCGCCAGCGCCATTGCTTTCATCGTCCCTTGCAAAATATTGATTTCGTCAATCTCCCAGGCGTCTACATAACCAAAAGCGTACCCAAGAGCTTCCGCCTTTATGATAGTGGCAAGAGCATTTCTGCGCATTGGCGAAAGTTTCTTTGAATCGCGCACTCCGTCAATTAAAACTCTGTGTGGCAAAACCACTGCCGCCGCCACAACAGGACCTGCCAAAGAGCCCCTGCCTGCCTCGTCAATCCCCACTGGGATGTACCCCAACTCAAAAAAGCCATCGCTCAACTCCGAAAAACCCGGATCCGGCTTTGGCTTTTGAATGCTTGTTGTCGACACTTATTAAATCCCTAACCCGTCCACTTGTATGTTTATAAGGTCGCTGTACCACAAAAGGGCATCCTTGTAGGCAAAGTGAATTTGATCAATAGAGATGTTTCTGACCAGCGCAACACGAGAAATTTCTTTCCAATGCCCATACTCGTACTGCTGTACAAAGTATAGCACGTAATAGAACTCACCTTGCTGTTTTACAAGAGCGTTAAGGATCGCCGGTGGTACAAACACCATTTTGAAAGCATCCTCAATTGGTATATCCAGCACGACATCTAATACGGAGAACAGACCCATAAGAAAGAGGTTTTCAGCCGAAATAGCCATTTCAAAATGTCGGGCAAGGTTTTCGCAAAATTTGGCGCGGATTAGTGAAAGCCGGGTAATCTCTGATGGACTATCCACACAAAGAGCGTTTGAGACTGCCGTCGAGACCCACTTCTTAATTTCTTTTTGTCCAAGCATAGCCGCCGCTTGGTTTAAGTTTTTGACATCAGTCCGAACCTTGCTCGCTGTGTTCACGAGTTTCATGAACTGAATGGCAAGAGCGGTATCCTGTCGGATCGTGCGTGTAAAGGTCTGAAAATCAAAGTCGTCCTGGTTTACGATGTTAAGAAGCTGAAGATAGTTTGTTTTCAGTGGGGACAGGGCGTTTTGCTTTGCACTTGACGGGATATGGATTTTGTAGAATGCTCCGTCAAAAAGTTTGATTTTGGCTTTAGCCGAAAGGACGACTTGATCAAAAATGGGTTTTTCTTCAATGTTGGTCGCCACAATCGTGGTGTTTGGAAATGCATTCTTCGCTTCGACCGAACGATCAATGAGCTCCTTCATGGGAAGCTTTAAAAATACGTAATCAATGTAGGAGGAGAAGGGTTTGATCACTTCAACATTCCCGGTAAAATAGACGGCAAACTTAAAGCCAATGCTCGTGTAGTGTTTCAGGCGATCAATAGTCATCTCATCCGGCATTATCCTGTCATCAAGCAAAAAGACAATTTTTCCTGGCTCTTCCTTGATATCTCTGTTCAACTCGGTCATCAGTTGAATTTGGGTAATAGGGATGAATACAGGCTTGCTTTGAGTCAATGCGTCCAGCCCCACAGCGTTCATAAAATCAATAAAAGGCGAGTCCATCGCTCTGTCGAGGGGATTTGATTTTGCAGACTCCAAAATGGCGTTTCCATACTGGGCTGCCATCAAGTATCCTTCAACTTCCATAGTGCTGGAGAAAAGAGGCTTTGGCACAATAAGCAGATTCATGGTTACCCTTCTTTCCGGATTCATCAATACTCCATCGGGCGACTCCGAAGAGGACTCGCCCTTCAAAAGTTCGCACATCAACTAGTACAACAACTATAACAAATCTTGGAAGAGTGTCAAGGACTTTGTAAAACTAGCTTTCCTAAATCCATAGGAGCTACTTTTTTACCGTCCTTATAAACTCTCATACAGCCAGCAGAAATTTCGTCAATTAACATAACGCAATCATCTTTTGTACCAAATTCAAATTTGATGTCGTGAAGAGAAAGATTTTTAGTTTTTAGGTCTTGCGCAATTATTCCGGCAGCTTTTTTTGTAAACTCTTTACAACACTCGTACTCACGAGGGGTCATTATCCCAAGAACTGCCAAAGTGTCTTGCGTTATCGGAGGATCTTGTCGGAAATCATCCTTCAATGTTGTTTCGACGAGACAACCCAGATCACTCCCGAAGGAGGCATAGGACCCGTAGCGCTTGATGAAGCTGCCGTCTGCTTTAAGGCGGCATAAAAACTCCAATCCTTCGCCAAAGAGTTTGTTGGGTACAACTTCCATACTGGCTGATTCAACGTCATGAGAAATGAAATGATGAGGTATGCCATTTTCTGTAAGAAGCTCGAAAAAATATGCAGTCAGCTTAAGCGACTCCTTGCCAAGCCCTTCGATACATAACCCCACTGCATTTTCACCGGGGTCAAAAACTCCGTCTCTACCTGTCGCATCATCTTTTAGCTTTAGAGTATATGTGCCGCTCGGGTTTTGAAAAACATCCTTTGTCTTGCCGGAGTACATCAGTTTCATTGATTGAACCTCCCAATATCCATACGATAAAAAAGATTATCACACCTGATTTTCTTAATTTCGTCATATACAGCTTCACGGGCTTCGAAAAGATTTGCGGCTCTTTTTGTCACAATCAGTACACGTCCTCCATTTGTTACTAATCTTTCACCGCTATATCCCGTCCCACTGTGGAACACTAGGGTTCCGCTGTCAAGTGTGTCAAGCCCGGTTATTTCAAAACCTGTTTCATATTTTCCCGGGTAGCCCTTTGATGCCAAAGCAACGCTTAATGCGTAGTCATTGCTCCAAGTAACGATGGGCTTTTTTCCGTTTAATAACTCTGTTATGACCGTGTATATATCGCTATCCATAAGAGGTAAGACAACTTCGGTTTCCGGGTCGCCGAACCTCGCGTTGAATTCAATTACCTTTGGTCCATCTTCTGTAGCCATAAGTCCTGCGTACAACACTCCGGTAAAAGACCTGCCTTCTTTAACCATAGCTTTTGCAACGGGAACAAGGATACTGTCCCTTGCCTTTGCGATATCTGCTTCGGAGATATGGGGTATCGGTGAAAATCCGCCCATACCGCCAGTATTTGGCCCTTTGTCCTCGTCATATGCCTGAGAATAATCCTTTGCAGGTATCAACGGCACTACGTTCTCCCCATGGACAAGCGCCATGAACGTAAATTCGAAGCCACGCAAAAACTCTTCAATCAAGACAGTCTTCCCGGCTTCGTTAAAAAGACCTTTGATCATGAGATCGTTTAGTGCGGATTTTGCCTCTTCAATTGATTCTGTTATAACTACGCCCTTGCCATTTGCAAGCCCGTCCGCCTTTAAAACATAAGGAGGGGTAAAACTTGTTAGTGCGTCGCATGCTTCCTTACAATCCGTAAAGGTTTTGTGGCGGGCGGTAGGTATATTGTACTTGCTCATCAGATCTTTGGCAAAGGTTTTGCTACCTTCGATTATAGCGGCGTTTGCCTTTGGTGCAAAAATGGATAAACCTTCCTTTTCGAAGTGATCAGCTATGCCACCCATAAGCGGGTCTTCGGGGCCAACAACAGTCAACGAGATGTGTTCTGATTTTACAAAGCTGACAAGGGCTTCAAAATTAAAAGGGGAAATATCCACCAGCTCTGCAATTACTTCCATTCCCGGATTGCCTTTCGCAACATATACCCTGTCAACTTGGGGTGAACGGGAAAATTTCCATGCCAATGCATGTTCCCGTCCTCCGTTTCCAATTATTAGTACTTTGCTCATACCAGATTCTCCCTAATGCTTAAAATGCCTTATTCCGGTAAAAATCATTCCAATTCCATATTCGTCGCAAGCCTCAACCGACGCAGAATCTTTTATACTGCCACCCGGTTGTATAATTATTCCTATGCCGGCTTTAGCAGCCTCTTCTACTGTATCCGGATGGGGGAAAAATCCGTCTGAAGCCATGACAGCTCCATTGGCTCGTGAACCCGCAGCCTCAATTGCAATCCGAGCCGCCCCAACCCTATTTGATTGTCCGGGGCCAATACCGACAGTCATATTGTCCCTTGCAATTAATATGCCATTTGATTTGACACATTTTACCACAGTCCATGCAAATTTTGAAAGAGACAGCTCATTTTTTGTTGGCTTACGTTTTGTCGGGTACAAAAGTGAAGCCGAATCGAAGCATATAGCATCCCGCTCCTGGACAAGAAGTCCGCCATTTATCTGCGTTATCGCACTCTGCTTGTAAAACAGTTTATTTTTATCTGAGGACATATCAGCTTCCAAGATGCGGATATTCTTTTTGCGCCTTAGCAAATCCAACGCATCCTTACTATAAGACGGAGCAATAATTAATTCAAGAAAAATTTCATGAAGGATGATTGCAGTAGCCACATCCACTTCCTTGTTGAGGGCAACAATCCCACCAAAAATTGAAACAGGGTCTGCATCATATGCATTTTGCATGGCTTCGCATACTGTCGTACCGATACCAACTCCGCAAGGATTTTTGTGCTTTACAGCAACCGCAGCAGGTTCTGCAAACTCACTTACAACTTCCAACGCTGCGTCGGCGTCGGCAATATTATTATAGGAAAGTTCTTTGCCATGGAGCTGCTTTGCCGAGATTATTGACTGCCGCGGGATTGGTAGTCTGTACAGTGCCGCCTTTTGGTGCGGATTTTCACCATACCTCAGACGATTTTGCAACTCGTAAGTAAGCGTAAGCTTTTCCGGGAATGAATCATCGGTGAAGGAACTTGCAATTAACGCGTCATAGGCAGCGGTGTGTCTGAATGCTTTTGCCGCTAGTGCTTTCCGCATTTCACTGTTTACACCTCCGGATCCAATTTTTTCCAACACACGATCATAATCCATGGGGTCAACAATAACAGTCACAGAGGCATGGTTTTTCGCAGCAGACCGAATCATCGCCGGACCACCAATATCTATGTTGTCGATTAAGTCGCGTTCCTTTACTCCGGGATTAGCCAAACTTTCCTTGAATGGGTACAAATTCACCGCAACCAGATCTATTGGCTCAATGCCAATCTCTGCAATGGATTCCATATGCTTTTGATCATCCCTAACAGCCAATAAACCTCCATGTATGGACGGATGGAGAGTTTTGACC
>Ga0209755_10009244_pt1 | contig 10424 bp, 7 predicted proteins | sample TergutCo191P1_FD_187301 | JGI IMG/M metagenome (GOLD analysis project Ga0209755, IMG submission 187301) | Cornitermes sp. P1 segment gut microbial communities from Petit-Saut dam, French Guiana - Co191P1 (SPAdes) (version 2) | ecosystem: Host-associated > Arthropoda: Insects > Digestive system >...
AAATTTTAATTCAGCTTTCAGTTTGACATAGATGAGAATTGGACCATTAAAGCTAGAGTATGAAATTTTGTATTAAAACAGAGTGTAAATATTATACAAACTGTGTATGAAACAGTGTTTGTAAGCAAACAATTAGAAATGATGTGGCAGTGCAGATCTCTCAGGTTATGTATAACAAATTTACTGGAACCACCATCTGTATGTAAGTAATAAGTTTTTCCCACACAGAAGATAACAACAGTAACAGTAATAGAAACAACAGCAGCAACAACAACAACAACAACAGTTTGTAATGTGTCTCCATTTCAATTGAAAGCAGTAAAAAGAATCTACCTTTTCCTGCAGTTTGGTCATATGGCCATCTCTGTACAAGTCGTAACGTGCTAACCTTGATCTAAAGTGCATTTTCTTGTTGGATTATACGCTTGCAGACATAAACAGCACCAGATTCATTGGACTAAGAGTTACTATACACAGATATGTAAGATGTATGAATATCATTTGCTTGTTGTTTCAGTACACCTTAGAAATGTGCCACTTTTATGAGCAGAATGGATTATTGGGATGCATTGCCCGCCAGGTGCTCTCTCCACCAATGGTAGCACGCACCTATAACAAAATCAATCCTGGTGAATATACACCACTTGTGGAAACAGTGCTGCCACCCCGTCTCAGCCTACGTAGTTTTGCTAGCCACCAAATCATTGTCTACATGTTGGTAGGCGTGGGACTGTCTTGGGTGTTTGGTTATGGACCAATTACATTCCTCTTTGTCTTGCTTTTTTTGTGGCTGTTTTATGTGTTACTAAAAGCTTGTCTTCAGTCTTGGTTTGGCTCAAGCCATCGCAGTGCCACTGCTCAAACATTCCCTTCACCATCACCCATGAACCAAAGTGACGTATTCCCTGCCCTTTGAAAAGCGTCCTCATTTTGAGCAGTGGATGCTAAAGGTGACATAATTGAATAAAATATTTTGACACTGTGATAAGTGATATTATGAAACATTACTTTGTATGGAATATTTGTCCTGATATTTCTTTTACAAGTTCAAGAAATGTTTGTCACAGACCACAAACAGATTGTGCAGTTTCTTACACAATAATTAATGAATCAAGTTTTGTAATACAATAATGTTACTGAAGTGTGAATAAAACATCTTAATGTTTGGGTCAACAGTTGTATGTGACACACAATATAAGGCCTTTTTATGTTCATGGCCATGAAATTTGTTGATATTAAGTTACTGTATGGGATAAAAGATCTCATATATATATATAGTTGTTACAATAATTTTTTTTGGGGGGTGGATTTTAGAGGTTGTAGTGGCATGTTTATCGTTATGTGAGTTTATCATCCTTTCATCTGAAGTTTTAAACATGGTACTTCTTGGATAGTAATTCGTTATGTCATAGCCACAGGTGTTTTGTCCTTAATCTTTTTGTAGCCTCCATTAAGCTATTTGTGCCTGGTCTGATGTGGTCTCGTACATCTGCCTCCACAACAGATACAATGCTGGAAGCCACTGCCAGTTGTAGGTACATAATGACCATTTGAGAATACTGGTGTCTGTGATGTGATGCCTTTTAGTTTGGTAGAAATGTACCAACAATCTGGAGAAATGTACTGCATCCACTTACCCTAAAAACATAAGTAGCAGTTTCCTCACTAATATTATTAAGTTTCTAGCAGACTGCTTGGTGTCACATTCTACAAGACAGTGATCGTCATAGTCATTATCGTGACTGATGCTTTTAATTTCCCTTATGCTGAACAAACCCTGTTTTTGACTGAAATATTACATAATGCTAAATTGTGTAAAAATTGACATGTTGCATAGCTTGCTTTCACTTAATGTTGGTATTCATGAATCACAAGAAATGTATGCCTGTTACACCTAGCATACAAAACCAGACTGTGTAACAGGCTTTAGATGATGTAATATACTTGTACTTGCTGCTGTAAAACTGTGTGGAATAAGTTGCACTGTGACCAATCAGGGTGCCATATGTATGGGTTCCATGTTCAAATAACTCTGTATTATCTTTTATGTAAAGGGTGTACTATTAGGATTCTTTTAAATTGTTATACAGTGCATTTGCTGTAGACACAGTTCCTAATCTGGAGCTAACACCAGGGAGCACAATAAAACAGGACTGGCAAGCATGTGAGCTGAATAGAGGGCTTTATGAACACATTGTAAAATTTATTCAGTTTGGACCGATCACATTTTCTAAAGAATGATTAATATCTTTGAGTCATAGGGTGATTGGAATATGCAAATCAAAAACTGAACATTTTTTTAAAGAAAGCAGCATCTAAATTCCATTTAGGGAACTCTGACCAAAAGCTATGTAATTCCTGCATAACATTTGATAACTGGCAGTTACATTGTTCTAAAATAATATATATATTATTATGTGGTTTTCTGTTCCAATTTAAAATTGTATAAGACATGCTGATGTAGGGCCATATCAGGAAAGTTTACTGTGCCTGTAGTGTACATTACTTGGAAAAAGGTATGACTTAGCTGGAATGGCTTTGTGATTACATTTTGTTTCCAAAAATCCTCTTCTGTATATTGCACATGGATATGCGGTATTTTCGCCATACTGCAGAAACAAGTAATGTAAGAGTATATTTTTGCTCATGAAAAGTTGTATTGTGTGTGACTGTAATACCAATACACTGGGCTACACTAATCATCTGAAATTTTTTTTGTATGTACACATAAGTTGTGTCTGGCTTTCATTATTATTCTCCTCAATATGGAGTTAGGTATTGAAAGTCAGTTTCTCGTTAGCGTTGCAAGTAGCATTCAAACTTAGTGAGGATCAGGCGGAATAGCAGTGAGCCTCTCCGTCGATCGGGCTGTCTATGCGGGCTGTACCACAGATATGTGTGAACGAGATCGCCAACAGTCAAACGCAAAAAAAAAAAAATCAGAGTAAGAGTTATTTTATTAATACCGTTTTAGTGTATTTGAATTTTACATTCCTATAAAGTAAAGTTAGGAACTTTGTTAGCATAATCTGAAAACTTTGCCAGCAAAAACGAGATGGCATTGTGTAGCGTGATAACAACGCATGGTTACAAAAAAAAAAATATATATATATATGTGTGTGTTTGAAAGTTTCGAAAGGTAAGTTCCAAGCATTTTAATATTGTGACTTAATAAGATAGGGTAACGATGGAAACAAAAGTTGAAATTGCGTGCGGCATGAAACAAGGTACCTCTGACAGAGGCCAGGTTAGCGTATCATGCTAGAAGTTGGTACTAAAGGGATCCGCGATTGTCAATTGTTTTCGTGCATGGCATGTGTGAATTTGGTTGAGAGGACGAAGGGTTGGTGTAAATGTGTGTAGTTGATGTAGTTCGTTAAATATGTTGTGTGTTGTAAAGCACGGCTATTTGTTTACTGGTACTGATACCTAGTAACGGACTTCATAGTTTATCATTGGCGTAAACTGATCGGGAGTTATGGCTTCTGTTGTGCAGTTGGTCATGAGGCTTAGCTTTCGAAAGGCGTTTGGTATTACAAATAAGCCGAACGATATGAAGTTACTCATGAAGCAGCATGTTCGACATCATCCTAGATGGGCTCACAGAAGACCTCTCAGAATTATTTATCCAGAAGATATAAACAAGGATGAAGTTAATTATGCAGAAAAACTGAAGATTGAGAGAGAGAGTATTCAGTTTCCAACGGAGGACCGAGAAAATGTGTTTGAAGAACCAGATATGACATTTGTGGATAAGGAAACTATAATTAATGATGCTAGGCCAGTGAACACCTCTGCAATAAATTTAAAGAGTGGCATAAAACACACAGTGACTGAGTCGAAGTTCCGCCAATCATGGGTTCATGAAGGGGATAAAATGAAGCTAAAAGTACCAAATGCGGAAACCACTCATAATCCCAACTTACAATTGAAACCGAAAAAGGTAAGAAAGTTGGAGGCAAAGCAAGAAAGGAAAGCCGAGAGAATAAAGGAGTCTGCTGCCAGAGCAGGAATACCTGTATATAAGAAGTTGCCAGATAATGATTCCATGCTAAGGTGAGGAAATACAATCATATGTGGAGTGAACTTTAAAATCATGCGGTCCTGTGTAAGGCAGTGTAATGGATCGTATATGTTAATGAATCGTATTGAATTAAAAGTGTATCTTAAGTGCATGCAGAACCGACAGTTGAGGTAACCTGTTGAATTGATGTATAGTGGCATTTGTGTAGGTGTATGCATGTTTCAGGATCCATGTACTCCTGTTTGATTGAGTATTCCAGAACTTCCATGTTTCTCATTAGTGTTCAGGACTGGGACAATCTGGTACCAGAGTTTCTGCCTGCAAGCTATGCACATTATCATTGTTTTAAATCACCATAATTGCTGGTACTTCCCATTTGGTTACTTACTTTATAGTGAAGCTCACACACATTGGCTTATTCCCACAGTGCTTATTGGAGACACTGTGAGGTCTCTTTGACTAGTATACAGCTGCTGTGCAGATTTTTATATATTACATTTGCAAAGTAGAGTCTTTGCATGAAGTGTAATTGTAAATTTAGACCAACATTTCCAGGTGCACCATTTCTGTACAGGAAAGTAAGTTAAGTCCTGGTTTAAAATATGAAGGCTTGCAGGGAGTAGATATGTAGCTCCACTTTTTCTGAACCTTGGCTCTAGAAGGAGGCGAGTAGTCAGCTTCACATGCTGGCCAATTTATCCATGAAAAATAACCCTGGCACCCATTGAATAGGAGGCTGGGTGGGTTACAGAGCTGATTTAGACATTTTGAAGAAGAGAAAGTTTCTTTCCCCTGCCAAGAATTGAACCCAGGACTGTCCATTCCATAGCCTAGTTGTTATAGTGACTGCATTATGTCAGCTCCATAGAGGGAAGTAACAAGTAAGCACAAATGTTTCAAATAACAGGTTCTGTTTTGTATTGTAAGAGAATGTGCAGGAGATGTGTGGTGCAGAAAAACTGAATGAAACTGGTCCTGAAGTTGACCTTGTCATATAGAAATCCATGTACATTCTTATGTCACTTAACGACAGATACGTTCTGAGAAATGCGTTGTTAGGCGATATCGTCGTTGTGTGAACATCATAGAGTGTACTTACACAAACCTAGATAGTATTGCCTACTACACACCTAGGCTACATGGTAGAACCTATTGCTCCTAGGTTTCAAACCTGTACAGCATGTTACTGTACTGATTACTGTAGGCAATTATACCATAATGGTATTACAATATATTGTATTATAATGATATAATAATAATATAATATTAAGCTATATTATAATAATATTATGATTTTATGGGACCTCTGTCGTATATGTGGTCTGTCTTTGACCAAAATGTCGTTATGTGACGCATGACTAGTGAATGAAGATGAGTCACACGAATCCTGCAGCCTGTCTGTGAAGTGATGTTGGAACAAGCCAGCATGAGTGCATACTGTTTGGCATAAACAATTGGACAGTAATTGACTAGCGCCTGGGGCTAGATAAAATAATGGCGTGGTTTTGCAAAGGTTATTTTACTTTTTGTTGTGGTGTGAAAAGTTTGGCCACCCATGACCACTTATATGTTAGTCATCTCTGTCTTAATTTTCCATTCTGTCATATTTTCAGCTCTGCCATGTTAATTGCAAAGTCAAAAAACAAGAAGAAAAAAAGGAATCTGATTGTTCTCGAAGGGAAACGCTTAATTAAAGATGCTATAGCAGCAGGTTATGTTCCTCAGAAGGTGTTCTTCAGTAGAGTAAAAGATGCTGCAGATCTTAATCTTCCTAATGAAGGTGTTGAGTTGTATAAAACTTCATACAAGTCGCTTGCTTTGTGGTCTGACTTGACCACTTCACCTGGAATTTTGGGTGAGAGTATATTAATTATTTGAGTTTGTATTTCACACACACACATTCGTTAGTGACGGGAAACGGAATGCAGAGGCTTTCTAAAAAAAAAATGCTCTTAAGTTTCTGTGTTTTTATTTTCTAGTTCACTTCATTGTTACAGTGTTATATTGGACTTGCCTTTTTTGAAGTGATTCAAATTTAATTAGAATCATAGAACTATTTTGATGTGAACTGAAATGTTATTTATCTTCATGTAAAGTACAGTAGTGTTTAATACTTAAAGTTGTGAGTTCATATACAGGGACATTAATAGATTAACTGATTAAAAACCTGTGAAAACCAAGAGTATTCAAGCATACATTATACAAGGAAAAACCTTTCAGGTTTGTCCCTCAGTTGTGTAAATTCTCCTCTTCTCTTTATTTTAATGCTAATGCTAGTCTTGGATTCTTCAAATTGAGTTGTAATGTCTCTTTGATGCAGAGAATATTTTATTTGTAAATATTTTCAGGGATTTTAAAAACCCCTTCTATTGATCATCAGAAGACTGCAAAAGATGCCTTGCCCTTGACAATTATCTGTGACAGTATTCGGGATCCTGGCAACTTGGGCACTATTCTGAGAGGAGCTGCTGGAGTGGGATGTCAGAAGGTGATCCTTACAAAAGGTATAGCCATTTAATAATATCATAAGAGGATTCTGCTTTACTAGGGAGGAACAATTTCTTTGTTTTATATGGTGGTCCACTTGCAGTGATAGTTAACAAGCCCTGTGACAAGAATTCAGCCTGTCCTGAGCATTGTACGACTTACAGAACCCGTGCTCAATTTGCAGTGGTAGTTCAGGTATCCTGTAACAGGAATTGAGTCCCAATTCTCTGTGCTGGCAAGGGAAAAGGGGTCCGGTGGAGATTACTGGGGTACACCTGCTGGGGAGAGGGCACATGGCCCAATAACTGTGTTGCATATTTTTTATCTTTCTCAGGAGTAACAGTGTTTGTTGACTATATAAATTAACCTATACTTACAAAGCCCAAGTCACTCTTCGACTGGGAGTCAATCTTTCTGATTTAGGGTAAAGATTTTTAGCCAGTCTTTATGGGGGGAGGGGCTGAATCCACTATCGGCAGCTGTGCCAGTTCCAAGCATGACAGGACTTGCTCCACGTGCCAGCTTGAACTGGTCATTCAGTAGCCTCCAGAGTGTGATAAGAAATGGCCCGCTGATCCATGTAAACTTGTGGTTTGATGGATAATGTATTGTAGGAATGCACTTATTTATTAAATTTATCATATTTCAACCAAGCAGCTCCCTGATGTTGGCGAAATGTTTACAGAAGTTGCTCAAAATTCTGTCTGGCAGTTTGCATGCAAGAGTGAGCCCTTTGATTCCAACAATTTGGTACACATAGGTATTTTGGGTTGTGACATCATGCAGTCTTACAGGTGGTACTAACATTTCAGAGGAATGCTTCCTCTGTCTTTGGGCCAAAATGACTAAGGTAATATGTGGACAGGTGATATGGGAAGGGCATTGTGCATCAATGAGGGAGCACGCAGGTGTAGTGACCTATCAGATCCCTGAAAGGAGGGCAGAAGATACATTCATGTTTGGGCCTCTTCTTTCCCTTGAAAAGTCCATACATGCCATCAACACCACATGCTTCCTCCCTTGTTCATTGATATTCCCAATAATGCAGCCACATGTAATGTAGTTCTCATTGAGTTTCACACTTGTGTTCAAGTTTGGAAAAACTTCACAAAATGATGTAGGCTGTAGTGTGCTACATATTATTCTTATCAAAGTCCCTTAGTGTGGTGAAGTCCCAGTTTTGATCCCCTGTTAACAGAATTGAATCATTGTGCTGTCTGCATGGCATGTTGCTGAGGCACATTTTGGAATTGCTTGATAACAGATAACATTTTCAGGATGTGTTGATCTCTGGGAACCAAAAGTAATAAGGAGTGGTGCTGGAGCACATTTTCGAACCCCAGTTGTCAGCAATGTAGAATGGGATGAATTGGAGACACATTTGGGTGATGATGCTAGTGTGTTCCTTGCTGATAACAGTGATCATGTTTGGGAAGACATATCCAAGAGTGAAGAAGAAGAAGATGCTAGTGGTGATGATATTGATAATGGTGATGAATCACAGCTTCAAGATGAAGAGAACAGGACAAAATATAGCCCTGGAGTATCAAAATCTTTGGAGATATACAAAAGGAGGCTAAGCAGTATTCCTGTTGTACCATACTTTGCTGTTGACTATACAAATCAGAGTTCTGTCATACTGGTAATTGGTGGAGAAACTGAAGGTTTAAGTATCAACGCATTCAGATTAGCTCGTGATAGAAATGGTGTTAGGCTGAATGTTCCATTGAGTAATAATGTTGAAAGCCTTAATTCTGGCACAGCCCTAGGCATTATTGTATTTGAAATGAAGAGACAGTTCCTCAGAAAAATTATATACAAATCTGGGGAAGATATTAGTGAAGTGATTGAAAGAATTAATGTACCTAATGTATAACACAGTCATGCTATCCTGGTGGTATAACCAGATCTGTAGTAGGAAAATAAAGGTCTTACTATATTTCTGTCCCTTTTGCAGATTTTCCAACATTGAGCCTTGAATTCTTAAAGGTCAAACAAGTGGAGTGCAGGAGTTGGCCAGCATAATGTGTAATATACTCTACTGAACTGTATGGACCATGTTCACCGGTCTGTTAAGTGGTGTAGTGTTGGAACATAGAGACTGCTTTTCTGCTTTCAGGTTTCATCATGCATTCCAGAGAAGTTTGAATGCTGTTGGGAACTTTGGCAGTCATTTTGAGCAAGGTTGTTTATGAGTTGTGTCAGATTAAATGCCCAGAATGTCCACATAAGTCTTTGTATCTCTAATGAGCCATGGAAAAAGAATGGTCAGGTGGTGCAAAGTGTTGGAGCACAGTTTCAAGCAAAATTTTTGTAAGAAAGAATTGTTGGAATGATGTGTTGTGTGATATTTCCTGAGCCAGAATTTTGGTACCACTGTTCATTGTTTTTCAGCTGGTCGTCTAGCATGTTGGCTGCAGTTTAGTGATTGTGTGTGAAAAATTATGGATGTTAAAATTAATTTTGCCGTTGTGCACAGTAGATAGTTGGCCTATTCATTATCATTCTGTGCTCTTTTAATTGTGAAAATAATCATATTGCTCAAAAACCCACGGGTGTGATTAAGTGTGAACACATTATGAATTTATGTTGCATTTTCATCCCTTCTTACAGCTTAGTACGATATTAATTTGTTGTTTTTCACTATGCATGATTCAACTGGTCCAGTCCAGAAGGAATGCAGGTATATTTTTCAAAGCATACTTCACGTGCTGTTACAGTTGCTTTGTTGCTGGAAATTGAACATATTTTAGACATATATGAGAAGTTATATGGGCTGGGCATGTGGCGCGTATGGGTGAGGAGAGGCTGGTGTATAGGGTCTTGGTGGGGAAACCAGAGGGAAAGAGACCACTGCGGAGACCTAGGCGTAGATGGGTGGATAATATTAGGATGGATCTCCAGGAGGTGGGATGTGGGTATATGGACTGGATTGGGCAGGCCCAGAATAGGGACAGGTGGTGGACTTTTTTGAGCGCGGTAATGAACCTTCGGGTTCTGTGAAATGTGGGGAATTTCTTGACTAGCTGCAAACCAGTTAGCTTCTCAAGAAGGACTCTGCACCATGGAGTAAGTAAGTATGAGAAGTTGTATGAATGTGCCCCATTGCTTATTAATGAGCCTGGAAACTTCTGATAGACTAATTTAAACATGGTTTTGATGAGAACTGAGTAGTTCAATATGGGGCAAGAAAGAATTAGGTGAATACAGCAGGTCATTATGCATAATGGGGAACCAGCAGCAAGAATTTGTATTATGTACAGAAATTTTGGAAGACCTTTCTCACAGGGGTGCACAGATTTTCCAAAAATCTAGGCCTCACCTAAAATTTCTAGGTGCCAAATAGTGACATGAGTCAAGAGCCATACTGAGGGTCCATAAATATTAGGCATCACCATGCAAAATGTAGTTGCTACTGCTATGAGGCTTATACAGAAAGTAAGTATCATTTAGCTGTAAAAAAAAATTGAGTAAGCTTTCATATAAAATTTTGTTATCAGATTCTACATTCTTCAAACTATTTTTCCACATATTCGCCGTCACTATTGAGACAATTATCATAGCGGGGCACAAGTTTTTGTATACCCTCCTCACAGAATGCGGCTGCCGATAATCCAAATGACTACTGACAATGTCATAGAGTAGAGTCCTTGAAATTTGAGGAAAGTGCAGGGACAGATCAGAAATTGTGCAACATCTGTCATCATGCACTTTTTCATTGACCTTATGCACCAAATCATCATTCACCAAAGATGGACGCCCACTTTGCGCCTCATCGTGCACATTCTCTCATCCTTCATTGAACATCTGAACTCATTTCCTAACCATGCCATCACTCATCGCATTGTCACCATACACTTGACGGATCTGGTGATGAATCTCACTTGGTAGCACATTCCTAGCGTTCAAAAAA
>Ga0209755_10009245_pt1 | contig 10423 bp, 12 predicted proteins | sample TergutCo191P1_FD_187301 | JGI IMG/M metagenome (GOLD analysis project Ga0209755, IMG submission 187301) | Cornitermes sp. P1 segment gut microbial communities from Petit-Saut dam, French Guiana - Co191P1 (SPAdes) (version 2) | ecosystem: Host-associated > Arthropoda: Insects > Digestive system...
AATTTATGCGTCGGTGTGAGTAATATGAGTACGCCTGTCCACTCTTTTAAAAACTCATCAGCTGTTAGCTTACGCAGACCTTTTCCGGGGTCTGCTATTATTATTTGCTTTTTGGTTATTCTGTGGATTACTACGTAATGAAATCCCACACCCTCAACAACAGTATGAGCAATTGCGGGTAATGTGAAATTGGATAATAATGCCTTACGCATTTTTCCCGTAATATCTTCACTTTCCTGCTCAAAACTTTTTAAGCCCTTAGCAGTGAAACCTAGCTGCTCTGCCGCTTTTATCACTCCGTAAATGTTTGTGCCTTTTGTGTCTGTTCCCGCGACTTCGCGGATTCGGGTTATAGGTATTTTTAAGCCATATTGCTTTGAAACCGTTGCAAGGCACGCTGCGCCGCAGTCGGTCATGTCATATTGGCGTATGCAGTGGTAGCGACTTAGTCTCATAATACCTAACCCTTATAATTTTTGAACTCGAATGCTTGTGTGCCTACTAATTTTAATTAGCCCATTTTGGCGAGGATTTCTGTGAAAATGCTGATTTCATCATTTTTTAGCTTGCCTAGTTTCTCAAAAATGTTCGTAAGCGTATTCTTGTTTTGATTAATCAAGTACTTAATCGCTAAGTTACGTAATAGTAGTGCTTCTTCTGTTGTAAGCCTGATAAAAGCCAACAAATTTGAATCTTCAACGATGTGTTTTTTGCCCATCATGTACTTAACTCTTTCTTTCATGAGCAATAAATGCTCATATAACATATGGAATCCCCGCACATCAATAGGTCTTCCGTCCGCAACTCGCCTGTTTAATTGCTTTTCCATGTTGTCAAATATCTCTACTCCAAATATCATTTCCTGCTCTTTATTCATATAATATGCTTTTTGAGAAGTCAAAAATGCGTTCAAATCATGCTTGATTTTCTTTATGTCCAGAGGGTATTCATTTCTTAAGATTTTGAATGTCCTGAAATCTTCAGTATATGACTTGCTTCCATCCAAGAGCATAAATCCTTTTTCTACGTCGGTGGATGGACAAGTTGAAAACGCAAACTTGCCGTCGGCAAAATTATCAGCAACGTAGAGTATGTCAACATCTTCATCATATCCATAAATCAAAAGCTCATGCTCAAAATGTTGCTTTCCGTGATATAATTTATCTGCGGAAATATAGTACTTATCAACAAAGAAATAGACATACTCATCTACATCTATTGCGTTTCTTATCATATTTATCAATGTTTTTCCGTCATCTTCTATTTTTCCGCGCTGAGTTTTGTAAATTCTAAAGCCCGGGCAGTCCTCAAGCAAAAACTTGTGCCCCTCGAAAGTATATGTCCCCCAAAGTTCATTATAGACTAGCTGGATAAAATTACTGTATATCCATGGGTCAAGCTCTTTCGGCAAGATAGAAAAGAGTGTCCCATAAGCTGTATAGCAACTGATTAAAGGTTCTTTAACATCAAGTATTTTTCTCAATTTGCTAATCGCTCCTTCTCTTCAATATTTTGAGTGCAGTTTCGCAGTATTTGCTTAGTTGTACTGTCACACAATCAAACAGCCCTTCCCAAATCTCATCTTCAATTGCTTTTTTTCTTCTCATGGCGAGAATAAGTTTGTTTTTTAACAAGTCCGTTGCTTTTCTTATATTGACAACATTTTCTGCCAAAACATCGGGGGTAAATTCATCACACAGTTTTGATTTTGCCATTTCTTCATAATATAACAGTAAGAACTTAAGCTCTAAATCAAGGAAAAAGAACGATTGAATTGCATTATCATACCCTTTGTGTTCCGGAACCCTAACCCAATTTGGTATTGATTTCTGCACCTGAGTGAATAACGTGATTATTCCGTTATCGTCCAGCATGCTTTTTAACGACTGATGCAAGTTGCTTCTGACATACTGTGACGTGCTGAGGGTCAGTTGAAATCTATCCAGATGAAGCAATTTGTATGCTGCTAAAATCGGATATCCGTTAAAAACACTCATTTGATCTTTTTCATTTTCCGAGGTCCGGGCTATGGTGAGTTCTTTCTTTGATATCTCGCCATAATAATAGCTCGGATACGCCCAATCTAAAACTATATAACCGCCTTCGCATTTTTCGAGCAGGGTAATCACGTGAGCACCGTGCCTGTTATGGTAATAACGGTTTGTTTCATACGGCATGTGGTATATATCTACGTGCACAAGCACAGGTAACTGCTTTTCTAAATGATTATCTATAACATCCCAGTCCAAGCCGTTTTTCAATGAACCAAGAACCGGGAAAGATGCAGGGTTTATAATAGTCCGTGCAAAGTTTGTAGAAAAATCCCCACTTCCAAAGAAATCAACATCATGTGCGAATAGTCCGGCTGACATCCAAAGCAGTGGAGACTCTATACCAAACCCTTGCATTGCTGCGCGTATCGCGTTACGCTCACACAAGTACTCATATCTGCTGATATCTTGATTGTCGTTGACCTTTTTAAACTCAAAAAAAGGCTTGAGATATTCATTTTTTATTGCTTCTTCTAAATCAGTCCTATTAATTTGCCCACCAAGCCCCCATTTTTTCCCGGGCACATAAACAGACGCCTCCCCTACTTGGATTTTTTCTAAATCCGGTTCTATATATTTTGATGCAATAAGTCTTTCACGCATCAAATATAAGTATTGCTCTAATCCATCATCACACTCAAAGCTTCCGGATTCTATGCATCTATGGACATTGAGAGGAAGTACACAAGATCCTCCGTGCAGCAAATCTATATAAAAAGTATGGCTTTCCATTTCCTCAATATGGATGTGGTCACAAGCTCTATAAGGAATAGGTTTTTTTTCAGATAGCATCATGTTTTTACCTCTGCTTACTCACTACGACAAACTCAGCATCTTCGCTAAATATAAAATATGATTCCTGTCTATTTCTTGCAGCCTTATCAGCAAAGCAACTGCGTTTTCAATAAAAAATTTGTTCATTTCGCATTTTATTGGGTCAGGGTCGAATATATTTCCGCTTACTAAATAACTGTTGTAGTAGCAGTCTCCGCCGCAGATATTTCTTGCCCAACATTTTGCACAGGGATGTCTATTCCGGACATCTACTTTTTCAAACATATCTATAACAGCTGCATTGACCTCTTCTGAATCTAAGCTGCCTATTAAAAAGTCATTAAGTCCGCAAAAGCTATCACAAGGGTATATCTCCCCATTTGGCGCAATAGCTATTTTATTTCTGCCTGCAAAGCATCTATAATAAACCGGTAAACGTAATAATAATCTGCTTAAAAATTTCCCGAATGAATCATTATCATTTGCTATCATTTTTAGCCGGCTCAAATCACCTTTCTTCGCATAATCGATAACATGTTCAAATAGAGCTTTATACTGCGCTTTCAATTCCGGCAAATCTGCCCCTGCAAACGCCAAATAATGCTTCTCGGTTTCTCTTATCAACTGCATTTGCATGCGCTTGAATCCCAGACTGATACAGGTCTCCATGACATCGGCCAAATCTTCTGTTTCACGGGTTATTACAGCCATAGCCCATGCGTCTTTCAATTTTGAGGATATTTCTGCCATAGAGCGCAATAATGATATGCCACTTGCAACATCATCGAATGTATCACTGCCATCCTTATATACCCTGTTTCGATTATGTACCAAATTCGGACCATCAACGCTTATTCCTAAAAAAACATCAAACGAATCAAGCGTTTTGACAATCTCTTTAGTTAGCAGAGTCCCATTGGTGACTATTAATACAGTTGTTGGCTTTTCTAATTGCTGCTCAAAGCTACGGGCTTTCTTTAAAAAATATTCAAGTGCAGGAAAATCCAGTAATGGCTCGCCACCGCTCACAAAGTCGAATTTATATCTCTTATATTCACTATATCGTCCTTTATATATTTGCTCAAGCATTTTATCTATCTGCTCTTTGCTAAAAGCCGACTTGTAATGTGACGTCCCCTTGCCGCCATCAGCATAACAATATTTACACGCAAAGTTGCAGTCCTGCACGGGCGCAAAAGATATATTCAACACATCATGCGTAAACTTAGGTGTCGGATTATCAGGATATTTTGAGAAAAAATATCCGCTCTTTGAAAGCGCATTCAAAGCCGGTGCGCAATGATAAGATTCATCATCTAACGGTTTCCCCCGGAGCAATTGCTCAAGTGCGCTCTTTGTTTCTTCGTTTAATAAGCAAAAGAATAGATTTCTATAATCCAGTGCATATTGCTGTTTATCAATTTCAAAAAAATGCGTTATGTTCTTCATGCCTTTAATAAATCCTTCATCATCAAACCTTACAGCACTTATGACGGTAATGTATTGCTGTATTTTAATGTTATAATAGCAACCAAATCAGCTATTTTAGTTTTTGCAGCAGTTAAGCAATCATCTGCTATTTCTAAACCAAGACGGTTTTCCACATCAATCAATAAATCGACAAAATCAAGAGATGATATGGCAAGCTCGGTCTCTTCAATGTTTTCCGGAATTTTAGAGCATCCAAATATCGCTTTTTTCAGTGCCTCGTTTTCTTGAATTGAATTTCTGAACGCATCTATTATGAGCTGTTTGTCCATTTTAGGTAACTAACCTTTCCCCGTGCAATACTCTATTATTGGCATCCACATGGACTACTATTGGTTTGTGGTCGTTTGCTTTTTCCTTGCTGACAAGCTCATACGCCATTATGATAAGCAAATCACCCACACAGCACAGCCGCGCAGTAGCACCGTTGAGGCATATTACTCCCGGTGTATCTGTAATAATGACGTAAGTGTCAAACCGAATTCCGTTATTGATATTTGCTACCGTTACTCTTTGATTTTCGCAAATACCTGCAAGATCAGTCATTTCTCTTGAAATTGTTATCGAGCCTATATAATTTAGGGAAGCGTCTGTAACGGTTGCCCTGTGTATTTTTGACATCAGCATTTCAATCATTATAGTTTCACCTCGTTAAGTTTTGCTTGACAACATAGCCGGACAGTTCATCTAAGGACAAAAATGCGCCCAGATTCAACTGTCTATCTTCAAATTCAACGCCGAATAAATTTTCAAGCTCAACGAGCAGACTAATATATTGCAAAGAATCCAACAGCTCTAAAGAGTCATCATTTTTATCAAAAATTTGACCGGTAACTTTTGTTATTATTTTCATAATCGCTTCTACAACTAAATCCTCTGTAGAACTTTCCGGTTCAGAATCAGCCTGCTTAGTGTTTTGACTTTGTGGTGTATAGGTATTTCTTATTTTTTTACCGTTTGCACTATAGACCAGTGCATCAATTTTTTTTATGTCATTGGGAATCATATATGCAGGCAGGTTTTTAATTAAAAAGTCTCGAATTTGCTCTACGGTTACGTTATATTTATCCGAAGATACATATTTTAACGCAAGCTGAGCACCCGAAGGAGTTTCATATTTAAAAGCCAAAGCGTCTGTAATCCCCTCAATTGACAAGCAGCACGCTTCAATAGCTTCCGGCTCTATACGGTTGCCGCTAATTTTAATTTGGTTGTCTACCCTTCCGTGAAAAACAACCGGCCCACCATCATCTTGCGAGACTAAATCACCGGTAAAAAACAAAACTTCTGAATCAGTACCGCTTAATAGCCTGAAAGAATTCCTTGCATCCGGCTGCCCGCCGTTCCATATGTACCCTTCAGCTAAGCACAGACCCGATATACATAACTCACCTTTTTCGCCATGCAGAACCTCGCTGCCGTTTTCATCCACAATTTTATATGCTATATTATCAATTGGATACCCAATGGGAACAACGGGATATATTTTGGAATCTATATCTCTAGGTACAATATAGTGAAATGTATCATCTGACGTTTCAGTTTGCCCGAAGGCGTTAATTATTGTTGTTGCGTAGTCTTCATAAAACCGCATGGCTATGTCTGAATATAGGGCTTCACCTGTGAGTACTAAAGTAGATAAGCTATCAAGCGTGATTTTCCGTTTTCCTGTATTTGTTAATAAAAAGGATTTTAACACAGACGGCACAACGCATAATATTGTTGCGTTATGCTCTTCTGCTCTTTTGAAAACTAAATATGGATTATGTCTTTCTTCTTCATCAAGAAGAATAAGCGTTCCGCCGACAAATATAGTTGCCAAAATTTGCCATATCGAAGCAACAAAAGATAAGCTCGTTGCAACGCACAATCTATTATTGCTGTTCATTTTTAGTAGTTTAATTTTCGCATCCACTTGATTTAAAATAGCATCTTGGCGCAGCAACACCGCTTTTGGAGTTCCTGTAGTGCCGGAAGTTATAATGCAGTGGCTGTAATTATTATGATTCTTTTCTGGTTCCCGACAAGGCGAATCCTCTCCCTTTTGAATAGAATCGCTTTGAGTATCACAAATATTTATAATCGGAAAATTAAATTGCTCTAACTTAAAATCCTCATCAGTAATCATACACGCCACACCGTCCATGCGGTCAATCGCATAATAGCTCAGAGGAGCTTCTTTGTTTAGCGGAACAGCAATTGCGCCATACATCAGGCAAGCAAGTTGTGCAACCACGCCCTCAAGAGGGGATTTGAGGTAAATTAAGACATATTGGGCATCGGTATTAATGTTAATTGACCCTCTCAGAAATGAAACATACCGTTTTATTTGTTTTTCTAAATCAGAGCAAGTCAGGACAGTATTGTCATATTTTATAACTTCATTTAACGAGTTATCGCTCAACGTTTTTTTTAAACGTTCATTAATATATGTCATTGCATAATTCTCCAAATCATATCGGAACCAAGATCTTCCTTTACTCAAACCAGCTCGATAGAACTCTGCTGTGTACATCAAGGTTGTTTCCGTCGCTATCAATTTTATTCTTGCGCTGTGCCTTATCTATCTTTTTTACTGCCAAATAATATTCATTTCTTATTTCCGCAGCAGTTAGATGCCTTGTATTGAATACTGGACAAAATGCATTATAATGACTTAAATCAAAATCAATTATTTTCATTCCAAATTCCCCTGGCTTTATCCACATCGGTGTGCCAGGAAACGGTGTTGAAACAGAGAAAGTAACTTGAGCCCCGAGCGAAGTCAGGTCGTGAGCCATGCGTATTGTTTCTTGTATGGTTTCTCTAGTGTCTGTTGGTTGTCCTATAATAAGATTTGTTGCCGCACTAACTTCCAGTTCTTTACACCATTTAAAAACATTATGAACTTGAGCCAAAGTAATGCCTTTATTCACACTATCAAGTATTTCTTGACTCCCTGACTCTGCCCCTACCTGTATTCCTGTAAGCCCGGCACGTCGCATTTTTCTTAAAAGTTCATATGATAATATATCTACCCTTGACTCACAAAACCAAGTCATTTGTAAGTTCTTTTTTATTAACATATCTAAAAACTCATTTAGGCGGCGTGTGTTTGCAGTCATAGTGTCATCCACAACATACACATTTTCAAAACCTTTTTCCTTCAACAGTTCAAACTCTTCAATTATACTCTTTGCCGAACGCATGCGATGTCTTCCTCCGGAAAGCACACTTGCAGCGCAAAATATGCACTTCCCGGGACACCCTCTGCTCGTGGAAACTGTTGCGAAATGTGTGTACTCATGAGCATCCTCAAAATGGCTGCGGTCAAGAATTGGCAATATGTCCAAGTTTTCTATGAAAGGCTCAGGTGTTGTGCATATGATATCGCCATTTTTCTTATATACAATTCCTCTTACTGCTTCAATATCTCCAACTCCACGAATTAAAAACTTACACAAGTTTGTAAAGCTAATTTCTCCCTCATTAAGCACAACATAGTCAATTGCATTTTCTTTTAGTACGGTCGCGTATTCAAATGAAGCATGATACCCTCCAAAAACTATATCACAATTGGTGCTAATTTTTTTTATTTCATTTGCAATACGAACAGTGGTTTTGTATGTTTCTGTTGCAGTTGATATCCCCACTATTTTAGGCTTATTTTCCTTTATAGCCGATATAATTGTTTCAATATTTTTGCTCGGTATTGCTAGGTCAATAATTCTGACTTTGAACCCTTCTTTTGCCAAGCAGGTAGCCAAGTATCCTAAGCCAATTGGAGGTGTTCCTGCTTTATCGAGCAAATGAACGCTCGGAGAAGGTGCTGGTGGGGAAATTAGGATAACATCAACCTTTGTCATTTTTCATAACTCCTGACTTTTGTGCAACTTATGAAGTGGATCCCAGTCCGCAACAATCATTTTTTTAGCTATTAGGGTTCTTAAAACTATTAGTAGCTCGCTCTTAATGGTTGACCTATTAGCAGTTTCTAACTTTAGGCACAATGAGTCAACAATATTGCCTATAGTGTGCCTTCCGTCTAACATGAGCCAGATATCACGACCAAAACCCTTTAATCTTAATGATCCTATTTCAATTTCCTCGTCCTTGTCAAAGTAAATTTCAATAACACGGCAAGGCTTATATTCTTCAACTTGTCCTTTATATACTTCGCTCAATTCATACCTCCGACATTAATACTACCTAGTAATGCACAGAACAGGGCCTCTGTACATTAATTATGTGTTAATTAGCAGCCTAGTGTTCCACTTTCTGGAGGCGGATTTAGCATAAGCGCCGCAAAAGCCCAAAACCCACCCCCATCAAGTTTAAGTTGATCATCTTCCTCAAGTTCTACTAGAATGTCATTTAAATAGTTAAGTTCCATATTGACTCAATCCTCCGTTTTAACTTATATTTTATCAAAGTAGCCCTGTATACTTTTGACCGCTCACATAATTGTTTGACCACTAATTAATCATCGTAAATCCTGCCAGCTCTAATTGCTCAATAACATCAGTAAACTCCTCGCCAGCTCCTGAGCGAATAACATGTGTCACACCCATTGCAGCAAAAAATACTGTTGGTTCTTCAGTTTCTCGTAGCAACCTAATAATTTCTTCCGTGTAGTATATGGAGCGCCAATTCATTATCACTTCTCTAAAGTAAGTTACATAGGTACACTCTATATCTGCACCAAGGTCAATTGCAATATAATAATTCATCAAGTCAAAATCATTATTTTCGTAAAATTTTAAAATATTGTCTAAGTCCGTTGTTCCGTTCAATGCTTCCATAAATTCTTCGCGAGGCAATAAATTCATTATTCGCGTAAGCATCACTTCAAAAGGTGGATTATACATTATGTCAAGTTGCTGTTCCGCACTTTCAAGACCGAAAATTGGCAGACCTAACTCCAGTGCAACATTAGCAATGTACGCATCTACTGTATTTTCAAAATTCGCTTTTGCGTTTGAGTGCTCCAAAATTAGTTCATTTTCTAAGCCTAGAATAAGAAACAGAGGATTCACAGTGTTCACACTTTCATAGATGTTGTTCCATGCTCCTGCTACATTCCATGTAGCAAGTGTATTTACGAGGTGATTATATGCATTTTCCGGAAGGACCTCTATCCAAGTCATGTCATCAGGCAAGTATCTTGCACTCATTATGGTCTGTCTAAAATAAACTCCCCCTAACCCGATTTCCTCAACCTCAACAAGAAAAATATCTGAACGGCGCAAAGCGTCTTCCACAACATCCGCAAGCGGAAACCACCCCTCGCGACTTGCATGGAATGTGCCGAATATATATGCAACATTTTCACCATACTCAACTCTGTGAATCGCTCCGTTTATTCGTGAATCGTTTTCATCCCAAATCCTTTGGATTGTTCCTGTTGTCAACTCGTTAACGTCTGAGCTTGCGCAAGCAACGAGAAGAGCCAAGGCAGTAAAAATCAACAAGAAAATCAAGCGCATTTTCATTTTCTCACCGCCTCAGGAATCTCGGATTGATGGAATACAAAAACACAAATTTTTGCAGTGCATTCAGCCGCCAGCATGGCACATACACTTAAAATATGCCCATAGGTTGAAATAAATTTACTCATGATATCAAGTTTCTCCTTCAAAATTTTTCGAGACACTGCCTGTAAAGCAGTAATATCAAAAAATCTCAGTCCTTCAGTCGGCTGCCCGTTTCACTTTGAGTTGCAAGATATACAACATCTGCTAAAACGATAACAAATTCCTAAAAGAACAGCAAGGCGAGCAGTGAAAGTTTTTCTTTCACTACTCGCCTTGCCAAAAATTCACCAAAAATTTACAATATATTTGTACGATTAAAAATCGCTCATAGTGCATTAATCAATCATTATAAGCAACAGAGAAAGGAAACCTAACTATGAAAACAGTCAGAAGAGGAATTGCAGGCTTATTGCTTGCCGGTATGCTTTTAATTGGCGGGGCAGTGGTAGCAGACTCTTTGGTCTGCGACCTCGGTAGTATGCGTGTGGCACCGCGCGAAAACTTACCCCCTCGACCTTTAAAGGAATTTTAATTAAAATCAATGCTAAGTTGCGCTTTCGTTGTTTCTCGCATTATGTTTAAATAAATTTCTTGACC
>Ga0209755_10009246_pt1 | contig 10423 bp, 14 predicted proteins | sample TergutCo191P1_FD_187301 | JGI IMG/M metagenome (GOLD analysis project Ga0209755, IMG submission 187301) | Cornitermes sp. P1 segment gut microbial communities from Petit-Saut dam, French Guiana - Co191P1 (SPAdes) (version 2) | ecosystem: Host-associated > Arthropoda: Insects > Digestive system...
GTCATCGTAATACCCAAATCTTCGCATAGGGCCTCAAGGTCAGCCTTTAAACTTTCTTCAATTCTAAAATTAACCGTTGTTTGTGGCACTTTAGCACCTCCTTGCAGTTCATTTGTTTCATTATAGCATTTCTGTACTTTTGTTGTCAATACAATGTATGTACAAAATCCAACACAAAGAATAAATAAAAAACTAGGTAATAGTTACCCAGCCTTCTTTGCCGTTTAATCTCTTTGAAACAATACCCCTTTATGATCAAGGTTGACTACTTTTGAAGTTGAATTAATATAAATATCTTCAATAATAACAACGGTTACCAACATAAGTAGTGCAACAAGAATACCATCTGCTGGTAGAAATAGGTAGTAAACAGGGAAAAATAACAGATTTAGCATGAAGAATTTCCCGAGGTAGGTGTGCAAAAAGATAATTTCTTTGTGGCGAATATAACCAATTAAACTGGCAAAAAGTTTCATTGGAATGGCTATACCAATCCAAATCCAAATCCAACTTGAGAATTCAATGACTGGCGCTAATCTAAACAGAGCAGCAAATAAAAATATAAGGTCGACTCCACCATCTAAGGCTGCTCCAAATTGGGAAGTCACATTAAATTTACGAGCAATCGGACCATCAAGAATATCAGAGGCACCCCCCAATACATAAGCCGTCATAAATGGAAATGACAGGGGTTTAAACAAAAACAGGGGAATTACCATAAACAATCTAAAAAAAGTTAACGCATTTGGTACATATTTCATTTTATTCGCTCCTTGAAAATTTTACTTAAAGAGGATACCTTTGATATCTAAATCAAGTTCTTTTGAAGTCAAATTAATATAAATATCTTCAATAAATTGCAAACACTGCAATCACTAACAACCCCTTTAAAACAATATCCCCTTCTAAAAAATAGCTATTTATTTCTAAATAAAATTCCTTTTTCATTTGGATTAACCTCCTCAGCAGTTGCACAAATATATATTTCTTCTGCAAAAACAATCATCGCAAAACTCAAGATTGGTATTAAAATCATTGTAGCTGATATAAACAGATAAAATACTGGAAACAAACATAATACAAATATAAAAGCTTTACCAAAATAAGTATGTAAAGAAATAATCTGTTTGTGTTTGAGGTATCCAACAGCAATTGCCCCAAGTTTCATCGAAACAGCAAGGATAATCCAGATAATAATCCAAGTTGGTATTTCAATAACTGGAATAACTCTAAATAAAACGACGATTACTAACAAAGTATCGGCAATGCCATCAAGCGCTGCTCCAAGTTGCGAGGTCACATCAAATTTTCTCGCAATTGGACCATCTAACATATCCGAAGCACACGCTAAAACGTAGGCAACCATAAATGGAAAACTAAATGGTTCAAATAACACCAAAGGTATTATCATGAATAATCTAAAAATCGACAATGTATTTGGAATATATTTCATTATAATCACCTATTTAAATTTGATTTCCCCATTAGTATATCTTTTTTTACTCATTTTACTACTTAATTTTCTTATTTGCCATATCCAAGCGCTCATATAAGTAAGTTGGATAATCACCATCAAAACAAGCTGTGCACTGTCCACAGTTTTTTCCCAATACCTCTGTTCGCCCAACGCCACGAGTCATACCCACAACAGACATAAATCCAAGTGAATCCGCCCCAATTAATAAACGTAATTCTTCAGTTGTACAACGAGCACTAATCAATTCATCGTAAGTTGATGTATCTACACCATAAAAGCATGGAAACTTAAGCTCAGGCGCTGCAATTCTCATGTGAACCTCTTTCGCTCCAGCATTTCGCAACATTGTAATCAAGTTACGCGATGTCGTCCCCCGTACAATAGAATCATCAACAACCACAACAGATTTATCTTTGACTACCTTTGAAACCACGGATAACTTCATTTTTACACCTTGCTCTCGTAACTCTTGTGATGGTTCAATGAATGTTCTACCGATATAACGATTCTTTACCATTCCAGTCTCAAATGGTAGACCTACAGCCTCCGCATATCCAATCGCAGCAGAAAGACCAGAATCAGGAACGCCAATCACAATATCTGCTGTTGGTGCAGGTTGTTCTTCTGCAAGTACACGACCACATCGCTTACGTGCTTCATGAACATTTATGTCCTCGATATCACTATCAGGTCTAGCAAAGTAAATATACTCCATACTACACATATTATGACTCGTACGTGTCGCAAATTTTTCACTTACAATCCCGTCATCATCAATCCGAACGACCTCACCAGGTGTCACATCTCGCAAAAATTTTGCTCCAACTGCTTCGAAAGCACAGGTCTCTGATGCGACAACAATGCCACCATCAGCAAGTTGTCCAATCGCTAGCGGGCGCATCCCACTTTTATCTGTTGCAACATATAATGCATCTGTTGTTAATAACAAAAATCCAAATGAGCCTTCCATATAATTCATTGACTCTTTCAAACGTGACATCATATCACCACGTTCACGTTTTAATAAATGAGCTAACAGTTCACCATCAGAATTTGTTTGAAAAATACTACCCTCACGTTCTAAATATACTTGAATTTCTTTCGAATTAACAATATTCCCATTTGAACAGAGTGCAAATTCTTCATTCGTTGATTTAAATACAAAGGGTTGAACATTCAACATTCCACCAGCATTAGACGATGCGTAGCGAACATGCCCAATTGCATGATTTCCCTTTAAGCGCTCGATATCATGTTGTAAAAAGACATTTCTAACTAAACCTTCACCTTTGTGCACATATAATTGATTTCCATCAGTTGTAACAATTCCTGCACTTTCTTGACCTCTATGTTGTAGGGCATGTAAGCCATAATATGACAATTCTGCTGAATCTTTTTGATTGAAAATACCAAACATTTACATTGCCTCCCTAGCAACTAGTCTTTTTAAAATCTTTTCGTATGCTTCTTTTACATCGCCTAAATCTCGACTGAAATGATCTTTGTCTAAATGTTCACCTGTTTTTATATCCCACAGACGGCTTTTATCAGGAGAAATTTCATCAGCCAACAAAATATCACCGCTTGAATGCCGACCAAATTCGATTTTAAAATCTACTAAATTGATGTCTATTTCCTCAAAGAATGGCTTTAGAATTTCATTGATTTTTAGGGCTATCTCACGAATTCTAGCTAACTCTTCTAATGTTGAAATTCCTAGTGCCAAAGCATGATCTTCATTGATAAGCGGATTTCCAAGTTCTGAATTTTTATAAAAGATTTCATACACAGGTGATTGCGGCGTATATCCTGCATCTACACCCAAACGCTTTGCCATACTTCCTGATACAACATTTCTTATGACAACATTGAGTGGAATGATTTCAACTTCATGACAGAGCTGTTCGCAGTTGTTTAGTTTTTTAATAAAATGCGTCTTAACGCCTTCTTTTTCTAAGACTTCAAAAATATATGTTGCAATAGCATTGATAACGGCACCTTTTCCTGGAATAATTGCACGTTTCACATCATGAAATGCTGTTGCTTGATCTGTAAATTTTACAATTACCTCATTCTTATCATCCAATTTTAAAACTTCTTTACCCCTCGCATTACATTGTATCAAGTTGTACACCTCGCTCATTAATAGTCGATTAATAGTTCATTTTAACACAGACTCGCACACAAAAAAAGAGGTTTTATAAAATAAAACCCCTTTCTGATGCATTAATCTTTAATTACAACTAAGTCTTCTCCATCAATTTCAGTTAAAAATACGCTAACAGACTCCAATCTAGATGTTGGAATATTTTTTCCAATATAGTCAGCTCTAATCGGTAATTCACGATGACCACGATCAATTAAGGTACCTAACTGAATACTTCGCGGTCTGCCATATTCCAAAACAGCCTCCATAGCAGCACGTATTGTTCTACCTGTATACAAAACATCATCGATTAGAATGACAACTTTTTCATTTAAAGCCATTTCAGGTTCCTCTAGATTAGTAGTAACTTCGCGTTTAACATCATCCCGATAGCCACGCACATCAAGTGCCAAAAATGGTACCTCTACGCCCTCAAATGCTACAATTAACTCTGACAGCCGTTGGGCAAGAAAAACACCTCGCGTTTTAATCCCAACCAAAACAACATCATTTAACGAGTTGTTTTTCTCTAAAATTTCATGAGCAATTCTTTTTAATGAGCGATTAATTGCATCTGCATCAAATATAATTTTTTCCATTTAAAACACCATCCTTGTAAGCATTTTTGTATCTATGGTTTAAATTTTTCTAATTAAATTTAATGTATCACAGAATTTTTCCAGTTCATAGTATGCATCAGACACCTTCTTATAACTTGTTTTTCTTCGATAAAACTTTATTAACTCCCGCGTATAAAGCGTCGCATTTTGATGATGTAACCCTGCCATTGCATAGGGAATAGCATCTTTTTTCAAGAAGTTTTCAAAACATTCGCTATCCTCATTTGTAAATTTAAGATAGTAAAAATCGACTAATATTCTATTTTCAACACTTAATTCACTTATTTTCAACCTCTCGATTAATTGTATCAATTTACTCCTTTTTTGTCTATGATAATAAAATTTAATTGTATCAATAAAACATATTTCTTGAATTTTACCATCTCTTTTTTCAATGCTTTTAAGATGTAACTCTTCCGCCTCTTTGTATCTTCCATTTTCCTCCCTAAGCAAAGCTAAAATATTAAAAATATCACTCCATTGAGGATTACTAGAAGATGGATCGATTAATCTTTTCCATTCTTCTATTTTTCCCTCAACAGCGCCAACATCTCCATTGCTAATTGATTCTCTACACCATAACATATCACATTCAAAAACCCAGCTCTGTTCAAAAGTTCGCCTGAATTCAGAAATAGCACGATCCAACCAAATAAATCCCATACAAGCTTTTTGAACTCGAAAATAGTATTTGGCTAATTGTAAACAAAGATAAGGATTCTCTTCCTTTTTAATGTTACAAGACTTCTCAAGGTATTGTTTCCCTTTTTCCCATTCAAATATTTTGAAAAAATAGACACCTGCAAAAAGTAAATAAGTGTGTTCTTCTTCTTGATCAAAATGGAATTTAAATTGTTCTAGATCTTTCACAAGTATTGCTGCTGCTTCCAAGTCATCCGTCATCACACATCTAAAAAAATCGATTAATCGAATTTCGTATTGATGCAATCCATCATGAGTCAAGTAGGGTTTCATCATCTCCATATTACCTTGGTAAAGCGCTTGTTTGAAGATACTAATCGGGCATATACGTTCTCCTGTTGGAAATTTTATATCTAATTTTTTTACAATTTTTTCAAATACTTCTACCCTGGGAAAGAGTCTTCCTGATTCGACTTTGGATAAATATGAAGCATCACAAATTTCCTCGGCAACTTCTGATAAGCGATAACCATGGCGCAATCTCGCCTCTTTAACAAATAGTCCATGATGATGATTATCTATACCATATTTAACATTTTTTTTATTCAGTTTCATTAGTTTTCCTCAAACCCCTTCGCTATGTTTTCATTCATTCTAACAAGATAAAATTCGCATGTTCAACAAAAGATACTGAGAATCTTTGTGAATACATATTACCATTATACACAATTTGATAGTAAAAATCAAAAGAATCTTCCCTTTTTATGCCATTTACTGTCATTATTGCACCATTTCGAAGTGACCACGTTTCTGAAAAATAATCTGGGATATCAGTTGTTGCCAAAAAATCTTCCAATAGATCTAACCCTTCTTGCTCTAAAACATTCATCGTCATATAGATTCTTGTTCGAGCATAGGATGCCACTCTTACTTCAAGTTGTGTTGCTAACATGACAAGCAAATAAGCAACGATAAACGTAATTGCTATCATCATTGGTAAAATGGTTCCTTTTTCATTCTTTGGCATGATTAATCTTCCTCCTCTGGAGTTTCCATTTCTGGTTCTGATTCCGATTCTGAAGTTGGTTCTGGAATATAAATCTCAATTGTTACGACTCGCAAATAAAATTGAAAAGCATCTCCTTCTAATGAGTTTAATGTTATTCGAGCTGAATTTTCATCAAATAAAAGGACATTCATACCCGCGATATTATAAACTAAAATCTCGCCACCTCTTCCGTTTACTTGTCTCATAAAACGATTATTTTGAACGAAGAAACTAACTATGTTTCCATCATTTTCAAAATGAGCTAACAGTTCTCCCCCAGAAACTGTTAAAAAATCGGCTGATCTAATTTCATTTTGTAATCTGATCGAAAGAGTATTCACTTCATGCATTGATAGTGCCGTTTGATCTGGTCTGTAACTCGAAACCACCTGCATCAAAACTAAAAATGTGAGACTTAAAATACTCATAATAACAATTGCAATTAAATGTTCAAGTAATAAAAATCCTTTTTCATTATAGACAAATGGTTCTTTCATTTCCATCCCTCCATATATAAGTGGCACACCACTGATAACCATCTCTAAAAGCATCAAATTCAATAGGTTCAGTTATCGTTAAATTGTTTTCTAATCTTCTCCCATGAAATTCAAGCAACTGATGATAAATGGCTTGTTCATGATCAAGTCGTGCATGCTCATCAAGTAGAATCGGTAATGCAACGACTAAAGATAGCGAAACAACGCTAAGCAGCATCAGCCCGATTAAACTTTCAAATAAAGCATAGCCATTTTCCTTATCTAACATCGAAACCACCTGCCCCTACTGAGAAAACAACGCGACGTTCATGGTAGCGACTAGAAAAAATAAATGTCCGTCCTTGGCCGAGATTCCCTCGTTCATTAAAGCTAATATTAGAAGTCGTATTTTGATGTGGAACTGAGATATGATTTGGGAAAGTTCGCTCATTGACTACTGTGTTGCCATTTAAAATAACATATCGATCCTCATCATGATAAATTCGAATACTCATCCTCTCAGAACCATTAAGTTGCATCATGTTGAAATCTCTCGTATGATGTAAGTCCGCTTGAAACACAGACAAAGTCTGATTCAAACGGATATAATCATGTAAATTCAAAACAAATGTAAAACTCATCAGCGATACCACACTTAATATAGCTAAAGAAACTAATGCCTCAATAAGTGTAAATCCTTTTTCATTCTTAATCATTAGTCGCATACTCGATCAAAAGAAGATTGAGGAATCGACGCATTATCACCTGTAATCTGATTCGAAATTGTCAAAGCATCATTTGAAGTGTTTAAAGCCTCACAACCTTGCTCATTCGCCGCTGTTAAAATGGTAATCGCATTCGGAATAACAAGCAAAACCAAAACCGAAATAACCGCCAAAACAATTAACATCTCCACTAGTGTAAATCCTTTTTCATTTTTTAACATTTTTTTCATGTGTAAAACCTCCGTCATATTATATTTATTAAATCAAATACTGGTTGTAAAATACTTAAATAAAGTAACGCAATGAGGACGCCTACTAGCGCCAACAATCCCCCTTGAACCCCTTTTATTAATCCTGTGATACTACTATTCAAGCTAGCAAGTTCCATCATAACAAACATTTTCAGTTCCTCATCTAACTTTCCAATCCGAAGAGAATGAGTCGCAATCAAACGAAAATAAGGCGTAAAACAATCCATCTCGCGTAGTAAAGACTCTAACGACTCACCAGCGATGGCATCTCGCTCTATTTCCTTGGCGATCAGTTTAACCAATGGTAGTGTGTCGAATTCTTGAATGGTAACAAGGCTATCTTTAAATGACAATCCACACCCAATAAACATTTCAACTTGGGTCGCAAAATAATAAGAAAATAATCTGCGTGTTAGCTTGTTAATAACAGGGAGTTGAAATATTCTTTGTCGTAACCAAATCTGAAAGTTAAGATTTTGAAACTTTAGAATAAGCAAGATCAGCATAATTAAACTAGTCAAACTAAATAGGATGATAAGTAATACTGTAATGATACCGCCAATAGCCATCTGATCATTATCAATACCAAACGTTGCATAGAATTCATCTAACCTTGGGAGGAAGAAAATAGCTACGACTGTCAAAACAAGAATAACAATCGCAAATAAAAATATCGGGTATCTCATTTTCTTCGCCATTTCTGTTCGATTTTTGAAATAATTCTGACTATAATCTCTTGCACGTATCAACCCTCGAACCAAAGCATTATGCTGTTCGCTAGCTTTAACGATATAAACGATTTGCTCTTGAAAATTCAAGTCTTCTAAGATACTAGAAAATGGTTTTCCTTCTGAACATCCTGTTTTCATAAATTCAACTATCTTCGTATCAATAAGTGTACCCATGATTTCAAGGGCATCCATAATGGCAAAGCCGTTTTCGATTAACTCTGTAAATCGTTGTAGAAATTTTACCTGTAATGCTAAAGGCAGTTTGCCTCTTGGCAACTTAGCTCTTGGCAGTTTACCTTTTGAAATTTTAGCTTTAGGAATTCCTCTTTTGGACACTTTCTCCTTGGATATTTTCTGCTTTATTTTTTGCTGCTTTCCCACTGTATCAGCTCCTCATCAATCGTAAGATAGGGCAAGTTTATCACGTTTCCCTCGCTTATCTGCTCAAGTAAATGTTCCAAATGTTCACCTGAACATATTTCAAGTAATGCCTTTTTACTAAGGTCTACTGGAATTAATCGCTGATTAACTAATCCAACGACAGCTTGTGATAAGTCACTAATCGAAATACCTAGATCCATCATTCTATGAATGGTTCCAAGATTATCGCGAGAATGAATGGTGGAAATAACCAGATGGCCTGTAAGGGCAGCACGGATGGCATTTCCTGCAGTGGTTGTATCACGTATTTCACCAACAACTATTACATCTGGGTCATGCCTTAGAATTTCTTTGATCCCTACTTCATAGTTCATCCCTGCACTTTCATTGACTTGCATTTGTACAATATCGGGTTGCTGGTACTCAATCGGATCTTCAATTGTGATGACACTTTTACCTAGACCATTCTTTAAATAGTCAATCATCGCGTAAGCAGTTGTTGTTTTTCCACTCGACGTAGGACCACCGATTAATATCAACCCCGCTTCAATCTCAGCCATTTTCTTTAATAATGCTGTGTTTCGTTGAAATAGCGGAACTTCTTCTAAACTTTTCCCCATTTTAATGTTTATCACGCGCAACACTAAACTTTGGAATTTAGCAGTTGGCAAGATAGAAACACGACAGCTTAATACATCTTCATTTTCTTCAATGACTAGTCCACCCGATTGGGGTTGCATTGGATGTGCTAAATCCATTGATGCATTGAATCTGATATAAGCCAGAATTTTTTCGTACTTTTCTTTACTAATGTGAGACCTTGGCAACATGACATTGCCTGCTCGTAATTGAATTAAAACCTCCTCGTTTTGAGCTTGTGAAAAATGAATATCACTGGCGCTCATTTTTATAGCATCTTTGACGATGTCTATTAATTCTGTTTTTACCACAAAAAATCACCTCCTACTTAACATATACGCAAAAAATAAAAAAATCTTTTGTGAAAATGAAAAAAAAGTTTATTTTTTTTGTTTTTTTGTTAAAAATGGGTGTTTTTTGCCGTTTTTGCAGAATTTTAGATACAAAAAAACTGCCACTATTTTTTAGCGACAGCCATTTTTTACGATGAAGAAAGTTGTAAAATGTTATTTTCTTCTTCGTTTTCTACACTTTTTTCTTGAATTATTTTATGTCTTTCAACATCGACTAGAATATATCGTCTCATATTAAAGTAAATGCCTAATAACACAAATGTTGAAATTTTACTTGTCATTCCATAGCTGATCAGAGGAAGTGCAACACCGGACAATGGGATCACACCACTCACACCCCCTAAATTGACAAATGGTTGTGCTAGGAAAAATGAACCGATACCAATACAGACTAATGCACTAAAAACATCACGAGCCTTAAGTGCGGTAAAAAAGCATTTGATCGCAATGGTGAAATATAAAACCATAACAAGAAAAACAGCAATAACACCTAATTCTTCCGATAAAATGGTAATAATTAAATCTGTATGTGGCTCAATAGCAAATCCTAATGCTGTTGTACTCGTTCCGATTCCAACACCACGCCAACCGCCTAAGGCGATAGATGTAAAACCTGTTACAATCTGTAATCCTTTAGCATGATTAAAGGGATCTTGCCACACATGAATTCTATCTAATTGATAATACCATAAATTTAATGCGTAATCCACACCCCAGACAGCAAGAACACCAATAGCTAGTCCCGCCAAAGAAAAAAGGAAAATTAGTTGCTTCATATGAAGTCCACTACTTAAAAATACAATCATTCCAATTGCAAAGATAACAATTGCACTCCCTAAGTCCGGCTGAGCAGCAACAAGAAGTGTTGCAACACCGACATATCCTAAAGGGATTATGTAATGACCAGTTATTTTACTAGAATAATATTTTTTCC
>Ga0209755_10009247_pt1 | contig 10422 bp, 5 predicted proteins | sample TergutCo191P1_FD_187301 | JGI IMG/M metagenome (GOLD analysis project Ga0209755, IMG submission 187301) | Cornitermes sp. P1 segment gut microbial communities from Petit-Saut dam, French Guiana - Co191P1 (SPAdes) (version 2) | ecosystem: Host-associated > Arthropoda: Insects > Digestive system >...
TATATATATATATATATATATATGTGTGTGTGTGTGTGTGTGTGTGTGTGTGTGTGTGTTTGTGTTTGCGCGCGTGTATTAGAGTTCTTAGTAGTATGCTTACCCGTAATTTCTACATGCTGTCCGCATTGCATTAACTTTGATGACCCATTATGCAGATTTCATATGCAGCTGCGATCATACTGGGCCAGTATGAACCAAAATTAAATTCATCCGTCAACACTGCTTTCCACACTCCCTCGATTATTATAAGTAGGTTGCCTTTGCAGCACATGTGACATGTGTTGCTGAGAAACGGAATGAAAGTTTCGATCATTTTTACATGTGACGTCAGCATGGGGTCACGTGTCAAAGTGAGGGAAGTCGGCAGTTCCAATGGTTTGTTTCGATCGGTAATTGCGCATTGCCTACTAACCAGGCGCTACAAGTAGACTTTCAAATGTTTCACAGCGGGGCGGGCAGTTAAGTCGAAGTACCCCCATGTCACGTACCTGCTGCAGTGGTAAGTTGTTACGCGCAATGGACGAGAAATGGTGGCTCCGAATCTGCCTCGCCGTGAGCTAAAGAAGGTCGGCAAACGTCGTGTTTCACAAGATAGTTTAGTAATTGTTTAACTGTAAGTTGTTGTGTTTCTTCGGTGAGGAATATGTGAGAAATACGTTCTGTATGACAAGGCACAATTTTAATTTAGTGCGAACGAATAAAATTTTTTCTCGCACAGTTATATAGTAAACATAAAAAAGAGCAGTGATTATGTGGAGAGCTTTGTGGTGTGTATTCGATCTCTTTTTCTGGTCAGTGAACTGAATTTTGGATTTGACTACCTTTCCCCCTCATGTATAACTACAACTGGACGAAAGGCCGGTTCCAGTGTCCGCACGGTCTAAGACGTGTGTCTGCGGCCGCTCGCTCGCTGGGATTGTGAGATCGAATCCCGCCAGGAGCATATATGTTTGTGTCTTGTGAGTGTTGTATGTTGTCAGGTGAGATGTCTCTGCGATGGGCAGAGGAGTGCTGCCGAGTGTGGTGTTTCTGAGAGTGATCGTGAAGCCTCGATAATGAGGCATATCTGATCCACTAGGGGCTGTTGAACAATGAGGAAACTTGACGAAGGGCTTTCTTTAGATAAGCATATGTGTGATTATCTCTTGAATGTGTTCCTCTTGAGTATGAATGTTTCTTTCTTTTTTGTCGCGTTGGCAAAAGTGCGAAAGCGGCCATTAGCTTCGTTATGTTTGTCTGTCCTTCTGTCTGTCCGCATGGAACAACTTGGCTCCCACTGAGCATATTTCCATGAAATTTGACATTTGAGTACTTTCCGAAAACCTGCCAGAAAATCCAAGTTTCATTAAAATCTGACAAGAATAACGGGTACTTTACATGCACACCAATATACATGTTTGATCATATCGCGGCAAGTTCTCCTTAGAATCAGAAATGTTTGAGACAAAATTTGTAGATAAAAATCACAACACACGTTTGGTGTTCCATAATTTTTTGTGAGATAATGTAGAAAAATACTGTAGAGCTGGGCTGGTCACAGATGACAATATGGTGCAACCGCATAACATGCCGGATACCTAAGGCTACAAACACACACACAGAATTTGTAATAATTATTGAGTTTCCTCTACAGCAATGGTCACACGAACGCACCTCGATATTACGTCATACCTACACGCCTGTCTTCTTCTTTCCTCCGTTTTTGTGTTTCCTTCATTGCTTATTCTTTTTGTTTAGGAAAATTACAATTTCGTCAGTCACACGTATACTATGTTCTGCTATTCATCTCACGTTATTTAACGTTACTCATTTCGGCTTCTTAAACAAAGCCTTCATCAGACAGACGAATCAGTCCAAGAAACCTCACTCGGTTTGTTTTTTTGTTTTGTTTTCTGTGGCGCTGCGGCCCAAGGCGGGCCATAGTCTCCTCATTTTTGAGGTTTCTAGATCACACACAACGACGCACCACAGTCGGCAGGACTCCTCTGGACGAGTGATCAGCTCGTCGTAGAGACCTCTACCTGACAACACATAACACTCACAACAGACAAACATCCATGCCTCCGGTGGGATTCGAACCCACGATCTCAGCAAGCGAGCGGCCGCAGACCTACGCCTTAGACCGCGCGGCTACTGGGACCGGCAGCCTCACTCGGTACGATACAAAATTTGTTTCATTTTAAGCAGCTGAGACTTCAATTTACAAGGAAAATATATAAAATTGAAACCATAATACGTAGAACTATACAAGTAAATTATACAAACGTGCGTAATTAATTAACGTGAGACAAACAGCATAGCATAGTTGTGATTGCTCGTATTTTAGTCTTCATAATTTTGTGTTACGTCACAACGGGATATAGGTGGAAGGCGAAGGTACAGCAATCCCTACACAGTCCTGTAGAGGCCGTTAGAGCTTCAGGAGTTTGAGGCTCCAAGCATTTCAAGACAATCGGCACGTGAAGGTGGCAATGTTGTCGACCCTACGCACTGGCCGCCTTTACCCCCCAGTAGATACTCCTGGTACTCATTTCTGTTAGGGGCGGAGTTGACCCCAAAGTCATAGTGCGGCCGCAGGATAATGTCAATGAAAAATCCCAATGACCCCAAAGGAATCGAACCCAAGACCTTCCTGCTTGTAGCGCAGTGTCACAACGGGATGTCCCATATCAAAGTCTTCTTCTTCGTTTCTTTCTTTCTATTAGTGTTTCCGTCTTACTTCCCTGCTCTCTTTCTTTCTTCGCATGTTTTTCTTTTTGTGTAATTCCTTATCTTTTTATTTACGTTCTGTCAGTTGCATAATACGAACACATTACAGTGGTGACAATGGATGGTAAATTCGGACAAATGTGGCATGAACCGATCGTGGCTTATCTTCAGGGATCACTCCGAAGTTTCTTTGTACTTGCCGATCATCTGACCGAAATTCGAACCGCGGAACTATGAGCCGTGGTGTAGGTGTATCTTTTTTTGATATTCGGAATTTTCGCCACGTTTGGGCTTGCTTGGTGTGAGGATTCTTACCGAATGTGTGACTCATTCGTTGATGCATAATTAACTGTGAATGATAACAGGCCTGATAAAGACTGGAAATAATACTACTTGACTGAAGAATGTGATGTGGCGTCCTCTTGGACATGCAGACTGAGGGCCTAAGCGAACACTATGCAGGAGCGACAGTCATTAAATCTCTATTATGTGCCGTAGACTTGAAATAAATGTGTTTGTCAGACAGAGACAAATTTGTATTCGTGGAGTGTTTGTAATTATGGGCGAGCTCATTACGAGAATGCACACCTACTGACTGTCATAACAAGGAAGCCGCACAGTAAATCGTAGTGTTGTGACAACCGGTGGTACGGTGCAACCGGATCGGCTCTGTAGGACTTACCGGTTTGTTACAATGCATCTGCAGTAGACCCACCAGTCAGCCTGTCGCGTGCGCCACCTACGGCTGCTGTTTGTTTGTTTGTTCGTTTGTTCGTTTGTTTGTTTGTTTGTTTGTTTGTTTGCTTGTTTTTGTTTTGTTTTCTATCCGTATTTTTTTTCTTTCGTGTAGATTTTTCCCTGTTATCTTCCTGTTTCGTTTCCTAATTTTTACTCCTCGTTTTTGCTAACTTCTTCATTTCTTTCAATCAACCATCTGCCTTATTCATCACTCATGTTTTTGTTTCATGTCCCCCTGTGAATCTTCTCTTATGCATCCTTGAATTTTTATTTTTCTTCTTACATTACTTTGTTATTGTCTGTTCCTGATCGTTTGCCTCTCTTACTATTTTAATCAGACCTATTATACTTTTATTTTCTTATGTCTTAATTTTATTCCATGTAATTCTGCTTTAATTGTTTCACGATCCGCCGTGCTTCTCACTTAAAATACCGTCAACAAAGACCCTCCCAGTACAAATGTATCGGTGTTAACGCACGTCCTTTCATTACACTTCCGATATTTCGTTAAACATTGATTTATGTTCTGTAAAACACGGGTACCTGGATGTTTTTGCAGCGTTGTAACTGAGGTGGATTTTGAGCCGGTCAACACAAGACGTGTTTAACATAACAAAAATGGGTGTTTAACAAATTGTTTAAACTTCTTCGTTCCAGTGCAACTTGTAGACGCGTAGATTCCTGGCAATGGTTCAAATGGACCGAAACATGTAGGAACGGTAATAGCAGCGGGTGCTGTTAGCTACCATAAAGGTGTGCTTTGATGGCTTTTATCTACAACATTTTTAAATTCAGTTTCTCATCTTGTCCCCTGCATGTCTTCTTTGCAGTTCTCCCGTGGATTCACTTCATTCCCAGTCCATCCTTTCTTACAATTTTTTTTATGTGCACCTTACGTGTCACCTTCCTATTTCTTTCCATATTTCTTGACTAAATTTCTAAACCTATTTCCCAAGTCTTATTTCCTCTTGCATTTACAAGCCTTTTCATCGCTATTTTAATTTCTCCTTACTTATAAATGTTTATATTTATTACCTGCGTTCTTGGCTTCTTTAGATGCCGGACTGCTGGCTAGAAGTCAGTATTCGGAAGGTCCTGCGACCGGCCATCTCGACACAGGTTTTTCTTGGTTTCCCTGTGTCTATAAGCAAATGCTAAGATGGTTCGCAATATTCCAAGTTGCCACCACATGCTTCTCATGTAGCCCTCCCGACTTAAATTTATTGTTAACCAATTTCATATTTTGTACACACATAAAATAACCACTGTCACTGGTGACAACCCAATTGCAGGTAATGATGATGATGATGATGATGATGATGATGATGATGATAATAATAATAATAATAATAATTATTATTATTATTATTATTATTATTTTCCGAGCCCTTCTTTTTCATCTTCTTTCCTTTACGCCGTACGTATCACATTTTGTGTTTCTTTCCCGCTGTCCTAATTTTATTTCATTTCCTTTATCCTTGATTCATTTTGTCCTGCCAGTGTTAAGTATTTAGCAGCGCTGCAGCTGAGACTCCCTTCTGCTGGGATATGACGCTGTGATTGACACTGGGTAATCGGATCGCAGCTTTCTGTTCTCCAAGAAGAATGCCAGGAACAGGAACGTGAACACCCGTCCCTCTTCCTGGTATTCTTCTTGGACTTTTCATCTAGAGAAGCTGGAGTCCAGTTACCCAGTGCCACAACGCCACATCCCAGAAGAATGGAATCCAGTTACCCAGTGACACAGTGCCATATTGCAGCAAAATGGAGTCCAGTTACACGGTGACACAACGCCATATCCCAGCAGAATGGAATCCTGTTACCAAGTGACACAACGCCATATCCCAGCAGAAATGAATCCAGTTACCCAGTGACAAAACGTCGTATCCCACCAGAATGGAGTCCAGTTGCCCAATGGCACAACACCATATCCCAGCAGCATTGAATCCAGTTACCCGATGACAGAACGCCATATCCCGACAGAATGGAATCAAGTTACCCAGTGATACATCGCCATATCCCAGCAGAAGGGAGTCCTCTTTTCATCATCTTTGCTTCCTACACGCCATAACCTATTCTGCATGCGTCTGCTAATTTGTTCTTTTTTTCCCAACCTTTTATCTTTAACTTATTTTCCCTTGTTAATGCCTTACTTATCTTCTTAAATTTTTCCCTCTAAATTTAATTCTAGTCGTTTTTTCTTCTCTACATTTTACTTAAATCTCCTGTATTCATCTTTAGATGCATCATCCCCGTTGTGTTTTATGCAAATTAGGAGGGATTAGGTACGCCAAAACACAGCTGTCTTTGTATCTGTTTTATTAGGCTGACGACTTTGTGACCTGAGGATGGCCCACAGTGGCCGAAACTTGTCGTCAACCTAATAAAACAGATACAAAGACCGTTGTGTTTTGACGTACGTACCCCCTCCTAATCTCCTGTATTCAACCTGTCCGCATGATTCATTGCAACTGAACTATGAGCTGTCGCACTGGAACGGACTAATTGTTCATACAACTGGCGCAACCTTTCATTTTTCTTGTCACATGAAGTAAGTTCACAAACTTACTTCCTCATTTTAAGTGCAGCAGTGACCTGGTGGCGAGTCGCAACTACCTGCAGACATTAGCCGGCTAATTATATGCGGTTCCCCTATCTGTGGCTGACGGTTTGTGAATTATACGTGCACTCGCCCTGGTGAGTTACAGTATTCTAACGGTAAAAATATGTGTTCGGCTAGATTTCTTTATCTTCGTGTAATATGAACACGAAAAATAGGGGCTTCTGGAATGGTAATGGAAATGCCCGAAACAGTACAATATTTATTTTCTTGTTTTCCTTCGACTAACCTATTTGAGAGACGACATTCTTTCAATGTAAAAAAAACAATAATCATCAAATTATTTTGTCTAATTCTACTCAAGCTTTGTAGGCCCAGTTAATTTTTCTTGCGTCTGTTCGTTATATATCGTTATATTTTAATTTTTCCGGTATTCGTGTTTCATACTGTCTTTCACCTCACCTTGACACTCTATTTCATATTGCATTTATATATAGTACTTGTCATTCTCTGGCTTTTACAGCTATATTCAACTTAAATCTGTTTATCGTTTTCTTTGTGGAATTTCGATAATGCAGTATGATTCCTTTTGAAAAGGTCAACTAAGCTACTTCATCTTCCAGAGTGGGCGCAGTCTTAGACTTACAAAAGAAGACACCCGTCCAGTTCTGTGTACAGTACGTGTGGTCGAAAGTTTTGAAATCATACAATGCCTTTCGACTACTGGATTTTTGTTTTGGTATTTTAGAACAATGTTTATTTAATAATGCAACGGGGATACGCCACCTTAGATTGATGGTGGAATTGTTGGCTTTTGCCTTGTGACTGATGTCCCTAACTGTTGGTAATCTCCTAACACTACGGCAGAAGTAATTTCTTTCAGTGAAGAATAACCCCATTCCTTACATTAATCGCTGACATTTGCGTTCGATGAAAGTTCTACAGCCGCTCAATTGCTGGGATCGCGGGTTCGAATTATGCTAAGTGCATGGATGTTCGTTTTTTGTGTTTATTGTGTGTTGTGAAGGCAGCGACGAGCTGATCACCCTTGCAGAAGAATCTTAACGTTTGTGTGTGTGTCTAATTGTGTGTGTGTGTGTGTGTGTGTGTGTGATATGGAAACCTCAAACCTCAACAACGAAGCGGCCTAGGCCAGAGTTGACAGTAACACCACAGAAATAAAATGGTAGATGGGGACAGTGAATACCTCTGTAGTACTCGCAGCTACCTACCCCGCTACCTGCTGGCACAAGCCAGAGTATTACAGTCCTATACTTATTGCCATTTCAGTTTCAAATCTCTTAAATGACTGCCTCCATGAATCAGGGCCCGTCTTGGAAAACTAATAGGTCCTCAGTTAATCATGAAATTACCCACAGCCCGTGGAACTGGGTGGCTCATTAAGATGTGCACAACAGCCCGCTAGTGTCCATGTCCTGAGGCAGAGTTCAGTATAAACTAATTCAAGTCTCACATAGCCATTCATAGAGATATTGCACATAATTTTTATCGTTGCACCGTGCATTTTGAAATCTACGTAGTTCACTCACCAACAAATGCACTATTTATGTGATGTGGCAGCATGTCGTTATTGCCGACGTAATTGTACCGAGTGTTTTAACATAAGTATAACTTCAGTTAGGTACAGATAAAAGCACCCTGATGATGGTCATTAAAGGCCGAAACATTTAGGAGCAGTATTATTATGTATTTTAATGTAAATTTAAAACTTTTAACCAAGTTAATAAATAGTGCATTGGTTGGTGAGTGAACTGGGTACATTGAACATAATTTCCACAGTTGTAACCAACACATGCACACAATCGTCATTTAATTCACAATAATAATTTGCAAAGCATTAAACTCCTACATGCTTCAGACCACGCTGGTCCATCATCAGAGATTACATTAATTACAGTGGAATACACGGAATGGTCAATACAAATTTGAACAAAGTGTTAGTTTCACGACTGTGTCCCTGTGTCTTCTGCAGATCATGCTATCAGATGTCCAGTGACGTCGGTATGATGATCGTGCGACCCGGGTCACTACCGAAGAGCCCGGAATCCATTGGTTTGAACAATTCGACTGAGACGAATAACTTCGACAATAGGAAGCCTAGGTCACGAGGTTCCAGTCCGGCCGAGAGGGGTTACAAAAAGACGTCGGTTGTTAGGAATGGGGCAGGCACCAGGCGGAGCCGGGGGAACAGTCCCGGGGAGAAGTCCACAGGGACCGTCACACTTCCACAGTCCACGGAGAGCGAGTGAGTAGACCTACATCGACTTTTCAAGTCACATGACTCTTAAACTCTCTCCAAGCTAATGTTTTATTCTACTCTTCATCCTTAAAAAGGAGAAAAATGGTAATCTCTACGAAACCTAATATAAAACTTATACCGCTGGTTGACACCCAAACGCCGTATTTTATATTTCCTGCAATTGGTATAAATAACATGGCGGATGCGCGAAAGTTTGAGGTGGGAGCAACATTTACTCCATTAATTTCAGAGCCAAAAATGCTTTGTGGCAATATAACTCGGCAAGTTGCAACTGTTTTTATATTACCCATACCGTGCATATTCTTACAATAAGCAGATCCACTAACAAATGTACTTGATAAAATAAAATACAATTCGTAACGAGTATTAAAACTGTTACGTTTTGCAGCATCGGAAAGCCATCGTCGGGGAGTTACAGAACAACAGAATATCAGCCCAACTTTGAATGAAGACGTCATGAAGTGCTTGGATACGTATTGTAATACTAATTTGTTGTGCTGACGTACAAATTGATAGTACAATACATATCAGCCCAACATTTAACATTTTGCCCGTTTCAGTATGGGCAGTGTTATACCGAGACTACGAGCTGGGCTTACAATGCTTTGCTCTGCAACTCCCTGAGAATGGCACCCCGGTGCTGAAATAGGGTTAAAGTAAAGGAAATTCTCCCTAGAACAAGCCACGAAGGTCCAGGGGGAGAGTAGAGTTATAGCTCTACTCTTTCTTTAAATTGTACGCTAGATGGGGTGGGTGGTCAACGTCACGCGACGGCTGCTTTAAACCCGAGAAAAACCCGGAACCCATTGTACAGGAGGCTGGCTGGACCCCAGGGCCGGTCTGGACGGGTACGAAAAATCTCGTCCCCACCGGAATTCGATTCCCCGACCGTCCAACAGTTTTATTACTTCTGTTTATTTTATTTCATTTCATCAGTGTATTTGTTGCTGGATATACTGAAAGTCCAACGCGTTTACATGTATCATTTTGAAAAAGATTAAATGCAAAGATTCCAGCACAACGAAAATTTTCTCTAGATTTAAGTTTGGAACTGGTGACAGAGATTATTCCATAAAATAAATCTATACGTTTCCTTTGAAACATTGTTTTCTGTAACACTATGTAGCCATGTCCGCTAAATTTGACGTACGCGCAGTGTGTACCTTAGTGATGATTTCCTTGCAGCAATAAGACAAAACAGCAATGTGATACTAATAGAAACGAGCTTTTAAAAATAAATTGATTATTGAAGGTTACTTACAACATCTGTTCGGATTTTTTCATTTAAATATGCCTCACTCTAATGGTGCGTTCCCAAGGTAACACGTAATTTACACTGTTAAATATCCTAGTGCTAAACACAGAGAGACAGTGAGACATGTATGTTTTGATCTTTTGGTAAAAAAAAGTGCACCCTTGTACAGGCACTGAGGCTCTGTACAGGCTGTACAGCCCATAGAGGGAGTAGAGGAATAACTCTACTCTTTCTTGACCACGGCACTAAGAAGGGGTGAGGGGTCAGCTTCACGCTCCGGGCGCCCTTTACCCCCGGGAAAGACCCAGTACCCATTGTACAGGAGGCTGGGTGGGCCCCAGGGCCGGTTTGGACAGGTGCGGAAAATCTCGCCCCCACCGAGATTCGATCTCCGGATCTTCCAGGCCGTAGCCAGTCGCTATATCGACTGAGCTACCCGACCCACTTGACCTTTTGGAATGCCAAATAAATCCATTGTGTAAATGTGGGTGCTTGTAAAGTGGAGTTTATCGCATGTAGCTTAGAAGGCAGGTAATGATTAATGTCGACTGGGAAGAATCGGTTCCGGTTGCTCAGTACACCTTTGTGATTTAGACGCCAGCCATGATAATATTGTTACCCCGATGACGCCAAAGGATTTTTGTTTCGTCGTACAAACTGCGTCCAACATGTGACGGTCGCAGATAGCGCGACGTGAACGGGACAGTTTTGCCACAAATTAGGCCTATCGAGAAGCTCTGACTGCACAGGTTACGACGTTTCAGAATGTACGATAACAATATTCATACTTTGTGTATAATTTTGTATTAGAATATCAATGCATCTAAATCAAAGCCTGTAACAACGTGTTTACAAAAAAAAAAAGTGAAAAGGGGG
>Ga0209755_10009248_pt1 | contig 10421 bp, 9 predicted proteins | sample TergutCo191P1_FD_187301 | JGI IMG/M metagenome (GOLD analysis project Ga0209755, IMG submission 187301) | Cornitermes sp. P1 segment gut microbial communities from Petit-Saut dam, French Guiana - Co191P1 (SPAdes) (version 2) | ecosystem: Host-associated > Arthropoda: Insects > Digestive system >...
GTTTTATTAATTTGTTCGCGTATCGCGCGTTCTTCCTGCGTAATTTCATCGTCTTCGCTTTCTGCAAAAGAGCTGAGTTCATTTAAAAACTCTTTTACCTTTAATGTCTTTTCGCGCGTAATTTCACCCTCTTTTAATTCGCGCACAAGGTTTTCCATTGTTCTTCTGCTTTCTTTTACAAAATGTTCAAGCCTGCCCAAAGACTCGCGTTTTAATTCCGCTTCTTTTTGCCGTAATTGCAGCTCTTTTAAATCCGCTTTTCGTTTTTCTTCTTTTAATTTGTTCTGCTCAATCGCGCTTAATTTTTCGATACCGGCAAGTTCCCTTTGTTTTTGCTCAAGCCCTTTGATCATTTCGCTTACGTCGGATTTTTCATCGTCTATGTAATTTCTTGCACTTTCTACAATTGCGCTGTCTAAACCGTTTGCCGCCGCAATGTCAATCGCTCGGCTTTCGCCGGGAAGCCCCGTTATAATTTTATAGGTAGGCGAAAGCGTTTGAGCGTTAAATTCTACAGATGCGTTTTCCACGCCTTCTCTTGTGTAGCCGTAATGTTTTAAAATTCCGTGATGAGTTGTGATGATCATCCGCGCATTTTTTTCGATTAGGTAATCAAGGACTGCCATCGCAATTGCGCCGCCTTCCTGAGGGTCAGTACCTGAGCCAAGTTCGTCAAGGAGAACAAGGGATTTTTCGTCTGCGTATGAAGTAATCGCTGACACATTTGTAATGTGGGCTGAAAATGTTGAAAGCGATTGATTAATCGACTGCTCGTCTCCGATGTCGGCGAATATGCCGTCAAATATTGGAAGTATACTCCCTTCGTCAAGAGGGAGGGCAAGCGCGCTCTGGTTCATCATTGCAAGGAGCCCAAGCGTTTTTAATGCGACGGTTTTGCCGCCTGTGTTTGGTCCTGTAATGATTAATGTGCGGGTATTATTGTTCATTTCTATATTGATTGGAACCGCTTTTTTTAATAATGGATGACGAGCCTGTTTTAATAAAAGACTCATATTTGTTTCAATGTTTGTATTTTGCGCGAAATGTCCCTTTATTGCGGTGCTGTATTTTGCCCTTGCCCTTAATTCTTCAAGCTCAATTATTATTTTATGAAACTTGCCTAGGTTTTCGCCGTGAACAGAAATTGTTTCCGTTAACTCGCGCATAATTTTTTGAATCTCAGCATCCAGATTTCTTTTTTCCAAAAGAAGCTCGTTGTTTTTTTCTACGACATCCAATGGTTCTATAAAGACAGTCTGTCCGCTGGAAGACACTTCATGCACAATTCCCGGGATTCTTGCCTTGTAATTTATCTTTACCGCAAGCACAGCCCTTCCGTCCCTCTGCGAAGGAAGAGAAGACTGAAGCATTCTTTTGTAATCATCGCCCGATGAATAACGCGAGACAGAATTGTTAAGGTCTTTTTCCAGGCTGCTGATGCGCTTTTTAATTGCACGTAACGCAGGAAGATCCCGGAGGTTTCCTTCCCTGTCAATTATTTTAAATATTTCTACAGCGGCCGGATTACAGTCAGGCAGAAAATCAATTTTGGATAAAAGCAAGCTCTTTTCCTTTTCTTGTTCCTTTACAAGCCATTTTGATAATTCAACTGCGCGTTCAATAAATAAACCTGCGGCAAGAGCCTCGTCCAAATCCAAAACCGTTCCCTGTGTTTCGATTTTTGGAATTAAAAAACCGATACTCGGAAGCCATGAACGCGGCTCATCGTTTCGTGTTTTTAATAATTTAAAAATATCCTGAACAATATTTTTTGTTTCCTGCACTTTTAATTCATCATAGAAAGGCTGCGATTCTTTTATAATGGCGGCAGCTTCTTCGCTTACGGAGTACGATGACACGCTTTCCATTATTTGAGGATATTCCAAAAGCGCCTGTGTTTTTTCCAGCAAAGCTGTTTTAGTCATCATCGCCTTTTCCTGCCAAATCATCCATTATGCGCAAAAAACTTTCATAACGGTCTTCGTGAATAATGCCGGCATGAACCGCCTCCATAACCTTGCAGCCGCGCTCTGTTTTGTGCGAGCATGACAATCCAAAACTGCACTGCGCGGAAAGCGGCGCAATTTCGCGGAAATAATTTATTACTTCGTCAGGCTGTATTCCGTCCGGGATGAAGCGCCGCACTCCCGGAGTGTCAATAACTTTGCTGCCGTTTTCAAGTTCAAACATAATTGACATTGTGGTTGTGTGAACGCCCCTGTCATATTTTTCGTTTAACTCACCTTCTTTTAAATCAAGCCCGGGTGATAATGCGTTTAAAAGGCATGATTTTCCTACTCCCGACTGCCCTGTTAATACGCATGTCTTTGCTGCTATTTCTTTTTTTAATTCTTTTATACCTTCGCCTGTTTTTGCTGACACGCGAAAAAGTTTATATCCAATCCGTTTGTAATCTTCAAGCCGCTCGTCAATATCAATATCATCGTACTTTAGATCGATTTTATTGCAGATAATGACTGCTTCGATTCCTGCAATGTCAGCCTGCAATAAAACCCTGTCAAGAAAACGCGGTCTGAAAGGCGGAGATACAGGAGTGCAAAGACATAAAACAAGATCGACGTTAGCTGCCAAGAGCTGACTATTACCGCCTTTTTGATTAAAGCGGCTGAATAAATTGCGTCTTTCTTCGACATTAAGGATCATCGCGGTGTTTGAATCTTTTTCGCGTTCCAGCGTAACATAATCGCCTGGAGCGATAGGATTGTATACATCTTCGTGTCCCTTTAATACTTTTCCTTTTATTCTGCATTCAAGTTCCTGTACGCCGCCGCCTGAGTTAATTTGCACAGTCATGATGTTACGCGAGCCGCGGATAACAAGCCCTTTTAAAATTTCTGTTTCGTTTTTCATAAATCGTCTGGTGTGCTGAGAGCAAATCCAAGCTCTTGCGAACGCGTTTGCCATAATAAATCATCAGGAAGTTTCGCTCCTGTGAGCAGTATCCAATGAATCGGTTCAAAATCTGTATCAGAGCGAAGCTCTCCATTATTTTCGTCAAGTAAATATTCAATCCTTTTTGTAATGCCTTCAAGCGAATCAAAAACTTTTATTGACGGTTCCGCTTCGCGCCTGAACTCATCAAGGAGATATAAAAAGTGAGTGCAGCCAAGAACCAGAGTATCCGCGTTTTTTGCGCGGCACATATCAGCATATTTTTTTACAATTTCTTTTTTTTCATTTTCGTCTGCTGTATGAAAACGCTGCTCAACAAATTCAACAAGCTCGCTAGCGGCAATTCCGATAATTTCGCAGGCGCCCTCATGATCTTTTAAAAGGTTTTGATTGTAAGGGTCTTCGATAGTTCGCGCAGTGCCGAGAACGCCCACCTTTCCGGTTTGCGAAGCGTTTGCCGCAGGTTTTACAGCAGGGACTGTGCCGACAAATTGAATATCTGAAAAACGCTGCCTTAGAGGTTCAAGCGCGGAAACAGTGGCGGTGTTGCAGGCAAGTACGATTATTTTCGGGTTAACAGAAGTTAAAAGTCTTTCTGTGAGAGAAACAAGTATAGACAGCAATTCTTCTTTGCTGCGCGTGCCGTAAGGAAAATTTTTTCTGTCTGCAAGATAACAAATCTCTTCGCGCGGATTTTTACCGAGGAAATCCATGCAATAGGGGAGACCGCCGATTCCTGAATCAATAAATAAAATTGGTCTGTTGTCCATGATTATTTGAATAAATTATCGAATGCTGTCCGCGAAGCAGAAGCAGTACCTGCTTTAGCAGAATCAACTTTACCCGCTTTTTGTCCTTCGCTTTGAGCGCGGTATTTTGCGTCCAAAGAAAACCAATCGCAAAAATTGGCGCGTTCCCTGTCTGCCTGCGGCTCCGCGCTTGTTTCCTTGCAGCTTCCTGTATTGGCTGCAAGGCTTGCTCCCGGCAGAAAAAAACGGCAATTTTTGCAGGAGCGCAGATCTTTTCCGCAGTCCTGACACCTTAGAGAACGCCCGATAGGTTCGGGATCATTAATCGGAGAGCCGCAATACCAGCACATGCCATTATTTTACTCTCTGAAAGACTGGTTGTAAAGGTAAAAATGTGTTAAAATGTCAGTATGTTTACGATTAATCCGTGCGCCGCAGGATGCGGAAGACCGGCAATTACCGGATATAATCTGTGTTTTATTCATCAAGCAAATCCTGAACAGGAATATGACCGCATTTGTAATCATGTATACGAAAATTCTACTTTAAAAGATTTAAGCGTATCCGGTATGCGTTTTGAAAACGTTGATTTTTCCGCGCGTCATTTTTACGGATGTAATTTTAAAGAAACTTCTTTTATCAATTGCAGGTTTCAGGAAATTAAATCAAGAATGTGTTTTTTTGATTTTGCAGAATTTTTTAACTGCGATTTTACAAAATCGGATATTCAGTTTGTATCTTTTGCAGGAACGACAATTCATAATTGCACCTTTGAAGGCGCGGAAATTGTTCATGTTAATTTTGAAGGCGCTTCGATTAACGAAGTGTCTTTTAACAATTCAAATTTATACAACAGCAGGTTTATCAACGCAGATCTTATAAAAACAACATTTGTAAACTGCAATTTAAAGCGCGTGTTTTTTGCAAGCGCAAAGCAGGTGGATGTTTTATTTAAATCATCAAATACTGCGGAAGCTTTATTTGAAACGGAAGAAGAATGAAATTATTTTTTCAATACTGTTCTTATGGTTTCAGCAATTGCTATATTCTCGGCGAAGAACTGCCCGGCAATGAACAGCAGAATGCCGCAATTATTGTAGATCCCGGAAGCATGGAAAAAGTAACTCTTGACGCAATAGAAAGCAATAATCTCAATTTAAAAGCTATACTGATAACGCACGATCATAATCATCATGTGCGCGGCTTGCGTACTTTAAAAAAAATATACAATGCGGAAGTTCTTGCGGTTAATCACAGCATTATGGATCATAAAACTGTAATGGTAAAAGACGGCGATAAACTTGTCGTAGGCGGATTTTCAATCGATGTAATTTCGATACCGGGACATTCTTCTGATTCTGTCGTTTACAAAATTGATAATTTGCTTTTTACAGGCGATGTGCTTACAGCGGGTCTTGTCGGAAATACGGCAAGCGCCTACGGAGCTACAACACAGATGAATAAACTCCGCAGCCGCCTTATGTCGCTTCCCGGCGATTATATTGTGCTGCCGGGACACGGACCGCCTTCAACCATGGAGGCTGAAAGGCGGTTTAACGTAGATATTTATAATTACGATCAGAACCTAAAAAGAAAACCTGCGTTTAAAATAGACTTCAGCGCTTAAACTTTAAAGTCTCAATATTTGAATCGCCTCTTATTACTCCGAACCACAGCTCCTGCGTTGTTTTTTCACGTAACGCTTTGTAGAATCCTGCGATATCGTTAACGTTTTCGCCGTTCACTGCCGTAATTCTGTCACCCTGGCGCATTCCTACAATGTCAGCAGGGCTTCCTGAAGTAATCTGCAGTATAAAAAGTCCTTTTGCGTTTTTATCAAGATTAAGCGTTTGCCTTATTTGATCGCTTAGAGGAACAACTACAACGCCCGGCCAGAGTTTTTTATTGTCTGACGCGACTTGATTTGTACGGGCTTCTATGCGAACGCGAATTTCTCTTTGCTGCTTGTCTCTTATAACTGTAAATACTGCATTATCACCCGCTCTTAATTCGCCAACCATCATTGTAACCTGATTAACGCCGCGCGCTTCTTTTCCGTTAACATGAGTGATAAAATCGCCGGGTCTAATTCCGCCTTTATCGGCAGGAGAATCCAGGAACACTTGCGATGCGAGAGCGCCTCTTTTATTTTCTAAACCAAGACCTTCGATTGTTTCTTTGTCCGGTTCCATAAGAGAAACGCCGAGCCAGCCGTAAGTTGTCGATCCGGTTTCGATAAATTCATCGATGGCTCTTTTTACATTGTTAATGGGAATTGCAAATCCAAGACCGACATTTCCGCCGCCTGTAAGGTTGCTCGCAATCCATGTGTTAATTCCGATTACTTCTCCGCGGATATTTACAAGAGGTCCGCCGGAATTTCCCTGATTAATCGGAGCATCTGTCTGAATAAAATCATTTATATTTCCGCCCGGTCCGCCTGTGCGTCCTACTGCGCTTACGATTCCCATCGTTACAGAAAACGCAAATTGTTCGCCGAGCGGATTTCCGATAGCAATTGCCCAGTCTCCTACGGCAACTGAATCAGAATTACCCAAAACGGCAAGAGGATGAGAATCGTTTGTTTTAAATGAAATCATTGCAAGATCTTTGCGTTCGTCCGAGCCGACAAGCTCCGCCTGATATTCTCTCCCGTCCTTTGTGGCAACGCGTATTTCCGACGCATCTTCAATTACATGATGATTTGTAAGAGCGTAATAAACTCCGTTCTTCTGCCTTACGATAATTCCTGAACCAAGCCCCTGTGAACGGTACTCGCGTTCCTGACCGTTCTCGCCCCTGTTTCTGGGACCAAAGAAAAATTCCCACGGGATACCGTTAAAGTTGGGGGTCTGATGCCGTCTTACAGAAACGGTCTTTAACTCAATTACCGACGGAAGCATTTTTTCCGAAACGGAGCGGAAAACGGTCTGAAGCGATTCCGCAACCGCAAGGGCGTCTTCCGGTATTGTTACTTTATTCTGCTGCGCCTGAGCCCTTGCCCCGGGCGTGGAGCAGGAAAACGATAAAAAAGCCAGCGCAAAGCCGAAAATTGCGCCTATAAGAACCAAATTAAAGATGAACAAGTTCCTGGATGAGAGCTTTTGCAAAATGTTCATAATATCTCCTGAATTCGTGATTTATATATAATATCAAATATTCCAAGGCTTTAATAGGTTACAATGCATGGCTTTTTATGACAGTAGACAACATAGCTACGCCTTGCTCGGTAAAAACATAGGGTAAAAGCCGTCTTCCCCCATGTTTAGGACTTGATATTCCAAAATGGAATATCAAGTTTCCCAAAAATTTAGGTATTCTTCCCCCTAAAAAAGGGATACATATATATGGCGCGAACCTGTCATTTTGCTTTATCAATTTTGAGAAAATTCGTAAAAAAAGTGAAAAATCTTGAAAAATGCCCTTTTAACACTTGTTATATTAATATAAAACATGTTAACATATCCCTATATGAAAAGGGAAACCGGCGGATCGGAAGAAAATTACATTTCTATTCGTTGTATGAATTCTGAATCTCTCTCTCTCTCTCTCTCTCTACTTATAGAAGAAACTTCACAAATCTATGCCCTGATACTCACAAAGAAAGTGTTTTTACTCACAAACCGGCTGCAATACTTGCCTTTATAGGCTGTATATATTGTCGTGCGGAGACATTAACACCGCAAAGGAGTTTTAAATGAAAAACTTAGTCGATTTTAAAGCTATCTTAAAGATAGCGGGGATTGTTGCCCTTGCAGCGGTGTTTGCACTCAGCATGATATCATGTGATGAACCTGCAGATGAAGAAGAATGTGAACATGAATGGGGAACTTGGGAAATTCTCGGTAATAAAATTATCAGAGCTTGCGAAAAGGAAGACTGCACAGTAGAAGATGAATTTAAAAATAGTAATTTTTTTGGTACTTGGAAAAGCGGTACTAGAACAATAACTATTAAAGATAATGAATTTAAAATGACAGAAGGTAGTAATACTTATACTTTTACAATTACAAGCTGGGGAACAACCCCTGTAACAAGTACGGTAACAGGTAATAATAATATTAATAATACTACTTACAAATATGGTTATCCTATTAACGGCTCAACTGCTAAAGATCCTACAGATGCTTTTGCTCAAACTTCTCTTGCCTCAACCATACACTTGTATTTTAATATAAATAATACAAATCAAATTATGTATTATATAGCAACAGCACAATCACCTAGTACTATACTTGGACCTTCAAGCTCGGCATTCACAAAAAATTAATCAACAATCATAATTAAAGCAAAAAGGCTGTCCGGTATCGGGCAGCTTTTTTTTTAAAGGTAGTTGCTAATGTAGCTGCTAATGTAGTTGCTAATGTAGTTGCTAATGTAGCTGCTAATGTAGTTGCTAATGTAGCTGCTAATGTAGCTGCTAATGTAGCTGCTAAGGTAGCTGCTGAGGTAGCTGCTACATTAGCAGGTATAATTGCAGGTATAATAGCAGGTATAATAGCAGGTATAATAGCAGGTATATTGACAGGTTCACATGAACTTTGTCATTTTTAATTAAAAATTTTAAGAAATTTTGCTGAATCGATAAAGCGCCACGCACGGTCGAACCCATTATAAGGATGTAAATTGTTTGTCAAAATTCTTTTTTAGGAGGAAGTCTAATGGGTTCAAAAAGAGTGCTTATTGAAGGCGGTACATATCATGTTACCTCTCGGACAAATGCCAAACACCCGGCATTTTCGGAAAAATTGGGTCGTAAAATAATACTTCTGATGCTTAGGGAAGCAAAGGAAAAATTTGGTTTTAAACTGCACAATTTTTGTGTCATGCCAAATCATATCCATTTGCTAATAACACCTGAAAACGGAACAAACCTGTCGAAAATTTTACATTGGGTAAAAATTTCTTCTTCAAAAGCATGGAATCGCACGTATAATTCAAGCAACCACTTGTGGGGTGAGCGTTTTTACTCGCGAGTTATAAAAGATCCTGATGATTACTCAGCAGTTTACGAGTATATCGATCAAAACCCAGTAAAAGCCGAACTGGTTTCCAATATCGGAGAATGGGATGCTTGCGGCGCATATTACATTGTAAACGACTGCGAATTTTAAAGATTTAGGTAGCTGCTAATGTAGTTGTTAATGTAGCAGCTATTATAGCAGGTATAAGCACAGGTATCAGAAGAATGGACACGGATTAGCACGGATTATTCAGATTAACACGGATTTTTTCTTAATCAGTGTTAATCCGTTTAATTTGTGTTAATCAGTGTCTGATGTATACAAGAATATGGTTGTTTCCATATCCTTGGTGCTCTTGGCGCCTTTGCGTGAGGTTCTTCTGTAAATAAAAGCCGCTGCCTTGGCAGACAGCGGCTTGTGTTGGATGGTTTGTATAGAATTTAATTTTTTGCTTCAAGCTCGGCAATGCGTGTGCGAAGCTGATTAATTTCGGTGTCTTTGTTGGAAATAGCGGCGTCTTTGTTGGCTACAATACCCTGCCATTTCTTATCAGAGCGCAGTTCTCCTTCGGTGATACCGTCTTCTTTTATTTGTTCGTGCAGCATGCGTTCATCTACTTTTGCGAGGTTTCTATGAAATCTATAATATCTTATTGATTCAATCAAACCCATTCTTTTTATACAATTTACAGGTTTCTTTAACTCAGGGTACTTTTTCGCAAGCATTTCATATTCCTCCTTATTACCGCATTTTAAAAATCTAAGCCACGGCCAAAGTGCACAGTCTTCTTCTTCAGGCAATTTTGGTAACTCAATGATAACCACTTTAAGTAAATCTGTAAAGCTTCGGTTTTTATCGTTCTTTAACTCATACACATTCATATAAGAGCTTTCTTCTTCCAGCAAAACATGGTCGCATATTGTTATGCTAACTACATGATGCAATTTGTCGTAATCATCACCCCATTTTAACTGGTCGCCTATTAGTCTCGCGCCGTAGTATAGTATCCTGTTTTTCATGTTTCTTCTTTTTTCCACCTGCAATTCAATATGGAAAATTTTACCTGACTTTGCTTCAAGTAAGATATCGACAACCCCGGATTTTTCTTTTTTAAATGTACTCCCAAGGATAGGATTTTTTACGGACAGGCTGCCGAATTCTTCCTCAGGGATATTAAGGACAGTTTTAAGAAAAGCTCTTGTGTTGTCGATGTTTCGTTTCTCGCCGAAGATCTGCTTAAAGGCAAAGTCTTCGAGAGGAGAGATAAAAGTGTCTTTTTTCATGGTTTTCGCTCCAAAAATAGATATACCGAGGCAGTCAAAAGACCCTCGCAGAGAACCTTCAAAAGTGAAGATATATGGGTGCGAACTCGCGGTTTTGCTTTATCAATTTTGAGAAAAATCGTAAAAAAAGTGAAAATATTTGGAAAAGACTTTACTCAAAGAATGTTGTTTCCATATCCTTTGCGTTCTTTGTGCCTTTGTGTGAGTTCTTCTGTAATTAAATTCAAAACACCAGATCTTCCAGTCTTTCTGTTAAAATCTCTGTCTTGCCGCCGAAAATCGCTATCGTGTGTTCCCAGTGCGCGGAAACTTTGCTGTCCGCTGTAACAACAGTCCAGTCATCGTCAAGAATTTCTATATTGCCTTTTCCAAGGTTAATCATCGGCTCAAGTGCAAGCACCATTCCGTTGTTTATTTTTGGATTCGCGCCATGAGGATAATTCGGCACATGCGGGTCTTCGTGCAGCGCAAGACCTACGCCGTGTCCGCAGTACTCTTCCACAATACCATAG
>Ga0209755_10009249_pt1 | contig 10421 bp, 10 predicted proteins | sample TergutCo191P1_FD_187301 | JGI IMG/M metagenome (GOLD analysis project Ga0209755, IMG submission 187301) | Cornitermes sp. P1 segment gut microbial communities from Petit-Saut dam, French Guiana - Co191P1 (SPAdes) (version 2) | ecosystem: Host-associated > Arthropoda: Insects > Digestive system...
TGGCGGACGCTTGTGAGTGCGGTAATGAACCTTCGGGTTCCGTGAAATGCGGGGAATTTCTTGACTAGCTGCAAGCCAGTCAGCTGCTCAGGAAGGACTCTGCACCATGGAGTAAGTAAGTAAGTAGTCGGTATGTAAACTCCCAGTCCCTTAGCATGTTTGCAAAAATGCAAAAAAGCAACTATTAGCTTCAACATGTCTGTCCACCCATCTGTCCATCTGACCACATGGAACAACTTGACTCCAAATGGACAATTTTCATAAAATTTCATATTTGAGGCTTTTCAAAAATCTCTCATAAAACTTCATGTTTCATTAAAATCTGACAAAAATAACAGATACTTCACATGAAAACCTATGTAAATTTATGATAATATCTTGCTGAATTCTTCTTAGAATGAGATATGTTTCAGTCTAAAATTGTAGAGAAAATAAAAACACACACCTGTTCTGTTCTAAAACTTTCTTCTGAAAATCATGCTGTTTATGAGTTAATATAGAAAAGTATAGCGGAGTTGGACAGGCCACAGATGATATCATGCAGTAAGCGGAACATGCAATTTGCATGCTGGATAACTAAAGCAAGAATATAGACACACATTCATAACAGTTAAGACTTATTGCTCTCCCACAGTAACAATGGTTATGCAAACATGTTTCAGTGTTACATTACCCATACAACGCTGGTCTTTTTTACTTTCTCAGTTAGTGAACACACGCCTGTAATGGATTATCTCAATTTTCCAAAAAATTATTACAAATACCTGTTCATCTGATGTTACTTTAATTTCATGGACTGCCTTCTCTATTCCTTCCTTTGTTCCAGTGATAGTAATTTTATCTGAACTGTCAGCCACATTGGGTACAGTAATCTTAGTTGCTGTTGTCTTTTCTAATTCCTTCAGTTTGGTACCATTCTTTCCCAGGATGAAACGATGGTGCTCCTTGGGAATGGATATAGACATACTGGCCTGTGAAAAATCAAATATCATTCATTTCATTCTTTCATGCTTCTATCTGAGTTCATTTACAGTCTTTAGGTAACACATACCTGCTGTGCTTAGATCAATAAACGTATCCAAAGGAGTTCCATCTTCCTTCACACTGATGTATTAAAACTTTGTGAAAACTGCATATGTTTAGTGGAAACAATGTGAAAAAAATAAAAATAAAAACTAAAAAATATGAAAAGCTATATATTAAAACAGAAATATGATCAATAATAAAAAAAATAAGTTTAATCTGCTTCCCTCTTTTATTCGATTGATTACTGATCATATTTATGTTTTAATATTGCTTTTGATGTATTTTTTTTATATTTTTTTATTTTACACTTTTACCACTAATCACACGCACTTTTACAGGGGTGTTGATAAGTCCTTAGCCCGATCCTGGAAGGAAACAAGCTACAGCGACCAAGACTTATGCCATACAAACAATAGGAATATATTCCTGTTGTCTGTACGCCATAAGTCTTGGTATAGTGCTGTTAAGCCTTGGTCACTGTAGCTTATTTCCTTCCAGGGTCGGGCTAAGGACTTATCAGCACCAATGTACAAAGTTTTATACATAACTGTAAAGGAACAGATCTCTTTCTCTAAACTTTATAGATAATTTGTATAGTTTCTTTCATGGGTTCTGGTATACAGGTCTGATGATGGCCCAAAACTAGTCACCTTTGTAGTAAACTATGTTGTGCATGGCAGAACTATGTTGGATACATTTTTCAAGTTCATAAATTATTAAGTCAAATATTCCAAAAAGCTGTGAACAAATTACAATGAGAAGACAGCATCAGTATAATAATACCTGTTACATATGTAAACAGTTTGTTAAGTTACTAATCCCAATGCGCACACAACATTTTTCACCACACGAGATGATAGGGAGAAAGAGGGATGACAAAGTCCTGACCTGCCCTCAATCTAATGAATAGCAAATTTCGAGGGAAACCCCTCAGCCAGAATATCCAGCACGTTTCATTAAGACCACGGTCAAAGAACACCACAGACACATCCTGAATACAACGTCAACTCTATCACATGCAGCTCAATTACACAAGCAACCTGGCCAAGAAATCTGTAAAAATGGTCTCATCATATGTGAAGTGATTGAGGCAACACACCATCTCAACAACATGAGCAAAGACAGTGCCTTCCTGAGCAGGTCACAGAATCCTCTTATTCCCACCCTCAAGAAATGTACGTAAGTTCTCTCCAAAAATAAAATTATTTCTCCTCTTGAAATGACAACCCTTTGCACTGAACCAACAAGGGAACTATTTTGCAGGCCACAGTGACCCTGAAGAATGTCTTATCATAATTTCCTTTCCACTGGTTAGACAGGAATCAATTTCTTCTCTCCTTCTAGTACTTCAAAGTGACCAACACACGTGCTCTTTTGTTGCTCACCCTACTAAAATAATTTGGCCACCTCAATCCAACCCAAAAATTGAGGCATGGAATGTCTCCCAAATGCTGGTACCCACCCACAGGACTACAAAGTACCACAACCCAGAAAGCAACAATCTAATAGAGATTAGTCCTTATTTATGTCTCAGCATGATCCATTTTACCTGTGTTTGAAAATGTGTCAGAATCTTGCGTCTTGCTTCCAGTACTGCGTTCTGTTTCCCGGTCACTAAAAATGTTAGAGACAAGTCTTTTGATGATGATATTTCAATATGTGCTCCAGTCTCCCTCATGATCTGTAAACAAGTACGCAGTGATTCGCCTTCACCAAACTTATCGCTGTGATCAAATTTGCGTTCCTCAAAAGGCACTCTGAAAACCTGTAACACAAGAGTACAATTTCAGATTTGTTGAAGTCTTATGCAGTGATGTAGATATTTCTGGACATTTAACGTCAAAAGCTGTAGGAATTCAGATTTTCATCCTGCTCAAGATGACAAAAGATAATTATAGCAACAGGGTAACAGTTGCACGTGTTAATTTGCTGACATAGACCCTGAAAACAACTAACCTCATGCCTCAAGGTATGCAATCCATATAAGTTGGGCTGTCAGTTTCCATTTCAGAAGCAGTAAGTTCAGCCATTCATATTTTTGTTACATTAACACAAAGTTAAGGTTAATGAAAAATATCCACCAGCCTTATGCTTTGAGGTATGAAACATGTCCATTAAGCCATGTGTGCTTTTGTGGTACAGAAAATTTTGGGCTTTCAGGTTTTCATCATAATGATACAAAGTCAAGGGCAACAAAGATAATTACAGCATAAAGGTAAGGGTCTAAGGTTTAATATTACTAACATTTACTCACAAATGTCAGTTACTTAAGTTTCATCTTTGTGATAGAAATATTATGCTCACAAAAGAGATATAAAGTAAAATTCCTTTAACCCATTATCTGATAATTTGGCACTTCAGGAAGGTAATGTTCAATAGTGTACAACTGTACCAGAAAAAAAAGCTTTATCAATGAAATAGGCAGATCTGAGGGGCATGATCAAATAAGGCATCACACATAAATTGTTGTGATATCTCCTGACCCCCTGTCTCCTAATGCATCAAATACTTCAGCTAAGACACTGCCAGAACACACAGATAAGGACCCTGATGACCCTGAACCAGCAGGTAAATTAGATATCCACATACAATACTCCTCTGATTACTTGTGCAGCCCTAGTGTAGAAGATTAACAGAAAAATTGTGTAAAAACCTACATCTGTATAGGCACCTGTCCAGTCCCATGAGTGCCAGATTAACTCTTCACTATCACACATATGTTTGTAATGACTTCCAGCAATTCCACTTGTATGTGATTATAATTATGCTTTGAGTCATAAATGTTGCTCTCTTATAAATATGAATATGTTTCATACAGCTCCCCCCACCCCCAAATTGAACTTAGGTTAGTATCCAGGCAATGTCTCTATTGTAGATGGCACTGCTGTTATTCCCCTAAACTTAAATTGAATATTCCAGTTGAGATGGAATTGCGTCAGTGTTAATACAATGTTTCTCTTATAGCTGGTGCCCTTCCAAATGGTCATTCGGCTCATGAGAAATGCTGAGTGGGCAATGTGGTCTGTGCCTGATGCTGCATACCCTCTTTTCCCCTGGTAAAGAAATAAATCCTCCCACTCTATGCTCTGCACATAAGTTACTTCAACACCATAGAACTGTCATCTCTCCAGAAAATATTTCCTCAGTGATCCGATTAAAATGTGGTGAAGGCATAACCCTTATCAGATAGTCCACCTGATTCTTCTTTCAAGATGTAACTATCTACACATGCTTATGGTTTGCTTGCAATCTGTGTGTTCATCAGTTGCATCATATTCCCTGCTACCTACAATTCAACCTGGCAAAGAAACACTACTCACCTGGGTGACCACTGATGAACCAATTCTCATTTTATTATTCCACTGCCCAAGTTGGTTTACGGTTGGAGAACCTGAAGTTACAGACTCCGGTAACGCTGGAAACGCGTCATCATACTTAAGGGTTGGGGGTTCGAAAGCGGCTTCCTCCTCCATCACTGCTTGCTGCATTGTAGGGATGTCCTGATTCGCGCCAAGTCGTTACAGTAACACTAAATAACAATAAACATGCAACATGTGACAAATATCGCAATATGGCCTGAATTAACATCACAAAATTAACACTTCCGAGCTCCCTTATGGGATGATTAATCATGTGTTTTAAGTCCTGATAAAATACCAAACGCAACTTAAATACAAGCCCATACGTACTTCATTGTATCAGTCAAAACTCAGTTTTAAAGATAACATACCCATAAAAGATGCCACACAAAAATGCAATAATACATGATTCGCAGTCGACGTGTCACACCGTCAGTAGGTTGGACACATTGACGTGGACTCTACTTACTGTACTGTAATCCAGATAATCCGTCCTAATTAATTCTTAATCGCATCCCTTTCTCCAGTTCGACCCGGCATTCACCTGCAATTATAAGTAAAAGACTGAAATAGTAAAAAGGCATTTCAACCTAAATATGCTACGGTTTCCTTGCTTCCACACTTACCGACGTCCGACTACAGAATGAACCGGCTGCTTGCGCATGCGCATATGATCATTGGTGATGTGACGATGTTAAAATCATGTGAAGGATGTATTTGTGAAATTTACAACCAAAGTTAAAGAATAAGAAATTATACGAGAAATGCAATGAATTCTTCAATTACAATTAATCTGCATTTAAAATAATGCGAAACAACAGATTCTAATATTAACATGACCAACACTTGTGCGCGGAAGGATACAAAGTTACCCTCAAAGCCCTTCGGATTGAAATAAAGTTATTGAACTTGATATGGAACTTCTGTTGAATGTGTTTGACTATGTTACAGGTGGAGGGTATGACACTCCTAACACTACTAATACAGTTTCCTCCAGTTTGATGTCTCATATAATTATCTTTTTAAAAGTGACGTATTATATGGCATTCTTTCACCGCAAGCTCTTTCCTGAAACAATTTCAGGACCCGTAATTCTGCTTGTACGATTTTTCCGCGTATCTCCACGTCACTACATTGTTTCGGCGCGCTTTTCAATCGCCATCGTCATGGTGACGACCACAAAATGTTACAACGTTGGGACAGCCTCAAGGTACGATGCAGCTGAACTCCAAAGAGTAAAGTTACACATTAGATACAGGCCACGAAAACCGGAGCACAAAAATGAGTGGTGAATTGTAAATACTACATTATTTGACACACGTGACTGTACGTGTGGTACACATTTGAACACAACTCACATATCAGAGGCTCTTCTCCCCCCCACCAATAACACTCGGTCTTTGGATTCCTACTGCATGCTCTCAAAGTCCCTCTGCTATGGTCTATTTTGTCCTATTGTCTGTTTTCGTTTCCTAACCAAGATTCACCTCTTCACTCCCTACAACGTTCCTAAAACCCTGGAGGATTAAAATGCGGTTGTTAACGCAGATAACATTACGTAGGTTTCAATCTGCATGGATTTAGCTGAATGCACATACCCACCTATCATCGTGTACAAGTGGTGCAAACTTGTACGCATGAATCATAGCACCTGGCTGTTATCTGTGCTTGTTACTTGGTGTGGTTTGTCGCCGTAGTTGACCTGTGGCTCCAGTTGAGTTGCATCAGGTAATCTCAGTCACGGAACATTTAACGCCCTGGTGTTGAATTATCATTCTTGGCGCGATACTTTAATTAAATCACCTATCCACACGGAACAAGCTTGTGTTGTTGTTGTTGTTGTTGTTGCAGTGCTAATGCGATTAAATTCAGAACTTGTTAACAATATAAGTTGTATACAAACAATTCTCGACGTAAATACACATTCGAATGCAACATGTCTGCGACAAAATGAAACAGTCACAACACGTTTATTGTAAATAAATGTTATTACACAAGTTCGCTACATGTTTCAGCCCCAGCAAGGGCCATCCTGAGGCGAAACAACTCAAAAGGAAGGTAACAGTAAAAAACAAAAGAAGCCTCTTTCTTACACTTGTAGATATCACCTACTTTGATATAAACGGTATCATATTTTGTCTCCTGAAATAAAATATAATTAAAAAACTTCCTCTTTAAAACGCAAATATAAAACTTATAGAATGATCAACTTAGACACTCCTTCAGTTTTTTAATATAATACAATGAAGTGTGTCATAAGCACATACATGTCAGTCCGTTTTATTGGATGTCAGTTCTAACGCCACTATCATTTTGAAACCGCTTCCTTGTATGCGGTAGTTCTTCTTATTAAGTATAGTTTTAAAATATAATTTTTGGCTGCAGTTTCTGTAACACAAATAGAAAAACACAACAGCCATATACTTGTTGTCTTTCTTCCGGGTAATTCCCCGACGTCTGAATTTTATATGCCAACGTTTCGGAACACTCTGTCTGTTCCATCTTCATAGGTGGGTAGGTATGAAGAATGATGGGTAAAGCCAAGCCAAGCCAAAGTGTTAACTGTGGGAGGAGACTTGCGCCAAGCGCAAGTCGATGTCCCTCTGTCTGTTAGGCATTCCTGCATTTGACCGCACCGCTGGGCTCTATGACAGACACCTAAATTCTAACAAGGGCATATGCTTACGCTAACGACATTAAAATCAGGCTGAAGGCCGTGACTGATCATGCCAAAGACTAGGACCAAGGGTGCCCTGGACTAATTATGAGAAGGATAAACTTTGGTTGGTTGGTTGTCTAGGTTCTCAGCCCAGACTGGCTCAGTTGCAAACTGGAGGTATGCGACGTTTGTCAGGCGCTTAGGTGAAGCCGCCGCGCCTGGGGGAGGGGAATGCGGACCGTGCTCCGTCTTTGCATCGAAAACCCTGGCATTTGCCTTACAACTGAGGAAAAATCACGGAAAAACCTCAGTCAGGGTAACCGAAGCGCGCTCGGCCGATGGTCTCGACTGGCCTGCTGGCCTCTGCCGCCCTTGGCTTTCGCGTCTGGCGACGGGGTCAACCCTCGGGCAGCATAAGTATCTGCCGAGTTGCTGTACTAGGGGGTTCCCAACATCAGCTAACTTTGAGTCCAAGCTCTCAGTCTGGGCTCTGGTGTGGTTGGCAAACAGCGGAACGCCCAGATCCTCGTGTATCTGCCTGTTACTTACGTACACCAGGGGGCACCAGTAGCGAGGCGAAGACACTTGGATTGTAACACCTGTAGCCTTCGCACATCGGTGAGGGCAGCGGACCTCCACGCGAGTCACGCATAGTCCATCATGGGGTGCATGAGCTGCTTATATAGCAGGACTCCATTCCTGACGGAGAGATCACTCTTCCTATTCATCCTTTGAGAAGCCCTCTTCCTGAACTAATGTGAGGCAACCAGGTAAGTCGTGTATCTAGGGTCACCCCCAGATAACGAGTTGTGTCGACCCACTGGATTGATTCCCCGGAGAGTGTTACTGGTCGGGGCTGGATGAAGCGCCGTCCGTCACGCGCGAGGTTTATCGTGGTGCTCTTAGAGACATTAATGACGATTCTCCATTCACTCAACCACCGTTTAATATTGTTGACGTATGACTCCAGGTAGCTGACGAGCAGCGTCGGCTTGCGGGACGTGGCTATGATGGCCGTGTCGTCCGCGTAGAGGGCCACATCGACGTGGTGCGAGGGGGAGGGCATGTCCTTGACATTCAAACTGAAGAGGACAGTGGAAATCAATCCACCCTGAGCTACCCCAGCCTGCATGCCTCGAGATGACGTGGCCATCTGGAAGGACGCTCCGAACGATCGACCCCTGAGGTAGGATGACATTGTATAGACTATTGAAGATGGGAAGTTTAGGAGCGTTAGCTTGTACAGGAGGTCATCGATCCACACAGTATCGAAGGCTTTGGCCACGTCGAGGAAGACTGGCCCGTTGAACCTCTTTTCGCCGAAATTCCTGGTTATTCTTTGAAAGAGGCGGGCCAGCTGCAAGGATGTGCTATGCCTGGGTCTAAACCCAAACTGATCGTCTCGCATCAGTCCGCGTTCGCTTACTACATGTAAGATCCTAGCTAACAGGATCTTTTCAAATAGTTTACCAATCGTGTCGAAGAGACTAATGTGCCGATAGGAAGAGAGCAGTGCCGGATCCTTCCCCGGTTTAATGATGGAGATCACTCGAGCATGCTTCCACACTTGGAGAGGAAAAAGCCAAATGGGTTTAATTTAGTGACAGAATTCTGAGAAATAAAAAGACACTCTACACTGTACATAGATTAAATAACTGCTTTTCACACCAGCTGAAATGTAACGGTTGGTTTACAGGAATATTGTGGAAAAAATATTTCATTATTCATGGTTCCATGTGTCTCCACTTGCATCCCTGTACCAACTTTCAGGATCTTAATGTATATGACAAGCTAAGAAGTTTAAGTAAAGGGGCAATGGAAGCATATCTTAGGCATAATGACGTCTTACACAACAGTAATGTTGAAACAGAGAAACAAGGACAAAATCTTACTGCAGGTGAATTGGTTACAGTATTTTAAATTAAAAAAAAAATTGCTTGCAATTTGTGATGTGGCTACTGATGGTATTCTAGATCATGCTACTTAAAATGAACTAATCATACATGCAGAAAGAACAGAAAGAAGAATCTTAACAGGTAATAAACAGCATTCTTAAAACAAGGAAAATAAATCATTCATTAAAGTTCAGCTGCACCAAACACTGCGAGTTGATGGTGCTGATCTGTACTCAGGAAGTGCCTGGTTTGCATTTAAGGTGAAACACTGACAATCCAAACTACAGTATTTTGTGATTTCTTCGGTCTTTCCAGGCAAATGCAACCACAGTACATCAAACAATGTCATGACTGCTGCATTCCATAACCTCCCCAATTAGTATTTATTAGTCCCCTTCTATTCGATGTTGCATAACCTTTGAAGCCAAATGGTGACTATGCTCGATGCATAGTATGTAGTTGAGAATGGCACAGGTTGACTAAAGTTGACACCAAGAACACGCCAATTACAGAGTGTTCTTTTGCAGCCCTGTGGAACATATACGTTGCTGTTGCTGGCGTGCTGTTACCACCCAAGTGAATATAGAGCTTGCTAAGTCAGTATGTTACCATTTAATACAAATGCTAATGGAATACTCTGAAATACTGACCACAAATAGATAGGTTGCTAGACAGACAGGCGGATGGACAAATAAATATGTTACTGCTTAACGTTCAGCAATGCAGAATGCTGTGAATCCACAAGCTAAACATCTAGCAACTATGCAATATCATGAAATTTGTGTATGCACAGAATACTGGTGTGACAAGATGCCTAACAGATGATGCATCATTAAAAAAAAATCAGAGCCATGAATCCAAAAACAAGGAACTGGGTGAAGAGCATGTGAGTATGGTGCCTACGATGATGAAAATTTAATAATTACTGTTGGTCCCTAAACTGTCAGCTGCCATCTATATTTAATTTGCCCACCCCTGATATAGAGTAATATGAACTGGATGCAACAAGGGTTTTGTATTATGTGAGGTCATGGTTGTAGTAACAATCAGCAACACAGCTGCTAACTGAATTTAATTTCCACTCAAAATTCTGAAACAGCTTCCACTTCCTCCAATTATAAATAGTTTCAATGCTGCTATCTAGTACACATGTCTGACTCCAACTGAATCAACTATGCTTCATACAGAAGTTAAATTGGTTATGACTGAAACTGATATTGAGGACATTACTTTTTCATGGTAGTAAGGAACCGGGACTGTGGTGTTCTGGATTATGCCACTGGGTAGTCTACTAGGTTTTGCAGGAGCCTACTGCCTGAAGTTGCATTTCTACTTGAAGAGAGAGGCAGTAGGTTCTTCATACAGTGTCATAAACCCTGAAGACCACAATCTAGAAATAGTTTCCATATCCTTTGCCTTCCATCTCTCACCCACTCATTCATGCATAACAAAAGGAGGGAGGGGTGAACCCATAATTTTGGG
>Ga0209755_10009250_pt1 | contig 10421 bp, 6 predicted proteins | sample TergutCo191P1_FD_187301 | JGI IMG/M metagenome (GOLD analysis project Ga0209755, IMG submission 187301) | Cornitermes sp. P1 segment gut microbial communities from Petit-Saut dam, French Guiana - Co191P1 (SPAdes) (version 2) | ecosystem: Host-associated > Arthropoda: Insects > Digestive system >...
AAGCACGTCCTGCTTTAGCCTGCAGCCCGGACACTACTCCAGCCTAACCGCACCTAACCTCCAACCTACAGCAAACCAAGAACGAAACGACCAATGTTGTAATCAACATTATAGTCGCGAGCTCCTGATGATGGGCATAGTAGTGACCGAAACACGTCGAGTCTATAAAAAGTACAATAAAATAATAAGTGGCATCTAGTTGGTTTTTATTCTTCAGTTATCACAATGATGCGCGGTCCAACAAACATGAAATACGCATATAAAAGTAGGATTGTATGTTAATACAGAAACGTGACTCGGGCCTGACAACAGTGCCAAGGGATAAGTGAGGAGTCGATTCAAAACCCTGTAGCAAGAGAAGCAAAAACTGGCAGGTAGTTACAGGAAGTGTTACGGAAAAAAAGGAATGCCACACCCACAGGGGCGGGCCGCGTGAAATAAAACAAATTAAAGCTATTGTGCGGCGGCAGAAAACTAATCACAATTACAAAAGTCTGCCTACAGACGAAAATACACTATTCATTAGGCGAAAGCTACAACACGCCATTTGGAAACTGCATTTCTGTGAAATTAAATATTTACCTCTTCATTTAACGGTGCTCTGTGTACTGGGATGTGGGAAAAACACAACACACGCCAAAAGACAAAGCTTTCTGCAAATTAAAGTGGACACGCAAAGAAATAATTCTAAGTATGTGCAAATATTTGAACAATTCCTATGACTCTAGATGAGAGTTTAGATAAATTCTAAAACCTGCATGGGTTGATGATGAATAACGGACGGAAATTTACGATTCAGGATTATTTATATCTACATTGTCAATCGCCTCGTATTTCCAGAAAACAAAATGCGTCGGGCACTGTATATGTTTCCATCCTCAGATAAAAGTCTGGGGAGGAACCTACTGATTTGTCCGATACAAAGTACTCAGTACTCTTCCCCCTCACCGGGTACTATATCTAAATTTCCATATTTATATGGGAATAGATAAATTTTATGAAACGTTGTGTTCTCTTTGGAACACTAAACCATGGACAAAATCTAGAAACCAAGTACATAATTTTATAACATATTACTAGAAAGTTTAAAAATGAAGTATATATTTGTTTTTAGTTGTTTGTGAACAATGTGTAAAAATGTTTCGTACAAAGAACAGGGAGAACCCGAAAAAGCCCTGTTTTACTTTGTACTATCTCGGATGGTCCGTGAAAAAATGTCCCTCTTTCACATTTCAACGTGTCTGTGATTCTTAGGATAACGATTTCTGCCAACTGATTCGCAATATCAATATGGGAACTCCTGCGGCCTCACCCAGTCCTGTCTGGTAAGCAGGTTCAGAAAAAGCGAGACTTTGACGAAGGATTCCTACGATTTAATACTACAGGTAGAATTCCAAATTAGTTAAAGTTAATTTGAAAGCAGCCTTTAGTTTCTGAAGTACTCTAGTGAATGCGGCAAAGCCATTCATCAGCCGGATCACCGTGCAACGTGACTGATCACTAAATATTACGTGTAACCCCATAGGATATCAACACAAAGAGCGTGGGTCGCTTTACAGCCTCTTTCGTCTAACATCTCCCACATTCCATTATAATGCTGCGCGATTTCAGATTCAAAGTTCCCAGTTTCCTTTTGTGGTGTCAGCCAGAAGTTACTGTGTTTCAGGCTGCCATCTGCGACATCAGAATGTGCTGCGTTTCAGGCTGGGTTCTGTTGTGTGAAAAACTGCTGTGCTTTAACCTTCCGTCTGTGATGTCAGTGGGGAGCTGTCTCAGGCTGCTTTCTGTGGTGTCAGTGAACAGGCGCCCGACTTCTGGCCGTTCCATCACATTCACTTCCACTAGCCCAGTATCAATACACAAAAAACGCAAATCAACATCATCACTGGAGACAGTTACAACTTGCCATTAACGAAGTTTTATAAAAATAATTCGAAGCTCCTCGTACAATAGCAGATTTCTAGGTCAATAAAGAGAGGGCTGAATAAAGATAGACCAACTTGATGTCTATGTCCATGTCTATGATCCTTATGCAGACTGAAGCAGTGCTTCAGCCTGCATAAGGATACCACACCACCCAGCCGAACCACACCGTAACACCAACGCACATCGAACCAGAGCAATTCAACACACGAAATAAATCCACAATAAGTCGCAAGCTCCTGAAGATGGATGTACTAACATTCGAAACACGTTGCGCAGTAAATAGTGAAATAATAAAACAAGAGACATCAAGTTGGTCTATCTTTATTCAACTATCAAGATGATGCACGGTCCAATAAACTTAAAAAAAAGAGAGGGCTGTTTACATATAAATTGTGAGTTTGTTTACAGACGTTCTCAGTAACGCAGGCTTTGTGAGTTTAGAAGCGGGTGATGGGACGAATAGCGAATAATTATAACATTAATTCGAAGACGGAGCTAGTTATTAAATAATGGTGCCGACACGAATATGACATGTCACTCTCTATTACATTCCAAACGCTACAGCCCAGAGAGAAACGTTACATGATCATATCCATATTTCTCGGCGTTAGTGGATCTGAGAACGTCTGTTTGTTACCCAGGTTGTCTCATTTCGAAATCTCAATTGCAACGGGCTCGGGAAAGATCAACCCCCTCTTCCTTTCCTGTATTAGAAATCTTCCTACACAATCGAAATATTTCCCATGTCGGTGTCCTCGGTCTTGACGGAATATCCGTTAACATAAGCACAATAACTTCATAGGTGCAAGGTTCCCGTGGCACGGCCCAGCAATGCGTTGCAGGTGCAGGAATGGCTGGCTGGTGCGGTTCCCAGTCCCTGCAGCCGCCACCTGAAGATGGAGGGTGCACGTTTCTCCGAAATAACGAAATAAATTTATCCTCTTACACGGTGTAAAGATCCAGAAGACCACCACCTGAAAATCACCCAAAGTGTACACCTGAATACTTCGAGTACATTCCTGTGTATGCGATGCCACGTTACGTGATAAATGGATACCTTTCTGTAGAACCTGCTGCCTGAGTTTCCTGCCTTTTCTCCGCTGAAGACGCAAGAAACATGTTCCTCAGAATAATTAGTATTTATGAACCCAACAACTAAGTCCCACGTCCGAGAATATAGTAACTTTGAATTTGAATGTTGTAACAGTTTCAAATCTCATGTCATGAATAACGCATATCAAATTCTATTATAGGCAAAGGTCGTGGTCTAGTTTGAGGGATTATCCTGGCATTTACCGGGAGTGACTTAGCAAAGTTATCAGAAATCTCACTGATGACAACCAATACTTGAATGTGAGATATCCTGGACACGAAGTAACAGTGCTTCCCGTTCCAGTATCTGTCAGAACAGGGCTTGTGAGGACCAGGCCTGCTCTCAAACTATCTAACCTACTTTTCAGGCCTGCTTTGTCATAAGGACGGTCAAAAACTCACATCAACCAACCACACTATAGTTCTCTGAATCACAGACTTTATAGCATACACTATACAACGCGCAAAGCCTATTTTATAGGCATGCGTAATGTTACAAAGAACATATTTAGATATCGGGCTAACAAGTAACCAAAAATCGCCCAGAATTTTATTTAGAAGTAGCTCCACAAATAAAGTAAGCCTCAGCATAAATTAAAACAAGTCACACTAAAACCTAGTAAGATGTATAAAACATGTGCCATGCACAAGGTTTCGTGAAATTCATCAAATGATTAAAAATGACAACAAAGGTTTAAAGGTGGTCTTAACACAAACGAAACAGAATTCACGAAACAATGTGCACCTAGAAGCTAACAGTCACTCATCTAACGAAACATTTCCTTTTGTTTTATGGAACTTGAAGATCACACCAGCTTTCAAAAGAAAGCGCCACTGTTCCCTATCCGTGAGCCAAATGAATCTAAGCCAAACTATTTCTTTAACATACAGTTTCATTAATTTTATGTTTATGGTTCTGTGCATCGCTCATCTATATTAGTAACTGTCCAACGAGATGCAACACACAGCAGTCTATTTATTATTCTGCAAGTTCACTCTACATGTTTCGGGTATCAACCACACCCATCATCAGGAGTACACAAAACTGTAACAGTTTTGTGTACTCCTGTTAACACCCGAAACATGTAGAGTGAACTTGCAGAATAATAAATAGACTGCTTTGTGTTGTATCTCGTTGGACAATTATTAATATAGACGCAATTTCATATTGTCCCCTCCTCTATGTTTATGTGGAAACGAATTATACCAAATCAAAATGGAGTTCAGTCAGTTCCAAAAAATTTGTTCCTGTATTTTAGTAATTTTTACCTGCTGGTATATCGACATGACAAATCTAATACGTGCCCTTCTAAATCATTCTAAATGCAACACATCATAGCTACATAAATACGTGACTTGGCACAGGTCTCGTTCTTCAGTAATAGATATTCTGAGTTGGAACCCGCGGCTCCAAAGGAGCAGTATAACCTACAACAATATAGACCTATGTTCTCTTAAACACTGTCATAGGAGCCACTCTAGCACGCTCTCGACCCGTCCCGTGCCGGCATGCCAACCACAGAACAGCTGCTCATTACAAATCTCAAAGATGCTTGCAAAACGGATAATATTATGTTGGATAAACTTCCCCACAAGACAACGGGTCTTCCAAATTGAAGTGGGAAACTACTGAATAGATTCGCATCAAAGGATATATCTTATGTAAACCTGTGGACTACAAACCGGGGCCGGTCCACGCTTGACAGAAATCGTCCGTAACAGAGGCGTCACACATTCACTTCTTTCGAAAGAAGTAGGATCGAGAGGCCTTTTTATAAATAAGGCAGGATGTATCAACATACCAGAGAATTTCTCGACAAAGCAGTATGAGAATTAGATAGTATGTAATAGCTATGTCTTATGCAGACTGACGTAGTTGATTTTGAGGGATGGAATTTCGTCAAGTTGGTGCTCACAAAACGATCTTTACAAATTCCATACTTTGAAAGCCGAATCTTTTCTAAACTTATCAAATTCATTGAATTTACTTCCGGGCGGGACCATTCTAAAATAGGATTCATTTGTGGAGCAATTCAATCAAGAAAGTTAAATGTGTCTATTCTGCTACTGTTAAAAATGTCACGGATTTTAAAAAATTCAGTGTACAGTGTATTCTACAAAAGCTTACGCCACGGATTGAAGCCTTCAGGCTAACTCCAAATTCGGAAACACTGTTTCCCACCATCCAAATGTTTAACATGCATCCACTTTCGATCCACTGCATTATGGTCCTGGATTTTGCCACGTCTTCACTTAGTTTGCAGTTTTTCCTGTTTACTACGGTCCAGTGCATGACAGTGAAACCCATGCTATCGGCAGCTTCTGACGTCAACGTCTATGTTTTCATAGGGAGACTGTTCAGAATGCACCTGAAATACAACGCAATAAACATTCTTCATCATAGTGCCGAATTTTATTACAAAAATTAAAGGAGTCATTACAGCTACTGTACGACTCGGAAAAAGGAGGGCAACTGAAAATACCGCAGCTGAACGCGGTATCGCTTTATTTGCGTGTCGTCTCCATGGCAATGGACGTCAATGCGTCATAAAAACGTGATATATACAAATAACTCCGGCGTAAGATATGGCTGATTGCCTTCAACGAGAAGGTTCTGTTCAACGATACTGCCTGTCTAGTGCACAGTTACTGGAAGATTTTTTGTGATGTATACGGCTGCACCCCATACATGACTTACTTGGTTGTTCGGTTACGCTGTTAAATAACCGCATCTATCACTGGTCAAAAGCGACGCTAACGGAACTCGGAGAACAGCGAGTGAAAGTGAAATAAATCTGGCAGCGTTAATATTGAATCAGAATGCAGTATGTGTGCACATGTCACAGCAATATTATCTAGCGGCAGCATCTGGAGAGCAGATCGAAATACTAGGCTCAGAAAGCAAATGTTTCTGAAAATCACCATAAAAGTAGCGCGATAATATGTTACGACTGCAGGCGCCTATATTTTGTAGCTGTATGTGGATACATGCCGGTTGATGAGGATAAATGTCTGGTGAAGTGGAAAAGGGGGTTGCTTAAGGCACTGGACAACACAATTTCAGCACAAGAGGAAACATCACCACAGCTTATGCAGTAACGCATTTAACTCATTCAAAAGTCACTAAACGGGGAGTGTTTAGTCCCTTTGCGCTTCACAAGGTTGATAAGGAGAATTTCGCGACAAGGATCACTTTTATATATTTGTGGCGCATGTAAAAAAAAAACATGCTGAATGTTAATCTCTTATGTTGGACAGCTCTACCAGCCCATAACTTGAGAATCGCTAAAGGGAACGTCGTGAAATTTAATATTGTTGAATTTTAATGATATTCATCGACATTTTACAATTCCCGTTAAAGTCGGACAAAATATCACACTACATGAATACCTATATGCGATTTGGGGTGCAGCACCAGCCGAACTCTCATCTTTCGGAGCAAAAAAAAAAGTTTCGAAGAAAAGTTGTGGCCAAAAATGGAACATACCTTTCGGTCCAGTAAAGTTCTCCCGCATGTCTTGCGGTTTCGACAGAACTAAATGACAGGAACAGAAACTGTTACGTTATGCCTGCATATCCTATCTTGTGGAATTGACCACATTTTCCGTAATATCATAGAAATTTTCGCTAAAAAGCTACCAAGACCATTACATTTTTCGAGTACCCTTGTCTAATTATGACGATATTGAACATGGTAACTTATTCTTCCTATCTGCACGCGAAACAAATAAAGTAGTGCGAGATATGAGTTACTTGTGGCAGCGTTGATGCCGAAAAGCTGCGTCACGTTCAATGGTAGAGAGTTACCAGTTGAAGCGGTGTAAAATACCAGGAAGACCAGAATATACACAGGCAATAATGCGTCAAATACGTCACAGTTTGCGTTTCTCAGTTTGATAACAAATGCTTCAAATCACACAACCAGTTGGCGAAGGGCTGGAATGCAATTCGTGAAAGTAAGTCTTACACCCGAGTTTTCGGGTTTTCGCAGCCGTGTGGATGATGTATCTGTTCTTCTGGCATGTGACGCAGAGTTACGGATATCTCCATTTTCAAACTGGCAGCTATCACAGCGATTGAAACGATATACAAAGAATGTACAGCGGTAACTCGATAGTTCGAGGTGAACGGGCCCGAGGTGGTCTCGCACTACCACAAGGCTTGGACTACAAGAGCTACGACACTTTAGAAGATACGATCGCGTACATAGTATGATAGATAGTATGATGTATTCATAGTATTATATATATATATATATATATATATATATATATAACGCTGTATTAGAATATGAACATATCCAAGACTACAACTTAGTTACTTACTTAATTACTCCATGAAGCAGAGTCCTTCTTCAGAAGCTAACAGTTTTTCAGCCAGTCAAGAAATTCCCCTCATTTTATGGAACTCAACAGTTCATTACCGCAGCCACAAATCCCTGCCACCTGTCCCTATCCTAAGCCAGCTCGATCCAGTCCACAACCCTACATTTCACTTCCTGACGATCCATCCGAATATTACCCTCCCTCCAATAGCACAACAGTAAACGAATTAATAACATACGCTAGTAAGTTGCATGGTAAAGAAAGCAAAACCTCCTCTCCTATTTAAGAGGAAAATAGTTTTTAAGACTAGTTTGCCTTTGAAATTGTGATCGCTTCTTTACTGCAAAGGGAGTATGGTAACACCGCAAAGACAATGTGCACACAGATACGCACTTCAGATAAGTTCTGTACGAAACATAGAAACGACCTGGACTAGAGCGCATCGGCTCATACGAGACGGAACCTAGAACAACTGTGACTCAAAGAATCGAGACTGCAATGTAGTTTTATAGGCCATTCAGCTTATATTCAGCAGTGCTTCAAGGTACATAAATATGTCTATAATTCTTGAATTCAAATTTTCGCCGTGTTATGAATGTTGTATTCTTACTTTTGGGTGATTCTACGGCGTCTGACGCCGGGGAATCAACCAAACGAAAGAATACAGGTTTATATTTGTCTGCGCCTGTTATATGTAAATGATTATCCATAGAGGCTGGGCCTTTTGGAATCTATAAATGTACAGTTAAAGTACCAATTCCGTATCGAACTTTACGTAGTGGCTCTATATTCGCCAAAAAAATGACGCAGTCAATAAAGCGCCACAGTGAGTTTTGAACGTTTCTTCACAGACGGCTCCAGTAGGGAGCTCAGTTTTGAGAGACGAATAATAAAATAAAACATGCTGATACATCGCACAACGTCAGTTACTCTGCACATCGTCCCCGACAAAAGAAACAGACATGGTGCCCGACAAGAGAGGATTCATTGTTATTTTAAGTGGAATAACGCTTGTTCAATTATTGCAGGGACAAACTACCTAAATGGTAACAGACGCGACTAGGGGAGAGGGTGCTTGTCGACTGTAAACAAATGAAGCCCGCATACTCGCATACGAACAGAGAGATGCTGTTTATTTTACAGCTTATCGATAATTACACGCTGTTATTCCATTACGTCACATGAAAACAAAAACATGGACTACAGAACAGTCGAGAACACACAAAAACTGACAACAGGCTTCGTAACTTAAATGTTACGAAGTGTCAAGAATACGAATTCTTGCGCTACAGAGCACGATAAGCGACGTGTTCAAGCAATTACAGACGTAACTATTTCTGTGTCACTTTGCACACACATTTCAGACCCTTTTCGAGGTAACTGTGATGCGCGTCATACAGGTCAGTGCACTACAGCCTGTCTGTCTGGCTGCCTGTCCGTCCGTCCATCCGTATGTATGCCGTACCTGAACGTAATACATTACATTACACCAGGCCGAATATTTCTTTTTACAGCCACGCTAGAATAACATCGATCGACTCTACGTTTTGTCTTAGTAATTAAACAAATTAATGCACAAATTCTGGTCCACCGGACGGCCACCTACAGAGGGCGATGATACCAGATGCTGTATAATACAATTTGACGTCCTGATGATGAGCACACAGTGCTCGAAACATGTAGAGACATATAATTAACTTATTATAAAACAAGAATCCGGTTAGTGACTGATGTTCCAGGTCCACTTCAAAGTTTAATGTCCTGTAGTGGCAGTGTTGCCAATAACGCGGTTACAAACACAGCTACATAGCAATGTCACATTGAAGGTTCGGTTTCTGGGCAGCAATCTTGATTCATGGAAGGGAGAATCCGGCTTCGGATTTCACCCAGAAAAACAAGGCATTCTGACTGACGTTTTTTGTGTACTTCCTCAGTGAATCTTAGTAATTAACCAACTTAATGCACAAAATATTGTTTTATACTAAGGTACATGCATCTAGATGCTTCGGGCACTATGTGCTCATCACCAGAAGGTCAAAATTGTATTATACAGCACCTGGTATCATCACATTCTGTAGGTGGCCGTCCGGTGCACAGGTTGAGAGAGGACTCTCTCACACCTCTCAGGTGTAATGATACCAGATCCTGTAGAATACAATTTTGACATCCTGATGATAAGCACATAGTGCTCGAAACATGTAGAGGCATATAATAAACTTATTATAAAATAAGATTTTGTTAATTAAGTTGGTTAATTACTAAGATTATACTGAAATGTACGGTCAGCAAAACATCGAAATTCCTCAGTGTGATCAGGCAAATGCTTGAACGTAACTTAGATTAGGTCACGACCGCTTCCTTCCGCAGCCTGCAAAATTCTTTAACAAATTCGACGCTGTAGATTCTGATCTTCAGACAGCCGTCTTAAATAATAAATCAGTGAATAAAACAAACAAATAAATAAATACATGCCACCTTGACTCTAAACCTGTGTAGAACAGTGTCCATACCCGCACTGCAGCATCATCATTGATTTGCTCACTAATACCTTCAATTTCTGTTATGAATAATGCAATAGACGAGAGAACCTGCTATGACATGACTTAAATACCGAGGTTTGCAACTCTGACAGCTAGCGCTATTAACGTCACACCTCACGGGGCACGTTAAACAAACGATCCTGTTTTACTCTCACAGGAGCACTGGAGTGAGGCGTCCTTTTGCCGTGAGATTTTAATAACTAGGGAAAACGGAAGATTGTTAATGAGGAAGGCACGGAGAAAGAACTAGAATGGTTAAAAACGAAGAGGCGAGAGATTGATGGCGGAAACAAATGCCTAGGGTTAAAGTTAAATTATCATAAATCAGCCCCTACCACTCTCCAGGGACATATAAAATATCTCAATCAAGAGGCCGGAGTGCAAGCAGAGTGTGCGTGCACAGCACTACGTAAATAATGCATGTAGTATGTGCAGCAAGGTTCAGCGAGAGTATCCTATGTGAAATGGCAAACTGCGTTTATCGGGCGGACAATATCCGAAAGTCAGGTTCACAATTAACTGATGATTGTGAAATTCT
>Ga0209755_10009251_pt1 | contig 10419 bp, 2 predicted proteins | sample TergutCo191P1_FD_187301 | JGI IMG/M metagenome (GOLD analysis project Ga0209755, IMG submission 187301) | Cornitermes sp. P1 segment gut microbial communities from Petit-Saut dam, French Guiana - Co191P1 (SPAdes) (version 2) | ecosystem: Host-associated > Arthropoda: Insects > Digestive system >...
CCGTGGCCTACCGCCACGAAGCGACCGAAGTCACCGCCTAGGATAGGACTGTGCGCAAAGGCGCGAACATCGTTACTGCCAAAGATGGCGGTAGGATTGGCACCTTGGCTCGCCAGCGTCCACGTTATTCCGTCTTCGGACCAAGCAATCCTGCCGTTTTCGCCACCGGCCACATACCTTACGTTTCCATCGCGACGGCCCTCGGTAACTGCCCAGACCCGCGCAGGAACGCCCGCGGCATATACGCCCGTGTATCCCATTACGCTGAAGTGTCGCGGCGTAAGACCGGCACCAGCACTCGGCGCAGAGTCAAGTTCCAATGTGCTTCTACCAAGCGCGGTAACGGTGAACGTGTACATGGCGGCGCTGTTCGCCGAAACTCCCTGCCAGGCAAAATCAATAGTCGTTACGGTTTCGGCGCTATTACCTGGATTTTCGGTAGTACCACGGAGCCATGGCCTTTCGTCCGCCAGGGTTCCGTCCCTGTACAACCTGACGATGTAATCTCCGCTTCCATCGGGATTCACCCAACGGGCTACGCCACTGCCAAACCACCACGCATTTTCAACATTTCTGCGCCGCGTTACATCCTGATTGCCAGAGGGAGCCGACGGCCCCGAATCCAAGAAAGCATCCGTGTCGCCGCTAATCACGGTAACCGTAAACCTGTAGGTGCCAACCCCTGCGTTTCTCATTGCCGCAGCCAAATTGTGGGTACGCACCGCGGCGTTTGCCGTTATCGGGGAGCCCACGGACACGAATGGCCCCGCATCCGTTTCGGAGCGGTACAATTGCAGTTGGAATCTTTCGATGTTCGCACCAGGGGGGGGGGACCAAGTCCAGCTTGCCATGCCCGTGGCGTCAAGTCCCAGACCCGTCGCCAGTGGCAGAGGCGCGACATTGGAAACCTGAACCGTCAGCGTATCGTACATGGAGGCGTCCACCGTGGACTCCGCCCTGATGGTCAGGGTCGCGGCCGTCTCATTCTGGGAAACATGAAGAATCCCGGTATCCGGATCGATCCTTGTCCCCGATGCCGAAGCCCCACTAAAAGACCATCTGACCGTCTCGGCCGGATTGTTTCTTCCAGTCACCGTCGCCGTAAAAACGTTGTCCTCGGAACCGATGACGACGACCCGCGGGCCGTCCACCGTTACGCCGGTTACGATAACCGGCCTTTCAACGCGCAGAGTTGGCGGCGTGGAATCCGGGTTCACGGTAAGCCTGTACCAGCCCGCATGAGGTATTCGCCACGAATTACGGGTGGCATGGGTCGCGCCATGGGAAGTATCGGTTTCGAAACGCGCCATCGTATTCAGGTTATCGTCAAGACTTACCGTCCTGCCGCCCGAAACGTAGGGGTCGGGAGGGGCAAACCAGTGCCCGTTCCATATATTACCCCACCCGGTAGTGTCGGTCAGGCTGAACCGGAACGTGGAGTTCGTCTCCACGTCGCCTTCCCAGATTACCGTTCCGCCAGGCCCCGCGCGCATTGGCTCGCCCGTCGGGAAATTGTCCGCCCATCCGGTCATCGTGCCGACAAGCCAGATATTGTGTATCAATACCTCGCCGATCAGCGTTACCGTCGCGGTGTCGTACCAGGAGCCGTCAAACGTCGATTCCACCCTTACGGTAAGCTCGTGGGCGCTTTCGTCGTTCGCAACGTGCAGCGTCGCAGAATGGGCATCATCCGGATCCGCCTCGATTATGGTATCGGGGCTGAAATTTCCTTCAACGCTCCAGCTTACCGCATCCGACACATAGCCGACAACGTAGATGGTCGCGGTAAAGGTCGCTGTCGATCCCCTTTGCACCTGCGTATCAACCGGGTCTATCGTAATGTCATGCACCCCCTCGCCGGGATTAACAAGAGTTACAATAACACTGTCATAGCGGTCGGGGTCGAACGTCGATCTCGCGGTAACCGTAAGCGGGCCGTAGCCTTCGTTCGCGGCGACCGTCAACAGACCGGCAGGGCTTATGTAGGTGCCGTCCTCGGTTTCCCCCTCTATCTTCCAGTGCACGGTATCTGGGGCCACGCCGGTGACGGTTACGTCGGCATAAAACTGTCTGTATTCGCCCCTCACGATGATCGCGTTGCCGTATCTTATCGTGACATCGGTTACGGAATCCAGCGCACGCGGGGTTACCGTTATAGTGACGCTGGCGTACACGGCGCGGTTATGCTGCGACGTGGCGGTAACCGTCAGGGTGCGGGCCAGTTCCAGCGCGTTCACCCTTAGAAAAGCCACGTTCGAGTTTCCCTCGGTGGGAGTTATTCCGGTGTCGGGGTGAAAATTACCGCCGACGCTCCAATCCACGGATCCCACCGTCACGGTGGCGACGAATTCCTTGCCGTCGTTCCTTGGCACATCGATACGTATGCCGCCCTCGTTGCAGGGGCTTATGGAAACGCTTACCGCCGGGGGCTGTTCATCGGGGCGGCTCGGGTTGTCGCAGCCCGCAATGAAGAGCATCGCGGGGAAGAGGGTGAGAAACAGGAAAGCAAATCGTTTGCGCATGTCGTACCTCGTTTAGGAAACTTTCGATGTTTGCCCCGCGGCTTTGGCCCCCTTTTGGGGGCTTAGCCGCGGGGCGGGTTTTTACTTTAGGGTGTTACCGCAAACCTGCCGGCACCGTAGAGAATTACGCGACCACCAGACAAGGGGAAAGCCGCATCGATTCTGTCATATACACCAATGCCTGTGCCGTCCAATGATACCAATGACCAACTGCCCCCATTATTATCGGAGACCGAAAGCCTGCGATGTCCGCCAAAGGCAACGAACCTGTTATTGCCAAAAGAAACGCCTTCCATCATGGACCAGTTGGGATCATTTATGGAGACAATATGATGGGGAGACCACAGCCAAGTGAAGCTATTACCCGCCGCATTGAAAGTTCCCCGCGGTAGATACCCAGTACCTTGACTACTTACACCACCTACACCAATGACAAAAGTATTGTTGCCAAATGCGCCGCCTCTAAGAACTCTCCAATTTGCTCCAGCTATGACAGGAGAAACATCGGTCCATACAACACCGTTAGTGGACCAAGCATGGCGTCCCGGAGTTTCGTTGAAAGCCATAAACCGGGCACCATCAAACAACATAATCGTTATCGAAGTTGTGCCTATGGGCGTGGAACCAACCGTACTCCAATTGTCGCCAGTGGCCGAATGCCAGACAAGACCGCCAGAGCCAGTGGCAACGAACACGCTGGTACCGTTGATATTGCCGTATGTGACGCTTATTATGCTGGTAGTAAAGGTACCAGCTACGCCAAAATTACCAGTTACCGGACTCCACGTCTCCCCGCCGTCATCAGAGAATGCGGCCCTTCCTCCGTGGCCTACCGCAACAAAACGTCCCAAGGCTGGACTATACGCAAAGCCGCGAACAGCATTATTACCAAAGATGGCGGTAGGAGCAAAGTTCCCATCGGGAGTATTGCTCTGGTTAGCCAGCGTCCACGTTATGCCATCGAGAGACCAGGCAATCCTACCGTTGTCCGCACCGGCCAAGAACCTTCCTCCATATTCGGCTATGGTCCAGACCCGCGCATTGCCCATAACGCCGCCGTGCAGGATTCTACCGCTAGGCATGGCACTTGGTTCTGAATCAAGCTCCAGCGACCTACCAGGGCGTGCCAGTGCAACAACCCTAAAAGAGTAAGTGCTGTCAAGAAGGTTCACCGGAATTCCCGCCAGGGCAAAATGGTCAACATTAAACTCCGTTCGGGTTTCAGTACCAACATTATGGACATTGCCGCGGGAAGCAAACAGAGTATCCCCTTCAGGCTCTCCAGCCCTGAGGAGTTGAATCTGGTAGCCTCCCACGTCGTCGGGATTCACCCAACGAGCTTGTATAACACCACCACTACCTGCGTACCACCACACGTTTGGAACCCTGCTCCGGCGAGTTACGGCCTGGACCGAGGATCTCAAAGTTGGCTCCGAGTCTATCATCAACGGGCCAGTGCGTCGTGCGACAACGGTGAAGCTGTATTCGTCACCGTAGACCGCCGTAATTCCGGCATCGGCCAGATCAAAAGTGGTTACCGTTTCCGCCGGGTTCCCAGGGTTTGTTACAGTCTGACGCGTAACCAGTATCGGATCCCCAAAATAGTCTCCGTCCAGGAACACCTGAATGTAGTAATCCCCTTGATGGTTGGCCGGGTTCACCCAGCGGGGTCTATTATATGGCTCAAACCACCACTGATTCTGAACCTGCGGACTCTGCGTTACGGTCTGGACACCAGAATGCGCGGACTCGTCCGAATGTGCGTATGTGTCAGTGTCGGAGCTTCTTACCACAACGGTAAAGGTGTAGTCGCCAACTCCAAAGACCCTCATTCTTGCGGCAAAATCATACACGCGTCCATCCACCGCGCTTCTTGTTACAGTTACCACAGGTGCAATACCACCATCCCTGAACAATCGCAGTTCGTACCCATAAACAAAATCAGCTTGTCCGGAAGTGTAATACTCCCAATCCCACGTTGCCACGCCGGCGGAGCTTAGAGCTACGCCTATTGCATACGGCAATGAAGGCAGGTTCGTAACACTGATATAGTAATACCCATATTCCAACAAACCAAGGCCGGGCACGGTGAAAGTCGCGGTGATTCGTAGGTTTCCTTCCTCCTCATCAACGTCCACCGTAAGAATCCCGTTCACACAGATTCCCGTTCCGTACTCGAGATCATATCCGTCCTCCCTTACAACGCCCCATGTAACAGGCTGGGCAGGAAGGTTAATTCCGGTTACCTCAACCTCAAACGTGACAGAGCCGCCAGGCCGTGCAACGCCTGCCGTAGTCGATACTGCCACGTTCTCAATGACAACGGGCCTTTCAACGGACAGCCTAAAGTCGTTAAAATCCACGGTAATGACGTGCCAGCCGGCTTCGGCTATTCTCCACGAATTGTTGGTGGTAGAACCGGTCGCGGGTGCGGGGAAAAACCGCATCGCATATCCCGTGGCAGGCACATCCACGTTCTCGGCATTGGGGGCAAGCCAGTTTCCGTTCCACTCGGTTGTGTTGTCCAGGTTGATCCGGAAGCTACGGTTTTCGCCTACCTCTCCCTCCCAGGTGAATGTCCCGGGAGCTCCCGGTACCATCGGCCTGCCCGGAAGCGCCCAGGGCTCCTGCAAACCCGCAAGCCAGATTTGCGACACGTTCACGGGACCTGCGCGTTCCACCCTAAAGCTGCGCGGGTAAACCACCGGGTCAAGGGTTATCTGGTAGAGGCCGGGGTGCGGTATGATCTGTGCTGGGGCTATTGTCCAAGCCCTGTTAACACCTGATTCATTCTCGTGGTGGAGGCGCATGAATTCCGTTATTTCGTTATTCGCACCGCCAACCAACGCAGGAGTATTAACCGTAGGAACAAACCATGCACCGTTCCAACGATTGGTAGTCCATCCAGAAGTATCGGTCAGGCTGAACCTGAAATAATAGGATGCCCCGCCATACCGACCCCACAGGTTGCCTTGCCAGACAAAGGTTCCGTCGGCTTGTCGGGTCATTGCCTTGCCTTCCAAGTTTTGAAGATTCCAGCCGGTTATGTGGCCAAAAAGCCATGCCGCAGGCAGGGTGTGGGAATAGTACTCATCCTCAAAGGTATGCTCCAAATGCGTCGTCTGCCCGGGGTAAATGTGCACTATGTCGCTAAAGACCGCGGTTCGCAACCAAGCGTTGGAAGCGACCCTGTCTATTCCCAGGCTAACGGTAAGCAGGTAAAACCCGGCGGGAACATCTCGCGTGCCGTACAGGCCCGAAAAATTTCCGTTCTGTCCAGCCCCCCAAGGCATCAGTTCCACCGTCACCTGATCCGGTGTCGCGCCGTTATAGGTAATATCCCAGGTGAAAGTCCCGGTGCCAGTCATCGTGGGAAATACCAGATCAACGGTAACGGTGGTTTCCACATTCTCGGTTATCGTAAAGATGCTAGTACCGGAGGCAATCGGATTGGCATCATCCACACTGGTGAACACGCTGATATCAAGCCGCCACTCGCCCACGCCAAGCACATATTCCGCGGCAAGAGGGCCCCTTGGGATTTGCACCGGATCCCTGCCGGCGGCATCGACCCCGACCGGGGTAAAGGCACCCTCATGGGCGGCAAATCTGAAGTCGGGTAGCAATGTGCGCCCCGCCGGCGTGCCGAATTGCAGACTGACAACCCCGGTGCCGCCGGTTTCCGGAACGGCGGGGGGGTCGGTTTCAAAAACGCCTCGGCATCCTGTCAGGGTCAAAAGAACGACAAGGGCCGGTATGGTAAGCAGTACTCTTTTCATGTTCAGCTCCTCCTTCTACCGCTCTACGGTAAAGTTCAGCGATTGGGGCAAAGACCATGGAACCCCGTTTATCGTTACGACAAGGCGCACCGTATGGTGGCCTATTCCTATCCCGGGATCACCCGCGTTAATCGTGATTGAGTCCCCGCTCCATTCGGCAGGTCTTCTTTGGCCGTTCACGATCCATTCGTAGGTGTGACCAGCCTGGGGATCTCTGACGGTAAAGGTTATCAATGTCGGCAAACCGCCGGCCCCGGAAATGGAAAGAGCCAGAGTTCCTGTCGGCATATCATAAATAGCCAGACCGGCGCCCCTGTCCTGGACGGTAAGGTTTATCGTCGCCTCGTTAAAATCCGCCGGGTTTACGGTGGGTATAGAAACCGGCGCGGAAGATTGTCCAAGGGCACTTGCCGTGATGACAAGGGTTGATCCCACATCACCGGCCGCAACGGTAAGTATGTTGCCGACGAACCCGGTACCCGCTCCGCCGCCGCTAACGGTCCATGTAACGGTGATGTCCGCGCCCTCTATGTTTCTACCGGTTAGTGTCACGGTGAACTCGTAAGCATGACCCGCCCGCAACTGCGCCGGCGGGGCTGCGATGGTTATGTTCTCTACGACAACCGGCCTTGCAACGTGCAGCGTTTCGGTTCGCGGGCATACGGTGAACTCATACCAGCCGGATTGGGTTATGCCCCATGCAAAACTGCTGGATAACGGGTTTACAAGCCGTACCATGTCATTGGAACCAAGATCCGCGGTACTGTCCTCTCCACCAATGGGAACAAACCAGGTTCCGTTATTCCAGCCCGTTGTCGCATTGGACAGGTTGAACCTGAAGTGGTTGTTTGCCGCCACATCGCCAGCCCAGGTGAACGTTCCGTCAACGGTATTTCTGGTCATCAGCTGGCCGGGGTGAGTCCAGCCACCTGTCGCCATGTCGCCCACTAGCCAGACGTAGTCCACCGGAACGCCCTCTCTTTCGACGTACAGCATTCCGGTGCCCGGGTTCACGGTGATTGTGTAATAGCCCGCATCGCGTATGCGCCACGCTCTGCCAGAGCCCACATGGGGGGGATCAAAACGCGTCATGTCGTTGTAGCCAATCACCAGATACGTGCCGTCTACCTGGGGGGCAAACCAACTTCCGTCAGACCAGCCCGCCGTCTCGGAGTACAGGTTGATCCTAAAGGTATCGCCAGCCGTCACAACGCCAGACCAAGTGAACGTCCCGTCGGCGTTCATGACCAACGGCGTACCCGGGAACGCATCCCAACCGGCAACCATGGAGCCAACAAGCCAAGCTTCGTTAACCGCGATCGGGCCGGTCAACGTTACCGTAGCGGTGTCGTATATGGTGTTATCATACACTGACCTTACGGTAACCGTCAGGGCTTCGGCGATTTCATCGTTTGCGATAACCAACGTCGCGGTATGGATGCGCAAGAGAGGATCCACCGTATAATTCAACACGGTACCGGCGCGGCGGTGCCCGTCAAGATACCAGGTTACCGCCGTGGGTAGACCAGCGCCGGGAGGAACAACGGTAACAGTCGCGGTAAAGGGCAGGTTTGTTCCCCTGACGGCCGATTGCGGGCCGCGGGGATCCATCTGAAGAAACAGCCCATCCGCCGGCCTGTCAACTGTAACGGTTAATTCATCGTATTCCGAAGAATTGGTCACGGAAGTCGCCCTGATGGTAAGGGAGGGCGCCATTTCATCCGCATGTACCGTAAGAACGCCAGCCTGGTCGATGGTCGTTCCGGTTGCAAAACCTGTTCCCTCGATGGACCATGTAAACGTATCGGCATCGGCGTTGATTCCATGCGCCGTGGCAGTGAAAGTTTCGCTCGTACCGGCCGAAATCCTGTCCGGGCCTGCCACGGTTACTTCCGTTACGGTAATCGGCCTTTCTATGTACAGCGTTTCGGCGGCCGGATCCACGGTGAACACATACCAGCCGTCTCGGGTAATGCGCCACGCATCGCCGCTGTTGATGGTTGGGTTTACCCTACGCGCAATGGGATTAATGCCAAGCACCGCATCTACGTTCCCACCGGGGGGAGCGAACCAGGTTCCGTTAGTCCAGCCCGTCGTTGCAATGTCCAAATTGAACCTGAAGGTGTTTCCCTCCGCTACATCACCAGACCAGGTGAACGTTCCGTCAACGGTATTTCTGGTCATCGGCTCGCCGGGGAGAGTCCAGTGGTCTTCCGCCATGTGGCCCAAGAGCCAGACGGCATCCACCGGAACGCCCTCTCTTTCGACATGCAGCATTTCGGTGATCGGGTCCACGGTAAACCTGTACAAGCCGGCCTGGGGTACAGTCCATGCGTTGCCGGTGTGGGCGTTATTGCGCGTCATGGGGACGCTGCCGCCGACATACACCGGCGTGTTGTTCTCTGCGGGAGCAAACCAGCTTCCGGCGGCGTTAAAAGCCGATGTTTCGGAAAGGTTGAACCTAAAGGTATCGCCAGCCGTCACAATGCCAGACCAGGTGAACGTTCCGTCAACGATATTTCTGGTCATCGGCTCGCCGGGCAAATCCCAGCCATCTCCCACCATGCCGCCCACAAGCCAGACTTCGTTCACCGCAATATCCCCGGTCAACGTTACCGCGGCGGTGGCGTGCCTGGTGTGATCTATCGCCGAAACAACCCTTACAGTCAGGGTCGCGGCCCACTCGTCATCCGCGACATGCAGCGTCGCGGCGTGGGAGTCCGCAGGATCCAATACTATTCTGGTGCCGTAAGGTCTGTAGACAGTAGCGGGTTTGTTGGCCCCCAAAACTTCCCAGATTACCGCATCCGACACTCCAAGGGGGGCGTCAACGGTGGCGGTAAACGCCCTTGATTCGCCCCTTACGACAGTCGCGGTTTCCGGGGCAATCTCAACGCTTCCGACCACTCCCAGATGCTCCACGGTAAATGTCCTGTTAATGGGATCCAGAACTATCCTGTGCGAGCCAACGGAGTTCAGTCGCCAAGTCCCATCATTCACGGCGGCTTGATTTTCATGATGCAGGGGCAAAAAGCCCATATCAACCGTCTCGCCAAGAGCCACACTGCGGTAATCCCCAGGCCCCGATACCGGGACAAACCATGCGCCGTTCCACCTGTCAGAAGTCCACCCGCTGGTGTCGGTCAGGCCGAACCTGAAATAATTGGGGGCTCCATCGGGTCTGGCATTAATACCCCCGGTCCAGGAAAAAGTCCTGTCGGGTTGCTCGGTCATCGCCTTGTTGTTGCCCAAGTCAGTAGAGTCCCAGCCGGTCATGTGGCCAAAGAGCCACACCTGGGTGATGTCGTAAAAGAAATGTCGCGGGTAAAAGGTATGATCCAGGGTCGTCGTCTGCCCGGGGTGAATATGCATGATGTCGGTCCAGACCGCGCGCCGCGCGCCGGTAAAGCGGCCCGGAAAGTATTCGTACACGCCGCCGATATTTACGTACAGAGGGGTAATCGGGTCTATTTCCATGCTAGCCGTAATCAGATAAAACCCGGCGTCAATTTCCTTGCTTCCGCCCGCAAGATCCGGGTGGAATAATAGGTATATCTCGCCGGCGTTCTGCCCGTCCAGGCGCTCCAGGATTATTCCCGTCTGAGCAATCGGGCCGGTAACATTGGCAGCGGCGTCAATGGTCCAGACGAAGGTTCCCCTGCCCGGTATGTCCGAAGAGACGAACGTCAGATAAACAGTGACATCGGTGATTTCGCCGCCCCTTATCTCAACGTCCGCGCTTCCATAGGCGACCCGCTGTGCATCCGGCGCGGCGCTGAAAAACACATCGACATCAAGCCTCCAATAGCCAGACGAGAGTTCGTAGTAGTACAGACGATCGCCCCTTGGGAACGCGCGCACTTCCCCGTTCGCGTCGCCGCCAACCCTGGTAAAGGTTACCTCGTAGGCCTCGAAAGCGAAATCGTCCGGCAGCAGCGTGCGGCCCGCGGACGCGCCAAATCGAAGGCTTACAAACCCCGTCTGGCCGACCGCGGGATCGGACGGTGGTCTGGGCTCGAAATTGCCAGGACACCCTGTCAGGCTCAAGAGAATGGCAAGGGCTGGCACGGCAAGCAAAATCTTCTTCATATTTCGGCTCCTTTAACTCCACTTACCGC